>Ga0209312_1000007_pt1:50000-296165 | contig 296165 bp, 239 predicted proteins | sample BioC13SIPDNA_4_FD_185744 | JGI IMG/M metagenome (GOLD analysis project Ga0209312, IMG submission 185744) | Anaerobic biogas reactor microbial communites from Washington, USA - Biogas_R1_B C13 SIP DNA (SPAdes) (version 2) | ecosystem: Engineered > Bioreactor > Anaerobic >... | reverse complement strand
TCCCCGGGGAGTTCGTGTCACTGGCCGTCAGCGACGACGGCCACGGGATGGACCGGGAGACCCTCGCCAACGCCTTCGAGCCCTTCTTCACCACCAAGAAGCCGGGGGAGGGGACGGGCCTGGGGCTGGCGACGATTTACGGCATCGTCAAGCAGAACGGCGGCTTCGTCAACGTCTACAGCGAGCCGAGCGAAGGAACCACCGTCAGGATCTACCTCCCGCGCCACGCGGGGGAAGGAGCCGCCGTCCGCGTCCCCGAACCGGGGCGGATGCCCCCCGCCGAGGGGGAGACCGTAATGGTCGTGGAAGACGAGGCCGCCATCGGGCATCTGGCCCGGACCCTGCTCGAAAGGCTCGGCTATGTCGTTCTCTCCGCCGACAGCCCGCGCGCGGCGCTGGCCGAGGCCGGGCGGCACGGCGGGAGCATCGACCTCGTGATCACCGACGTCGTCATGCCCGAGATGAATGGACGCGACCTGGCCGACCGGATGCGGCAGATCCACCCCGAGATCCGGGTGCTCTACATGTCCGGGTACACCGCCAACGTCATCGCCCACCACGGGATGCTCGACCCCGGGGTGTTCTTCATTCAGAAGCCGTTCACCAACCGGGAACTGGCGACACGGGTCAGGGAAACGCTCTCCGGCCGTCAGCGGCCGGACTGAAGGAGGCTCCATGGAAGTGACCGCCCTCCCCGCCCTGGGAGACAATTACATCTACATGATCTCCGGCGACGCGCCCGACCGGGCGACGGCGGTGGACCCGGGGGACGCCCGGCCCGTCCTCCGCTGGCTCGAGAAGTCGGGGCGGCGGCTCGAGTCGATACTCATCACCCACCACCACGCCGACCACACGGCCGGCGTCCCGCGCCTGCGGGAACTCTTCCCAGGCGCCGGGGTCTGCGGGGGGGCGGGCGACCGGGGCCGGATCCCGTGCCAGACCCGGTTCCTCGCCGAGGGGGACCTCCTCCCCGTCTGCGGCGCCCCGGCCCGGGTCCTCGAGGTGCCGGGACACACCCGGGGGCACATCGCCTATTTCCTCGAAGACGGGCGCGGGGGCGGGGAGCTGTTCTCGGGCGACACCGTCTTCGGCGGGACCATCGGGAATCTGTTCGAGGGGACCCCGGACGACATGTTCGCGTCGCTCGAGAAAATCCGCGCGCTCCCGGGCGGAACCCGCATCTGGTGCGCGCACGAATACACCCTCGAATTCGTGCGGGAGGCGGCGCGGGTGGACCCGGAGAACACCCTCCTCCGGCGGCGGCTGGAGCGCCTGGAATCGGCCGCGGGCACGCCGACGGTGCCCCTCACCCTCGCGGAGGAGCGCGCCACCAACCCCTTCTTCCGCTGGGACGCCCCCGAATTCCTGGCCCTTTTCGGGACCGCCCCCGGGATCGAGACCTTCCGTCACCTCTGCGCCATCGCCTGACGGGCCCGATCCTCAGGTTCGGACCAGCGCGCCCGAGGCGGGGTCGCACCGCGCCGCGGCCCTGCGCGCCCTTTCCGCATCGGTCGTCGCGTAGCAGTAGAGGCACCCCCCGGGGCAGGTGTCGTAAACGCCGATGTCGCGGCTGGGGACGCAGCGGCACGCTTCCCGCTGCCCCCGGTCCCTTCCCGGGCCGACGGTCAACCCGAATAGGCGCCGGATCAGGACGTCGTCGATGCATTTGCCCGCTTCCACGCCGAAGCGCTCCAGGGGCTCGGCGCAGCTCCGGATCTCCATGCCGCATGCGCGGGCCGTCGCAGCCAGCCCGCTGATGAGGATCCCCAGGTCTCGCTCCCCGGGCGTCCGCTCGGCCTGGACCCCCCGCCGCTCCATTTCCCGGAAACCGGGCCCGGTCTTCCGGTAAAAATCGACCAGGCTGACGATTACCCGACTGGTCGAGCCCGAGAGCGCCCGCGCGATCGCCGAAAATTGTTCCAGGTGCCAGTCGACCCCGGTGCGCGCCGAAAGGAGGATGGGATCGTAGCGCCAGACCACCCTTTCCGCCCCCACCCGGGCGGCCAGCCGCCGGAAGGACGCGATGCGCCCGGCGCGATCGGGGATGCCCCGTTCGATCTCCCGGCCGTAGGCGTTCAGGGTGTAAAGGAAAACGTACCGGTAGCCGCGCCGGTCGAGACGCGGGAGATGGGGCTCGAGCGGCGCCGGGTTCTTGGTCCAGAACACGAACAGCGCCACCTCCTCCGGGGTGAGGGGGATGCGGCTCACCCGGCCGCGGACGCGCGGGTGGGGGACATCGCAGAACCCCTCCTCGACCCGCGCGATGAACCAGTCGGCATACCAGGCCGGGATATCCGTGCGCCGGCTCGCGCTGATGATCGCACCCATGGCTTAGCGCGAAAGGAACGCCTCCCGGCTCCGGTCCGAGGAGAGGACCCACAGGCCGTAGGCCCCGAGCGCGGTCCCGAAGGGGAAGTTCAGCAGATGGAGGACGCTGACGACGACGCCCAGGATCCGGCCCCAGTTCCGGAGCCGCACCAGGCCGATGCCTGCGACGATCGAGGGGGCGGAGAGCAGGAGGAGCAGCAGGGCGATCGCCCCACCGACCACGGCCAGGACCGAGGGCGCCACCGCCGGGTGCACGGAGGGGGGCGACGCGGCCCCGACGATCCCGATCACCCCGCCGAAGACGGCCAGGATCGCCACGGCGCCGAGGACACCCAGCGCCCCGCAGACGATGTTCAGAACCCCCAGGACCTTGATATGCTGATCCATCACCCACCCCTTTTCTTCGAGCCGCGATTATACTCCTGCCTTACGTTTCCCGGGGAGGCGGGGTTCAAAAAATCGCGAACCGGGAATTATTGACTTTGAACAGGCCGTATCCTACCCTTCCGGAAACGGGGCGCGTGGGCCCCGGTTCCCTGTTTATGGTCCAAGGAAAGGATCCGGATGTCCCATATACCCGACCGCAGGCGGTTTTTGAAACAGGCCGTCGCCCTGGGCGCGGCGGCCGCCCACCCTTCAATCACGGGAAGATTCGCGAAAGCCCAGGAAGCGCCGAAATCGCGCCTCGTCATCGTGCGCGACCCGGCCGTGCTCACCCCCGCCGGGGACGCGGACGTCGACACCGCGGTCCTGGCCCGCATGCTCGACCAGGGGGTGGCCCGGCTCACGGGGCACTCCGATGCCCGGGCGGCGTGGAGATCGCTGTTCACCCCTGAAGATGTCGTGGGGGTGAAGATCAACTGCCTCTTCGGACGGGGGGCCTCCACCCACCCGGCCGTGGCGCACGCGGTCGCCGCCGCCCTGGTCGCAAGCGGCGTCAAGCCCTCGAACGTCATCATCTGGGACCGCTCCACGGGGGACCTGCTCAAGAGCGGCTACACCATCAGCAAGGAGGGGGACGGGGTGCGCGTCCTGGCCAACGACGGGGTGTGGGAGGACGAGCCGACGGTCCAGGGGCAGATCAGCGGCCGCCTGACCAGGATCCTCACGCGCGACATCACCGCCCTGGTCAACGTCCCCTTCATGAAGGACCACGGGATGGCGGGGGTCACCGGGGCGATGAAAAACCATTACGGGAGCTTCGACAACCCGGGGCGCTGCCACGCGAACCACTGCGATCCCTACCTCGCGGACCTGAACGAGATCCCCGTCATCCGCCGGAAGACGCGCCTCATCGTCATGGACGCGCTGCGCCCCCAGGCCGACGGAGGCCCGCCCCTGCGGCGTGACGCGCTGTGGGACTACGCCGGACTGCTCATCGCCCGCGACCCCGTGGCCGTGGACGCCATGGAGTGGCGCATCATCGAGGAGCGGCGCAAGGCCACCGGCCTGCCCACGCTGGCCGCTGCCGGACGGGAACCGACCTGGATCGCGACCGCCGCCTCGCGGGGGCTGGGGGTGGACGACCCGTCCCGGATGGACATCGTCAGGATAGGATGAGGGCCATGAACCGGAACCTCCTGTCCCTCACCCTGCTGGCGTCCCTCCTCGGTCTCCCCGCCGCCCGGGGAGCCCGCGCGGACCTGGAAAAGATCGCCGTGGACCGCCCCGCGGCCGGCTGGAGCGCGGTCCCGGGATCGACCGTCTACGGGCGCGGGGACGGGCTCCAGGACATCTACAACGGCGGGTACGAGGTCTACACCCGCGCGGGGATGCTCGAAGCGCTCCGGCGCCTGTACGAAAACGCGGGGGAGTATCTCGAGGTGACCGTGCACACCGCGCGGTCGCCGCAGGAGGCGCGCGGGTTTCTCGCCGACCGCTACCGGATGGAAACAGGGGGGCCGGCGCCGCGTAATACAGACTGGGACCGTTTCACCGCCGCGGGCGCCGGGAGCACGTCGGGCTACGCGGTCGCGGGACGCGTCTTCCTCTCGGTCGTGGCCTACGACGCCGGGGAGAAGGGGCGGCGGCAGACGGAGTTGTTTCTCAAAACGATGCTCGGGCGCGCCGCCCCGGCCCGGGCGGACTGACCGGCCGGACGGCCGCGTGTGGCAAGGGAGACCCATGGATAGACGCAGATTCCTCGGACTGGCCGGAATGGCCTGCGGCGGCGCCGCCATCGGCGGGTGCGGCCGGGGTCCGGACCCGGGCGGGACGGCCGCGCCCGGGCGCGCCTCGCTGACGGCGGGAAAGGGAAAAGGGGAGGTGTACGTGGGCAAGGACGCCGACCCCGTCACGGCCCTCCGGTCGGCGCTGGCCGCAGCCGGGGGCCTCGAGTTCATCCGGCCCGGGAGCCGCGTGGTCCTCAAGCCCAACGCCGCCTGGTCCCGCACCCCCGCCCAGGCCGCCAATACCGACCCCAGGCTGCTCTCGGCCATGATCGAGCTCTGCCGCGAGGCGGGAGCGGGCAAGATCACCATCTTCGAGCATACGATCGACCGCCCGGCGGCGCAGGTGCTCGCCGTTTCCGGCATCGCCGCCGCCGCGCGCCAGGGGGGGGCCGAGCTGATCTACGCGGCGACCGAGCGGGATTTCGCCCCGATCGAGGTGCCCCGCGGCAGGATGATGAAGCGGGACACGCTGGCCCGCGCGGTGCTCGAGGCGGACGTGTTCATCAACATGCCCAAGGCCAAGCACCACTCCCAGACGCAGCTGACGCTAGGGCTCAAAAACCTCATGGGGGTGAATTTCAACCGCCAGGCTTGGCACTCGAGCCCGGACCTCGCCCAGTACATCGCCGACTACGCCAGCGCGGTGGCCGTCGACCTCACCGTCATGGACGCGTCCCGCATCCTGGTCACCAACGGGCCGAAGGGGCCCGGCAAGACGCGCGAACCCGGGGAGGTGATCGTGTCCTTCGACCCGGTCGCCGCCGACGCCTACGCCTGCGGGCTGTTCGACCTGGAACCGTCGGCGGTCCCCTACATCGGAAAAGCGGCGGACCTGGGCCTCGGCGAAGGCAGCAGCTCCAACATCGTCGTCAGGCGGGCCTGACCCGCAGCCACCGGGTACCGACTCTATGAAAACCGTCCGAAGAGGCAGCCAGCTCTTTTTCCTCATCCTCTTTTTCGTGCTTTTCTTCCAGACCGCGCGCCAGATCGACTGGGCGGACGGCCGGATGACGGTCGGGGCCTTCCTCCCCGCCGATTTCTTCCTCCGCATCGACCCCCTGCTCGGCTGGACGGCGCTCGCCGCATCGCGCACCTTCCTCCTCTCGGTCGCGCTCTGGACGGTGCCGGTGCTGCTCCTGACCCTTCTTTTCGGCCGGGCCTTCTGCGGCTGGGTCTGCCCGCTCGGAACCCTGATCGACGGCGCGGACAAGGGGGTGCGGCCCAATCGGGAACGCCGCACCCACCGGGAGCGTTCCTGGCCCCGGTTGAAGTACTACGTCCTGGCGGCCGTGGCCGCGAGCGCCATCCTGGGATCGCAGCTGGTCTGGTTCCTCGACCCGATCGCCCTCACCTTCCGGAGCCTGACCCTCGGGTTCTTCGCCCCCCTCGACCGTGCGGTCCATGCGCTCTCGGCGGTCCCGGGTTTGGGCTGGATGGAATTCCCGGCGATCTTTCCCGATCAGCGGGCGGCGTACGGGTCGGGGTTCGCCGCGCTGCTGATGCTGGCGGCCATTCTCGCCGGCGGCGTCCTCTCCCGCCGGTTCTGGTGCCGCAGCCTCTGTCCGCTGGGCGCCCTGCTGGGCATTGTCGCACGCGTCCCCCTCTTCCGCCGCCGGGTGGGCGCCGGGTGCAACGAATGCACCCTCTGCCAGCGGGACTGCAAGATGGACGCGATCGGCGCCAAGGGGAAGCGAACCGCCGCGGCCGAGTGCATCTTCTGCTACTCCTGCGACGAACTCTGCCCGCAGGGGGCGATCCGGATGGCCCCCGGCAAGCCGGAGAGGAGCCTCCCGCTCGACCTCAACCGCAGGCGCCTCCTCACCGGCATCGGCGTGGGCGCCGTCTGGGGGCTGGGCGCATCGTCGGCCCTGGCGCGGCGCCCCACGCGGGACGGGGAGAGCCACATCACCGGCAAACGGCTGATCCGTCCCCCCGGGTCGGCGGCCGAGGAGCTCTTCACCGAGCGCTGCGTCCGCTGCGGCGCCTGCATGAAAATATGCCCGACCAACGGACTCCAGCCGGCGCTCTTCGAAGGGGGACCGGGCGCGATCTGGACCCCGGTGCTGATGCCCCGCGTGGGCGAATGCAGCCAGAACTGCAACCTCTGCGGCGAGGTCTGCCCCACGGACGCCATCGAATCGTTCACCATCCCGGAAAAGGAGCACCTGTTCATAGGGCGAGCCGTCATCAACCGCTCCTCCTGCGTCGTCTGGGAATCGCGCAAACAGTGCCTGGTCTGCGACGAGGTCTGCTCCTACAGCGCCATCTACTGGCTGGACGAGAGCGGGGCCGAGATCGGGCATCCCGCCGGCGAGGGGGACGCCCAGCCCCGCCAGGGGTTCCCCTACGTGGACCCCGCCCGCTGCGTGGGGTGCGGCATCTGCGAATACAACTGCCCCGCCGGCGGCCCCGACGCCGCCATCCGGGTGACGCGCGACGGGGACAAGCGGCACCTGTCCCGGGAGGGGCAGCGGGCGTGGCAGGCGGCCAACTGGACCGAGCGCGAGGGGATACCCCCGCTCCGGTAGCGCATCCGCCTCCCCCGCACGGCCGTTTTCTGGTATAGTTCCGGCGCACTCAAGCAAAAGGAGCAGGGTATGTCCGGAATCTTCGGCGCGGCATCCAGGAAGGGCAACTGTATTCAATCGCTCTATTACGGTCTCGACTACCACAGCCACCTCGGCACCGACTACGCCGGGATGGCCGTGTACCGCGACCGGGGGATCGAGCGCAAGATTCACGACATCCGCGGGGAAAACTTCCGGCCCAAGTTCCGGCACGATTACGAAAGGATGGGCGGCCCCTACGGCATCGGCGTCATCGGCTACGACATCCAGCCGGTGGTGCTCTCGTCCCGCCTCGGGGTCTTCTCCGTGGTCATCAACGGCAACATCCACAACCTCGACGCCATCATCGCCCGGCTCCAGTCGGAGGGTTCGACGTTTGCCGAGATCCAGCCCGATTCCACCATCAGCCCCGCCGAGGTCATCGCCGAAATCATCAGCCGCGCCGACAGCCTCGAGTCGGGCATCCTCTCCGTCTTCGCCCAGATCGAGGGTTCGGTATCGCTGCTGGCGCTGACCAAGGACGGCATCTACGCGGCGCGGGACCGGGAGGGGCATTCCACCCTCGTCATCGGGGAGAACGGCGACGGGTTCGCCGTCACCACCGAAACCACCGCGTTTCCCAACCTGGGCTTCAGGACCATCGCCGAGCTCGCGCCCGGCGACGTGGTGCTGATCTCCGAACGGGGGATCGTCAAGCGCTGCGGAACCGAGCCGACCCTGGGCAGGCCCTGCGCCTTTCTCTGGATCTACACCAGCTTCCCCGCCAGCTCCATCCACGGGATCAACGTGGAACAGGCGCGCTACCGCAGCGGAGCGCTGCTGGCGCGCCGGGACCGGGCCGCCGGCTTCACGGCCGACATCGTTTCCGGCGTCCCCGACAGCGGCGTGGGGCACGCCATCGGTTACGCCAACGAATCGGGGATCCCCTACGCCCGCCCGCTGGTCAAGTACACCCCCTCCTGGCCCCGGAGCTACATGCCCTCGGAGCAGGCGACGCGCGACCTGATCGCCAACATGAAACTGATCGCGATCCCCGAGCTCATCCGGGACAAGCGCATCGTCCTCTGCGACGATTCCATCGTGCGCGGCACCCAGCTCCGGAGGATGATCAAGGAAAAGCTGCTGGCCAACGGGGCCCGCGAGGTGCACATCCGCATCGCCTGCCCCCCGCTTGTGTTCCCCTGCATCTACAACGAGTCGACGCGCACGACCAAGGAGCTGGCCGCGCGCAAGGCGATCCGGGCCCTGGAGGGGAGCGACATCCCCGATGTCACCGAGTACCTCGACACCCGGTCGGCCAAATTCGGGAAGATGGTCTCCGCGATCGCCCAGGAACTGGGGGCCGATTCGCTCCTGTACCAGGACATCGGGGACATGGCCGCGGCCATCGGCCGGCCGATCGAGGGGATCTGCACATACTGCTGGACGGGGTGTCAGGGGAGCGCGGCGAACACCCGGTAGGAATGGGGTTTTATCTCGACCGGGACCGTCGTGCGCTTCACCCCCCCCGCGCCGAAGAGCCCGAAGCCGCCTGAAGTCCCCGCCTTGCCCGCCAGGGTCTCCCCCGTGGTCACTTCCCGCACCCCCGTGTACCGGGCGTCGAGCGACAGGGTGACGGCGACCGGTTCCGGACGGAACGACTCCACGATGAAGGTGCCGTTGTCATAGACGAAGAGCGCGACGTCTCCCGGCGCCTCCACCCGCACGAACATCCCGCCGAGCAGAACGTTGCGGATCTGCGTGAGCACCGGGGGGGGGAAGCTGTAAAGGTCGCTGAAGTTGTCCGGGACCGTCAGGACGTAAAGGGTCCCCCCGCCGTAGGCGGCCTGGACGAGGAGCGGGTACCCGAGGTCGTTCTGGGTCATGGCGCTCGCCAGTTCCCAGGCGTCGTTGGTGAGGTACTGGAGCTGCGGGATGAGGATGCGCAGGCCCGGAGGGAGCTCGGGCTGGCCCCGGAAATTCCTGACGATCGCCCTCCGGCCGGTGTCGCGGATCTCGGCGATATCCCCGATCCCCTTCCCTTCGAGCGCCCGCAGCAGGCCCGAGGTGATGGTCACCGATTTGCCCGCCGTCAGCTGGCGCTTGATCTTGTCCACGATGCCGGCATCGAAGGCTGCCGACTCGGTCAGCAGCACCATGGGCGCGTCTTCAGGAAAGCGCGGGAGGAGGTCGATCGGGATGCCGATCATCCCCAGGTAGTTATGGAGGAAATCCTCGCCCGTGGAATGATAGGGCTTGTAGCTCGCGAGCCCGACGGGACGGCCGAGCTGGCCCAGGAACCGGTCCGCCTCCCCGAGCGCGTACCCCGCAGCGCGCGCGAAGGTGAGCGGAGGGGTCTCCCCCCCTTCCGGGGCGGCGACCGAGGCCGCCATGGCGTCGAAATCGAAGCTGGGCCCGAGATCCTGCCAGGGCGCCCGGTCGGCCGGGCGGATCGGGCGCTCGAGCTGGGCGAAGTCGAAGAGGGTGATTTCCGGGGCCCGGGCGAACAGGGTGAGCCAGATCTGTTCCGCGTAGCGGTCGGGGTAGCGCCCCCCGTAGGTGTCGACCCAGCCGCCGCCGTTGTGCCCGGGGCGGATGTTCTCGAAGTAGCGGAAAATCGAATACCCCAGGTACTGCTGCAGGTGCTGGTCGCCGGTCCGGTCGCGCGTCTCCGTGCCGGTGTAGATGCCGTCGAACAGCACGGGCCCCCGCTCGAGATCGAAGCCGAGCCCCTGGAAGTGCTCGTACCAGTTCGGGTACTTGACCACCATCCGGACCCGGGGGTTCACCCGTTTCGCCGGCCCGATGACGAGGTTGCGGGCGGCTTCGTCCATCAACTGCAGGCGGAAGCCGGTCCAGCTCTTCTCCCCCTTGGCCCGGATGCAGCGCTCGCACTTGCAGTTGGTGAAGAAGAAGTCGTCCAGGATGATTTCGTCGAAGAGCCCGGCCGTGAACTCGACCACCTGCCGGACCTTGTCCCGGTGTTCGGGGTTGCTGTAGCAGTAGGTCTCGAAGCGGTTGCTCTCGTTGACGGTCAGGGTGATGCCGCCGGCGACCTCCAGCCCCCGCTTCCGGAAAAAGTCGGCCGCCCGCTTCACCGTCTCCTCGTCCGCGACGATCGTGTCCCGGTGGGTTTCCAGGTAAATCTTGTCGACCTTCACCTGGCGCGCTATCGCGTCCCAGCGGGCCTGGAGCCACTCGGGGTCGGCCATCCGCCGCACCTCGTAGACGCGGGCGTAGACGGAGACGGAGAAATTGCGGTACTGCCCCGGGGGCGGCATGGCCCCCGGGAGTGAGGAGACGAGGACCGCCACGGCGGCCATTGCGGCGCAAAGGAAGGAAAACCGTCGCATCATGCCCGCCCTGCCGGAAGAGACGGGGGCGCCGTCAATACGGCCCCCGTGCCCTTCCGGCCCGATTCATGCCTGGACTAACGGCTGCCGAAGTTGAACACCACGCCGGCGGAAAACCGCATGTTGTTCTGGAAATCGGAATTGACCCGGGTGCCCACGTATTCCAGCTGGATCGGACGTACGGACATCTTGTCGGTGACCTTGACATCCACCCCGCCGCCGAAGGCCAAGGCGAAGTTGTTCTGGGTGGCGTCCCCCGCTTCGGGGTTGACGTGGTTGACGCCGAAGAGCGCATGGAGGAAAGGCGTGACTTTTTCACCCCTCATCTTGAAGCGCGGTCCGAACATGAAGTTGTGCGACTTGACATCGTACCACGGATAGACACCCGAAGCCGTGGCGACGGGACCGTCCAGGTACCCGTAGTGGCCGCTGAAATCCATGACGGCGCTCCAGTTGTCGCTGACGTTGAAATCCACTGCGGCGTTCCACCCGTTCAGGTTGCAGGAAATGTCATCCCCCGCATCGCAGCGGAAAAAGGAATACCCTCCGAAAACCTCGGCAACCGGGACATCCTGCGCCATGACCATTCCCGAAAAGCCCAACAACAGAATCACTGCAAGCCCAAGCTTTTTCATCAGTCGTACCCCTTCAAGTGTAAGTTATGTTTGTCTGACTGCAATCACAATCAGCGTGAGCGTCCTCGAAACCAAAGTCCAATCCTAACCGAAGAGTTCGTTATGGGTTCTCACCCGAGATGGCCGCATATTATCCAAATATGGTTTTTATTGTCAACAAGTATTGAAGATAACAGAAGACTTGGTTTTCCGCGGGGATAGTGAGAATCTTTAACAGGGTGGGGCCTGCGTTCCGGCACGGCCCCGATGGAAAACCGGATTCGGGAGATCACACGCATGCCCCAGAAAAAGAAGGGATCCAGACCCGGAAGGAAGGGACAGCCCCTTTCCCGCAGGGAGTTCACGCTCTCCTCCCTGGCGGCCGTGGGAGCGCATTCGCTCGCAGTGGGAGCGCATTCGCTCGCCGTGGCCGAGGATCTCCCCCCGCTCTCGGACGAGGCGCGGGCGATGAAGCTGGTCCTGCCCGACGGGGTGAGCGGGCGGCTGGAAGAGCGCCACATCACCGAGGAGGACATCCGCCGCGTCATCGACCACGCGGAAAAATCGGGCGTCAAACTCTACCGCCCGGGGTGCCCGGGATTTCTGGCCAAGCTGCGGGTCGCCGAGACCTATTTCTACGTGGAATACGAGCCGGTCGACGGGGCCTTCCGCGTGGAGACGGCCTATGCGCACCGGCTGCTGCTCGAGGGGGACCCCAGATGACCGAATGGTACTGCTACGAGGACAAGGTCGCCATGGAGGAAAAGGAACTGCTCATCAGCTACATGCTGCTCCGGCAGTTCGTCCCGGGAATCAAGTGCCCGGTCTGCGGCCGGGAATACCTGACCGAGGAGGTGGTGTCCACCATCGTCAACCCGGCGGAAGACGCCCTTGAACAGAAATAGAGCGGGCGCATGACCGAGGTCCTGTCGCAAACCGAGAGCCTGTGCCCCCACTGCCTGCGGCGCATCCCCGCCGAGCGGGTGGCCGAAGGGGAGGAGGTTTACCTGCTGCGGCGCTGCCCGGAACACGGAGAGGTGGAGCCGGTCCTGATCTGGCGCAACCGCCCCGTCCCCTATCCGCTCTGGGAACGGGCCCGCGCCGGCCGGCCCGGCGCCGAGCCCGATCCGCCCGGGGACTGCCCCCGCCTCTGCGGCATCTGCCCCGGGCACCTGCAGCAGACCTGCAGCGCCATCGTGGAGGTCACCGGCCGCTGCGACCTCCGCTGCCCCGTCTGCTTCGCCGCCTCCGGGCCCGCGGCCGGCCCCGACCCCGCACCCGCCCGGCTGGAGCGGCTGCTCCGGCGGACGTTCGCGCTCGCCGGGAACTGCCCCCTGCAGTTGAGCGGCGGGGAGCCCACCCTCCGGGATGATCTGCCCCTGATCGTGCGCCGTGCGCGCGACATCGGTTTCGACCATGTCCAGGTCAACACCAACGGCCTGCGCCTCGGGCGCGACGCGGAGTTCGCACGCGCGCTCGCCGATGCGGGCGTCACCAGTTTCTTTCTCCAGTTCGACGGGGTCAGCGACGATGTCTTCCGCCGCCTCCGGGGGGCGCCGCTTCTGGACCTCAAGCTGAAGGCCCTGGAGCGCTCGAGGGAGCTCGGGATCGGCGTCATCCTCGTCCCGACCCTCGCGAGGGGGGTGAACGACTCCCGGATCGGCGACCTCATCCGGTTCGCAAAGGCATGGATCCCGGTCGTGAAGGGGATCCACTTCCAGCCCCAGGCCTGGCTCGGCCGCTACCCGCAATCGCCCCGCAACGGCGACCGGATGCTGATCCCCGACATCCTCGAGGCGATCGAGCGTCAGACCGGGGGGGAGCTCGAGGCCGCCCATTTCATCCCCCCCGGGTGAGAGGAATCCCACTGCTCCTTTTCCGCCCTCTCCGTGCTGAGAGAAGATGGGACACTGATGCCAACGACCCGGTTCGAGCGCGCCGGCCCGGCCGGGGACGACGCCGCGGAAAGGTCGCGCGCCTATGTGCGCCGCCACTGGAAGTACGCCGACCCGGGCCCGTCCGCCCCGCGACCCGGGCGGGGAGACTCTTTCGAGCGGATCCGCACCCACGCCTTCTGCATCTCCGGCATGGCGTTCCAGGATGCCTGGAACATCGACCTCGAACGCCTCCGGCGCTGCTGCATCCATGTCGCGTCCGAAACCCGGGGGCTGGTCCCCTTCTGCGCCCACTACCTGACCGACACGCGCGGCCGCGCGCTCCACGAGGAGTCCCGGCATGTTCCTTGAGGAGTGGCTTGCCGCCGTCATCCGTTCCGAACCGGGGTACGACGCCGGTCGGCGCGCGCGGATCCCCGCAGGGGCCGGACGCCCCCTGGGGCGGACCGAGGTGCGGCGGTACCAGGGGGCGCTCCTGGCCCGGGTGGTGCGGTACGCGGCGGCGCAGAGCTCCTTTTACGGGGAACTCTTCCGCAGGAGCGGGACCCGCCCGGAGGGGATCGGCGGGTGCGACGACATCGGACGCCTTCCCCTTACCCGGCAGGAGGATGTGGCCCGCGAGCCCTATCGCTTCCTGTGCCTCTCCCGGGCCCGGGTCGAACGGGTCCACACCTTCGTCACCTCCGGCACGACGGGGCCCCGGAAGAAGATCTTCTGGACCCGGGGGGACCTCGGGCGCATCGTCCGCTTCATGGCCGCCGGCATCGGGACGGTGGCCGGCCGCGGGGACGTCGTGCATATCTGCCTCCCCGACGGCCCCCCCTACAGCCAGGCCGACCTGCTCGCCCGCGGGGTGGCCGCCATCGGCGCCCGTGCGGTGGTGGCCGGAACCGGGCGCTCCGCGCGGGAGCACCTGGAGCTGATCCGGCGGCACGGCAGCACCGTCCTGTTCGGCTACGCGGGCCCCCTGTACCGCCTCACGCGCGAACTGGAGGCGCTGTGCGACCCGGGCCGGTGCGGGGTGCGCGTCCTCTTTCTCGCCGCCGAGTACGTCCCCGAGGCGCGCAGGCGGGAACTGGAAAGGATCTGGAACTGCCGCGTGAGGACCCACTACGGCCTCACCGAAATGGGGCTGGGCGTGGCCGTGGAGTGCGAGGCGGGGCACGGCTACCACTTCAACGAGGCCGACCTCCTGCTCGAGATCCTCGATCCCGTGACGCTCGAGCCGGCCGCCGCGGGGGAGGAGGGGGAACTGGTGTTCACCACCCTCAACCGCGAGGCGATGCCGCTCTTGCGCTACCGTACCGGCGACCTCTCCCGCTGGATCCCGGGGCCCTGCCCCTGCGGCGCCCGGAGCCTGCTCCGGTTCGACGCGGTCCGGAAGCGCCGGGAATCGATCGTGACGATCGGCGCGGGGGAGGAGATCTACCCCACGCTGTTCGACGACATCCTCTACGCCCTCCCCGGGGTGCTGGACTACCAGGTGGAGGTGACGCGGGAGCGGGGGAGGCCGCGCCTCGATTTCCGTGTCGACCTGCTCCCGGGACCGGAGGACGCGGCGCACACCATCGCCGCGAGGCTCCACGGGCACCCCCTCATCGAACGGAATCTCCGCCGCGGGGAGATGGCCCCCCCGCACGTGGACATCCTGCCTCCGGGAGCTCTGAAAACGGCGGAGCGGGCCAAAAAACTGGTCGTGGACCGGCGGCCCCTGAGGCGGGTCACGGCCCGGGCTTGACGGCCGTGATCGAGGCACTGGCCCATTTCCGGTCCACGTGCGGGATCATGGGCCCGATGTCCCACCCCTTCTCCTCGAGAAACCCGAGGACCTCGCGGGCCCGGTAGCGGTGCGTCGCCTCGATGCGGATTCCCCCGAAACCGGCCCCGGCCAGCCTGCGGGCGTACTCCCCCTCCTCGAGCGCCCCGCCGAGGCACCCCACCCAGCGACTCACGCCGGCACGGATCCCCGCGGGGATGTCACCCCGGGTGACGATATCGCACGCCGCCAGCCTTCCGCCGGGGGCCAGGACCCGGAATGCCTCCTCGAAGGCCCGGCCCTTGTCGGCGGAGAGGTTGAGGACGCAGTTGGAGATGATGACATCGATCGCGCCGTCCCTGAGGGGGATCCGCTCGATGTCGCCCCTGACCAGCTCGACGTTGTCCGCCCCCGCGCCCCTCAGGTTGCGGGCGGCCAGGGCCACCATCTCCTCCGTCATGTCCAGGCCGTAGACCCGCCCCCCCGGCGCCACCCGGCGGGCCGCCAGCAGGCAGTCACGCCCGCCGCCGCTGCCGAGGTCCAGCACCACCTGTCCCGGCCGGAGCCGGGCCAGCGCCACGGGATCGCCGCAACCGAGCGGCACGGCCACGGCCGCGCCCCCTTCCCGCTGGCTCCTCTGGAGCGCGCGGGCTGCGATCGACCCGTATCTGCGCCGCACTTCCCCCCCGATGTCCATACCGCCCTCCGTCCGGGGCCGCATCCAGACCGGGTGCGGCCCGCTTTCGACGAAACGTTACCATCATCGCGGACGTATATTAAAGGGATTGGATTGAATGGTTGACAACCCGTCCCCGTTTGTTTCACAGTGGTAGCCGCCCACCCGCACGCGGATGCCAAGGCAACGGTTGTTCATGGGGCTGCCCCGAAAACGACCTTCATTCTTTAATATCGAGCGAAGGAGTAACGCTATGTCCGATGGCAAGAAAGCTGAAAGCACGGAAGCTGCTGCCAAAAAGAAATTTACAAGACGTGATTTTCTGGTCACCGGCGGTGCCGTCGTCGCCGTGGATGCCCTGATATCCACCAACCCCGCAGCGGCGGCCGCGCTGCCGCCTGAAAAGGTCCAGGCGTACCCCGCGTCCAAGGGATACCTGGTCTACGACAGCAAGAAATGCACCGGGTGCACGACCTGCATGCTCAGCTGTTCCCTGACCCACTACGGGGAGCAGAACCTGTCGCTGGCGCGCATCCAGATCATGCAGGACTCCTTCGGAAAGTTCCCCTACGATCTCGAGATCGCCCCCTGCCGCCAGTGCAAGTACCCCCCCTGCGTGCAGAGCTGCCCCGTGCAGGCCTGTTTCGTCGACGAGGCCAACGGCAACGTCCGCAGGATCGACACCGACAAGTGCATCGGCTGCAAGACCTGCCTCAAGATGTGCCCGCAGCAGCCGCACCGGACCGTGTGGAACCACAAGATCAGCAAATCGACCAAGTGCGACCTCTGCCTGGACACCCCCTACTGGAACGAAAAGGGGGGGATCGGCGGCAAGCAGGCGTGCGTGGAATCGTGTCCGATGAAGGCCATCAGGTTCGTGACCGAAATGCCCGACCAGAAGGAAACCGAGGGGTACAACGTCAACCTGCGCAACGAGCACTGGCTCAAGCTGGGGCTGGTGGACGACAGCAGGACTCAACCGCCTGGAATGGGCGGCTTCGGCGGTGGCGCACCCAAAGCCAAAATGCAGGCACCGAAAGCCAAAATGCAGGCGCCCAAAGCGAAAGTTTAAGGAGGAGACATCATGCCAGGCGGATATACAGGTAAGATTTTAAGAGTCAATCTGACGAACAAACAGATCAGCACCCTCCCCACGGAAAAGTACCTGGAATTCGGAGGCGGCCACGGCATCGGCTCGGCCGTCTTCTTCGACCTCGTCGGCGACCAGCTCCCGTTCGAGGCCTTCGATCCCCGCAACCTCATCATCATGATGGCCTCCCCCTTCTCGGGCACCTTCATGCCCGGGAGCGGGCGGTGCGAGGTCCAGGGCCTGGGCCCCATGCTCTACCCGGTCGAGTGGTTCGGCCACAGCAATTTCGGCGGCCGCTTCACCGCCCAGATGAAGTTCGCGGGCTGGGACGGCATCGTCGTGGAAGGCGCCTCGGAAAACCCGGTCTACATCGACGTCGTCAACGACAAGGTGAAGATCGAGGACGCCACCAACGGCGTTTGGGGCATGGACACCTGGGACGCGCAGCAGGAGATTTCCCGCCGCGCCGTCCCCGGGCTGCGCCGGGGCGAATGGGCCGAACTGGCCCAGAGCTGCTACACCACCCAGATCCCGGCCGTCGTGGCCTGCGGCCCCGCGGGCGAACGCAAGAGCCGGCTGGCCGCGCTGCTTCACGGGCCGGGCTCCCAGGCCGCCCTCTGCGGCTTCGGCGGCGTGTTCGGGTCCAAGAACCTGAAGGCCATCAGCTTCCTCGGCACCGGGGGGGTCCCGATCGCCGACCCGAAGGCGTTCATGGACGCCCGCCTCTGGTTCCGCCAGTTCCAGTGGGACGTGGATAACCCGCGCGACGCCGAAATCTTCGAGGGGAGCGGCTATTCCCTGATCAACGGCGCCCCGAGCGGGGGCAACGTGACCAACGGCGGACCGAACCGGGTGCCCGCGCGCGCGGCCGCGTGCGCCTCCTGTCCCAGGGGGTGCAAGATGCGGCTGGCCAGCGCCGACAGCAACGAGGCGGTGTGCGCCGGCACCATGGTGGCCAACGTCGGCGGCGGCGGCATGTTCGGCGGCTTCGGCCGCAAGCCGGACCCGAACGCCATGCCCACGGCTCTGAGCCAGAAGCTGACGCGCCAGGCCAACGACCTCATGCACCGCTACGGCCTCGGCCACTGGCAGGTGATGGCCACCCGCGGCTATATCGAGGCCCTCGCCCGCGAAGGCGTCATCGGCAAGGGAAAGCAGATCGATTTCGAGCTGCCCCCCTCGGGAAGCTACGCCTATCACGAAACGATGTTCCGGACCATCGCCCTGCGCGAGGGTCCTCTCGGCGCGCTCGCGTGCGAGGGGGCGGCCCGCATGGCGGAAAAGCTCGGGCGCTACCAGAAAGACGTTTCGAGCGGCCTCCTGAAGCTGACGTACTACGGGACCCAGGAGCATTACGACTCCGCCACCCAGGTGGAATGGGGCTACGGCTCCATCCTGGGGGAGCGCGACCTGATGCTGCACCAGATGTCCAACTACCCGCTGCACTGGATGGCGCAGTCGGGCAACCCCTACCTCGACGCCGAGCAGGCCTCCAAGCTCTACGCCGAGGCGATGGTGCCCTACCAGGACGACCGCTACCTGGTCGATTACGGGGACGGGCCGACGGGGATCTATTCCGATTCCAAGGTCAAGCAGGTGGCCTGGGTCAAGCACTACGAGAAATTCTGGATCGGCGCGGGCGGGTTCTGCGGCTGGCGCTGGCCGCAGTGCATCACCAACAACTCCGCCGACCGGCGGGGGGCCACCCCGAACGCGGAGCCGAGGTTCTGGAACGCGGTGACGGGCCAGAACAAGACCTTCGCCGATTACATGGAACTCGGGCACAAGATCTTCACCCTCGACCGCGCCATCTGGGCGCTGCAGGGCCGGACGCGGGACATGGAGGTCTTCCCCGACTATGTCTACGACCAGCCCACCCGCGGCAGCGTCCAGCCGATGGTGGTCGACGGCAAATGGACCTACGCCACCGGCCAGGGGCGCAAGCTGGACCGCGCCAAGGTCGAGGACTGGAAGACCCGCTTCTACAAGTTCGAGGGGTACGATCCCAAGACCGGCATCGCCACGCGGGAGACCCTCGAGAAGATGGGGATGAAAAAGGTGGCGGACGCCCTCCAGAAACAGGGCAAGCTGGGCTGACCGCCTCTGAATCCTGAGGCTTCGGGCCGCGGGTCGCGCAGGCGATCCGCGGCCTTTTTTTTAGTGCGATCCGATCATCCCGACCGCGTCGGGGCGCGGGGCGTTACGGGCGTTGTCCCAGTACGGCGAGAGGGTGCGCAGGTTGGCGACGATGCCGGGAAACACCTCGATCACCCGGTCGATCTCGGCTTCGGTGGTGTAGCGGCTCAGGCTGAAGCGGACGGAACCGTGGACGGCCGTGAACGGCACCTTCATCGCCCGGAGCACGTGCGAGGGCTCGAGCGACCCGGAGGTGCAGGCCGATCCGCTCGAGGCGCAGATCCCGTATTCGCTGAGCTGAAACAGCATCCCCTCCCCCTCGATGTAGTGGAAGGAGATGTTGAGCGTATTCGGCAACCGCGGCGCCCCGCCCCCGTTGACCTCGACCGACGGGATCCTTTCCACCAGCCCCCGCTCCAGCCGGTCGCGCAAGCGCCCGATCCTGGCCTCGTCTTCCCGCGCGGTTTCGGTCGCGAGGCCGAGGGCCCGGCCGAGGCCGACGATGTAGGGGACGTTCTCGGTCCCCCCCCGCCGGCCCGATTCCTGGTGCCCCCCGAGCAGAAACGGGCGGACACGGGTGCCGCGGCGGAGGTAGAGGGCCCCGATCCCCTTGGGCGCGTGCAGCTTGTGCCCGGAAAAGGACAGGAGATCGACGTAGGGGAGCCCCCGCACCATGTCGATGGGCAGCTTCCCCACCGTCTGGGTCGCGTCGGTATGGAAGAGGATGCCCGGGTCGGTCTCCTTGACGATGCGCGAGAGCCGCTCGATGGGAAACACCACGCCGGTCTCGTTGTTGGCGTGCATGATCGACACCAGCAGGGTTTCGGGCGAAAGCGCGCGGATGAACCCCGGCATGTCGAGGTTCCCGTCCCGGTCCACACCCACATAGGTGACCGGGTGCCCGCCCCGTTCCATCTCCCGGCAGACCTCCAGCACGGCCGGGTGCTCGACCGTGGTGGTGACGATCTGTTTGCGGTTCGGGTTCGCGCGCGCGGCCCCCTGGATCGCGGTGTTGTTGCTCTCGGTCGCGCACCCGGTGAAGAGGATTTCTCCGGGAGCCGTCCCGCCCAGGCATTCCGCGATCGTCCGCCGCGCGGCCTCCAGCGCCTGACCCGTCTTCCGGGCGGGCTCGTACATGGAACTGGGGTTGAAATAGTCGTCGGTGAAAAACGGGATCATGGCCTCGTACACTTCGGGGGCGATCCGCGTCGTGGCGTTGTTGTCGAGATAGATGATGTCCATGTCCCGTCAGACCTCGATCACCCGGATCCGCTCGTCCACCTGTTCCTTCAGAATCCGCTCCACCATCATCTTCAGCGTCTGGGCCGCCCCCGCGCAGTTGGCGCAGGCGCCCTGGAGCCGGCAGTAGACCATGGTACCCTTGATGTCCACGATCTCGACATCGCCCCTGTCCATTTTCAGGGAGGGCCGGATGTACTCCTCCACCACCTTTTCCACCTTCTTGGAGAACTGGTAGGGGGAAAAATCGGCCGGCGGCGGCGCCTCGATGGAGACCAGGGGCAGCGGCGACCCAGCCCCGCCCGAGGCCGGGCTCTTCCCCTGCCAGACCCGGTCGAGCAGGTCCTGCAGTCCGCCGGGGACGTGGTGACAGCTGCCGCAGGCGCCGCCGGCCTTGATGGCGCTCGTTATCTGCGGGATGGTGCGCAGGTTGAGTTCCTTGATCTTGCGCAGGATGTAGGGCTCGGTGAGGGAGAAGCACTTGCACACCACCCGTCCCTCTTCCGTCTCCTGGTCATGGAGATCGATGCCCAGTGCCTTCAGGTCCACCCCGCGCCGCTGGGCCCAGTTGAAGACCGCCGCCTCCAGCGCCTCGGCCCCCATGACGGAGCAGTGGATCTTCTGTTCCGGGAGCCCCTCGAGGTAGGTCACGATGTCGCTGTTCTGGATCTTGAGCGCGGCGATCGGGGTGTACTCCCCCTTCTCGATGATGTCGCAGAGCGCCTCGGAAGCGGCGATGGCGGAGGTGCAGCCGAAGGTCAGGTATTTCGCCTCGGTGATGACGTCCTGGGTCGGGTCGCTGGGATGGCGCCGGACGCGGAAGGTGAACCGCATCGCGTCCCCGCAGGCGATCGATCCGTGCTCCCCCAGACCGTCGGGGTTTTCGATCTCGCCCAGGTGGGTGCCCGGCCTGCCGTGCACCGCGTCCATGAAAAGCTGCTTGGTCTTTTCGCTGTATTCCCAACCCATCGTCCGACTCCGTGTGATTTCCGGTGGCCCCGGTCCGGGCGGCGCCCCGCGCGGCGCCCCGCCCCCTCCGGCCGGGTGACTGTATACTATAGCGCTTCGGGAGGCTTCAGGCAAACGGGGAGGTGCGGACGAGGGGGGGGGACACGGCGGGGAAAACGGGCGGGGGGCTCAGCCGGCCTCGGCCACGCGCGGGAAGGTCCGGACGGCGCCCGGCTCGAACAGCACCCTCCAGGGGAGGGGGCCGGCCAGCAGGGCGTCCACATCCCGGGGCGCCATCGCCTTGGAGAAGTAGTACCCCTGGCCGAAATGGCAGTGCAGCGACTGGAGCATCCGCAGCTGCATGACGTTCTCGATCCCCTCGGCGATCAGTTCCATGTCCAGGTTCCGCCCCAGGTTCACGATCGCCTGCACGATCTTCCAGGTCTCCTCGCACAGCCCCAGGTTCCCGACGAAGGAACGGTCGATCTTGAGGCTGTCGATCGGAAAGCGGTTCAGGTAGCTGAGCGAGGAGTACCCCGTCCCGAAGTCGTCCATGTGGAGCCGGATGTTCATCGCCTTGATGTCCGAGAGGGTCCGGAAGACCGCCTCGGAGTTTTCCATGAGGGCGCTTTCGGTGATCTCCAGGCTCAGTCGGCGCGGGTCCAGTCCCGTCGCGCGCAGCACGTCGTCCAGTTCGCGGATGAGGTTGGGATCGGTGTAATGCCCGGGACAGAGGTTGACGTTGATGGTCAGCTCCTCCCCGCCCGCGAGCCTCCAGCGGGCCATCTGCCGGCACGATTCCCGCAGCACCCAGCTCTCCAGCGGCAGCAGGATGTCGGTGGACTCGGCGATGGCGAGGAAATCCTTGGGGAACATCATCTCCTCGCTCCGCTGCCAGCGGACCAGCGCCTCGAAACCGACCAGCCGCCCCGTCTTCAGTTCGGTGATCGGCTGGTAGTGGACCCGGAACTGTCCGCTGTCCAGGGCCCGGCGCAGGTCGGATTCCATTCTCAGGCGGGCGACGGCCGAAGACCTCATGTTCGCGTCGAAGATCTCGAACCTCCCCTTCCCCCCCCCTTTCGCCCGCTGCATGGCGACGTAGGCGTCCCGGATCATTTCGTCCGGATGGACGTGGTCCCGGGTGCTGACGGTGATGCCGATATGGGTGGTGGCGTAGATCGACTGACCGTCGACCAGGAAAGCCCGGGAGAGCTCCTTGTGCAGCCGGGAGGCGGCCCTGGCCGCCTGCTTGCCGTCGGAGGCCTCCTCGATCAGGAGCACGAAGTCGTCGTTGCCGAAATGGGCGACGGTGTCCTCCGCCGAAACACACTCCTGGATCCGGCGCGCCGCCTGCACGATCAGTCCGTCGGCGACCACGTGCCCGAGGCTGCCGGCGACCGTCTTGACTTCGCCGATCTCCACCACGGCGATGCCGAAGGAACGGGCGTTGTCACGCGTCCGCCGCAACGCATGCTCCACCCGGTCCAGGAACAGGAGGCGGTTGGGGAGCCCGGTGAGGGGATTGTAGACCTTGCGGTCGGTGATGTCGGTCTGCGACCCGGCGATCCGGTGGGCCCGGCCTTCCCCGTCGCGGCTCGCCAGCCCCCGGCAGAGGACCCAGCGGTAGGCCCCCTTCGCGTCCAGGATGCGGTACTCGCTCTCGAAATGACCGGTTTCCCCCTTCAGGTGCCGGGCGACGTTCTTTTCCACCTGCTCCCTGTCGGCCGGGTGGATCCTGCCGAACCAGTCCAGGGGGGAGCTCCCGATCTCGGGGTCCCGGTAGCCCAGCATCGATTTCCAGCGCGGGGAGAAATAGATCTCCTTCGACCGCAGATCCCAGTCCCAGAGCCCGTCGTTGGCCCCCTGGGTGGCGAGCGAATAGCGCTCCTCGCTCTCCCGCAGCTTCCTCTCCATGCGATGGCGGTAGAGGGCGATCTCGATATGGCTGTGCAGCTCCCGCTCCTCGAACGGCTTGATCATGTAGCCGAAGGGTTCCGTCACCTTGGCCCGCTCCAGGGTCTTTTCGTCCGCGCACGCGGTCAGAAAGATCACGGGGATGCCCAGCCGGGCGTGAATGGCCCGGGCCGCCTCGACGCCGTCCATCTCCCCCTTCAGGATGATGTCCATCAGCACCAGGTCGGGCATGGTCTGGTCCGCCTTGCCGATCGCTTCCGGGCCCGAGGTCGCGGCCCCGGCCACCTCGTATCCGAGCAGCCGGAGGCTGTTCTGGATGTCCATGGACACGATCGTTTCGTCCTCGACGACCAGGATCCGTCTCGGCTTCACAGGCGCTGTATTCGTCATCGTTCCAATCCTTGATATGAGGGGCCGCGGCGCTCCCGCCCGGCGCCCGAACCGTTACGTCCTGGCATGGGGGATCACGATCGCGCAGGCGAACCCGCTGCGGCTCCGGAATTCGATCGTCCCCCCCAGCTGCTCGGTCAGGCTCCGGACCAGCTTCAGCCCGAGGGAATCGCACCGGTCGGGGTTCCAGTCCGGGGCGCATCCGACGCCGTCGTCCCGGACCGAGAGATGCAGCCCCCCGTCGCTGCCGGCGTAGAAACGGACGTCGATGCACCCGTTTTTCCCCTCCGGGAAGGCATACTTGAACGCGTTCGACACCAGTTCGTTGATGACCAGGCCGCAGGGGATGGCGACATCGAGACTCATCGGCACCGATTCGACCTCGAGGTTCAGGCGGATGGCCGAGGCGTTGACCCGGTAGGACCGGACCAGGTGCCCCGTGAGGCTGCGCACGTAGCCGGAGAAATCGATCCTGGCCAGGTCGCTGGACTGGTACAGCCGTTCGTGAATCAGGGCCATGGCCTTCACCCGGTCCTGGCTCTCCTTGAACTTCTGGTTCGCCTGGGGGTCCTCGATCTCGGCGCTCTGCAGATTCAGGAGGCTCGAAATGATCTGGAGGTTGTTCTTGACGCGGTGGTGGATCTCCTTGAGCAGGACCTCCTTCTCCTGGAGCGACGCCTTGATCTGCTCCTCCGCCCGGCGGCTGGCCGTGACATCCTGGTATTGCCACAGGTGGTAGCGGTTGCCGGCGTCGATCGAAAGGGGTACGTAATTGCGCAGGAAGGCGCGCTCCTGCCACGCGATCTCCTCCCCGAGCACCGGTTCCGCGTCCCTGATGACGGATTCGATCCTCTCGGCGAACTCCGCCGTCTGGGCGAAAAGGAGGCGGCTGTCGATCCCGAGCAGCGACCCGCGCTGGACGGGGACCCTGAACATGTCGGTGAAGGACTGGTTGACGTGGGTGATCCGGCGCTCCTCGTCCTCGACCACGACGCCCGAATGGAGGTGGTCGATCAGGCTGGAAAGGAGCACGGTGGCGGCGCGGAGGCTCTCCTCGGTCTTCTTCTGCCGGGTGACGTCCTCGGCGATGCCGACGACGCGCTCCACCTTCCCCGCCTGGTCCCGGACCGGGAACGCGCGGTCGTGGATCCAGCGGATCGACCCGTCGGGACGCTCCACGCGGTATTCCTCGTCATACTCGTTCCACCCCTGCCGGATGAGGGCCTCCGATATCCTGCCCCGGTCCTCGGGATGGATCGCCTGGATCCAGGAGGAGGGGTTGCGCTGCAGGCTCGCGCACGTCCGCCCCCACACCTCCTCGTAACCGGGGCTCACGTATTGCTTGGCCCGGCCGTCCGGGGCCGATATCCAGAACACCGCCTGGATGTTGCCGGTCAGCTGCCGGAACTGCTGCTCCACCCGGACGCTCGCGATGATGGTGCCCAGAATCTGCCCCGCCATCTTCAGCCCGTCGATTTCCGAAAGGGGCCACTCCCGGTCGACGAAACACTGCTCCAGCCCGATGCAGCCCCACAGCTGCCCGTCGACGAACATCGGGACGATGACGCCCGAACGGATCCCCATCGCCTCGAGGATCTCCCGTTTCTTCCTGTCGACATCCCGCGCGTGGAACACGACCGGGTGCCCGCCGTAAAACCGGTCGGACATCTCGTCGATCATCTGGCTCCGGATCAGGTCCAGGACCTTGCGGTCCCCCTCCTCCTTCGCGAGCGCCGAACTTTCCCACTCGTAGCGGCAGGCGTCCCCCACCTGCCCCCCCAGTTCCGGGGTCCGGCTGTCCATCAGGTAGACACGCGTCACCGCGGTCGCTTCCCCGAGTCTCCGGATCACGTCACGGGCACCGGTCTCCCATCCCGTGTTCCCCAGGAACTGGCGCGCCGCGTGACTGACCGCGTCCAGGATGGCGTTCCGGCGTTCCATCTCCCCCTCGATCGAACGCGTGCGGGTGATCCCCACCGCGATCGCGTGGGCGTTGACGGAAGCCGCGCACACGATCGCGAGCCAACCCCAGCCGGCGGCCGGCGCGGCGTCCACTGTCGCCAGCAAAAGAGCGAAGGCGCCGCCGATCAGGGGCGCCGCGATGCTCGTCCCCTCCAGCCCCCGTCGGACCGCGACCCACACCAGCGGGGCCGAAAGCAGGATGAAGGCATAGAGCCTGTCCGGCGCCGGGCGGGTGAAGACGAACCAGAGGGCGGCGCCCGCAAGGCAGAGGAAAGCGAGGGCGAAGAAGGTGCTGCGCCGGTCCATGCGCAGCGGCCGGAGGAAACCGGCCCGTTCATCCCTGACCCCGAACAGCGCTGCCTGCAGCCGGGGACCGAGATGGATCACGAGCAGCGGGGTCAGCAGGAGCAGGCCGCAGGCGTACCCCACCAGCGGCGGCGCGAACTCCCCCAGCAGGCGGCTCCAATCCCCCGGTGCTTCCAGGGCCCCCGGCAGGATGGCGGCCGCGGCGCACAGGACCGCCCCGCCCGCGGAGACCCCCAGGAAAAAGGCGAGGTCCCTCCCCCGGCGCAGCGTCGCGCGGTGCCCGGACAGGAACCGGAGCAGGAGGGCGGCCGCCCCGATTTCCACCAGGACGACCGCCGCGCCGATACCGAGCGCCCAGGCGCCGGAATAGGCGGGGTCGTGGAACCAGAAGGAGTGGACGAAGGCGGCGGCGGCCACCACCGGGGCGTATCCCAGGCCGCAGGAGAGAAGGAGTCCGACGTTCAAGCCGGCGTGGAGGCCGAATTCCCCCGTAAACGCGGACACTCCCAGGGCCCGCACCCCCCAGAGCAGGGCCGCATAGAGGCCGAGGTAGAGGGCCGCGGGCACGATCAGGCGCATGTGGTAGCCGAACCTGGGGGCCAGGTTGAAATCGGAGTCGAGAAGCGCGGTTTCCAGTTTGAAAGCGTTTTGCATTTTCCGGCATTCCTATGGATACAACGGCTTATCGTCGCCCCGGGGCCGTAACTATAGGCAAGAATTGCATCCATCCCGGCCCGCGGGCCGCGGGGATGCGGCGGGAGTGTGGTAGAATGGCCCGTAACGGGCGGCCACCATGAGACTGAGCGAATTCGAGGAGATCGTCGCGAAAGCCCTGCGGGGGGTGCCCCGGCGCTTCAGGGACATCCTGGAGCGGGAGGGCATCCCGGTGCTGGCGCGCAACCGGGTCCCCGGGCCGCTGCGGGAAAAGGACCGGTTGCTGTTCGGGCTCTTCGTCGGGGTGCCCTACACGGAACGCTCCGCCTTCGACCTCGAAATGGAGCCCACTCGCATCGAGCTGTACCGGGAGAGCTTCGAGGAGGCCTTCCCCGACCGCGGGGAAATGGAGGCCGAAATCGTGAAGACCGTGATCCACGAAATCGGCCACTATTTCGGCTTTTCCGAACAGGAGCTCGAGCGCCACGGCCTCTGACCGGCCGGGGACGGCCCCGCGGGCCCGCTAGGGATGCTGCGGCGCCATGTCCAGCCCCATCGTCTCGGGCAGCCCGAACATGGCGTTCATGTTCTGCAGCGCCGAACCCGCCTGCCCCTTGACCAGGTTGTCGATGTGGCTGATGACGCGGAAAACGCCCGTGCGCTCGTCGGTGGCCACGGTGACGATGACGCGGTTGGAACCGCGCACGTCGCCCGTCCCCACCGCCTCGCCGAAGTCGCGCACCTGGAGAAAGGGCTCCCCGGCGAAGGTGTCCCGGTAAGCCTCCAGGACCTTCCGGTGCGTCACCCCTTCCGGGAGCCGGCCGTAGAGGGTGGAGAGAATGCCGCGCACCATCGGCACCACCTGCGGCGTGAAGGTGACACGCACCTCGGCGCCGGCAAGCAGACCGAGTTCACGCTCGACCTCCATCACGTGCTGATGTCCGGTCAGCCGGTAGGCGTTCGCGTTCTCGTACCGCTCTGGGAAATGAAAGCCGGCCGCAGGCTTCTTTCCCGCGCCCGAAACGCCGGTCTTGCAGTCGCAGCAGATCCCCTCCCTTTCCACCACCCCGTGCTTCACCGCGGGCCAAAGCCCGCAGATGCAGCTCATGGCGAAGCACCCGGGGTTCCCCACGACGCGCGCCTTCCGGACCCGGTCGCGGTGGAGCTCGGTCAGCCCGTAGACGCTCTCCCGCAGCAGGTCGGGCGCCTTGTGCACCGGGTCGCGCGAGATCCGGGTGGCGTATTCACGATACAGCGCCTCGGAGTCGAAGCGGAAGTCGCCGGAGTAGTCGATGACCCTGCGTCCGGCGGCCACCTCGGCGGGGGCCGCCGCCTGCCCGACCCCGTCGGGCGTCGCGAAGAAAACGACGTCGGCCGCGGTCTCCCGCGCCTCGGCGGAATCGGGCGCGACGATGACCTGGTCGCAGAAACCCCTCAGGTAGGGCCACATGTCGCTCAGCCTGCCGCCCACCCCCTGCACGTCGACCAGCGCCGCCAGGGAGGCCTCTCGATGCCGCAGCAGCAGCTCCACCAGCCCGATCCCCCCGTAACCGCCCGCTCCCACCAGCTTCACTCGTACCATCGCATCCTCCTCAACCCGCGCCGCCGCGGCCGCGCCGTGCCCCCATGTCGTCCGTGAACCAGGGCGTTCCTCAGGCGATCTTGTCCAAAACAAGGCCCGTATTCACCCGATTGCGAATATGGGGCCATGATCCCAGCAATGACGGCGCTTTGTCAAATCCTGCCTCCAAAAGGCTGCCGCGGGGGATCAGGGGTGCAGCAGTTCGCGCGCGGAAAGGAGGATTTCGATGGTCCCCTTTTCCCGGAGCCTTGCGACCAGGGCCTCGAGCTCCTCGCCGACCTTGTGCTTCCGCAGGCGCTCCTCCAGCTGCGGCCGCACGTCTTCGAAGGTGAACCGCCCCTCCGGCCTCCGCTCCACCACCTCCAGGATATGGTACCCCTGGCGGCTGCGGACCATGCCCGCCTCCCCCACGGGGAGGGAAAAGGCCGCCTCGGAGTATTCCGGGGGCAGGCTCCCGCGCGTGCCGAATCCCATCTCCCCCCCGAGGGTGCGGGAGGGGTCCATGGAGTGTTCCGCCGCCAGATCGGCGAAATCCTCCCCGCGGCGCACCCTGTCGAGCAGGCTCCGGGCGAGCCGCCGCGCCTCCTCTTCCCCCTCTCCTCCTTCGACCCGGATGAGGATCTGGCGGGTCCGGACGATCTCGGGGTGCTCGAGTTCCTCCGGGTGGGCGGAAAAATGCTCCCGCATCTCCTCCTCGGAAACGACGACCTTCCCGTGGACCGTCTCCTCGAGGTATCTGGCCGTGACCAGGTTCTCGCGCAGTTTCCTTTCCCAGGAGGCTCGGTCGAGGTTCTGCCCGGCCAGGGCCGCGTCGAGTGCCGCGTCGCTCTTGAACGATCCGCGGGATTTCTCCATTTCAGCCGCCACCTCCGCCTCCGACACCCGGACCCCTGCAGCGGCCGCCGCCTGCAGGACCAGTTCGGCGTTGATCAGCGCCGTGATCTTGCCCAGGACCAGTTCCCCCCGGTACTCGGGGCGCAGGTCTTTCCATTCCGGATCGCCGATGGCGCCCAGTTCCCGGCGCACCTCCAGCTCCAGGTCCCGGCCGGGGATCTCCGTCCCGTTCACCCGCGCTACCACCGCGGGGAAAATCCCCTCCAGGCCGCGATCCCCCTCTCCGGCGAGGCCGGGCGAGGCCAGGAGCGCGGCCAGCAAAGCCGCCAGCGCCCGCTCAGACAATGTCATGCACCCTCTCCCCCATCGATTTCATGCGCCTAAGCTAACACAGCGGACTCCGGTTTTCATGTTATAATCGACCCCCTGCGGCCCGCCGCTCGCGGGGCGCGGGAACGGAATCCACAAGGGTGAAAGGGACGGAAGAGAAGGACCATGCTCCACGAAAAACAGAACTCCACGAAACGGCACTCCATTGACCTGTCCGGAAGAAGCATCCTCGCGGCCCTGTCGCTCCTCGCGGCGCTCGCGGCCCTTCAGGGGGCTCCTCCCGCGCAGGCGGAACTCCCGGTGGTGCGGGCGGTCCTCTTCAGTTCCCCTACCTGCTCGCACTGTGCCGAGGTCAGGGAGAAGGTGCTCCCCCCCCTGGCGGCCCGTTTCGGGCCCCAGCTCCAGGTAGCCATCGTCAGCACCGCCAGCCCGAACGGGCAGGAACTGTTTCTCGCGGCCTGCATGAAGCACGGGCTCCTGCAACTGTCGGTCCCGCTCCTGGTCGTGGGAAACAAGGCCCTGGTGGGAAGCCTCGACATCCCGAACGAGTTTCCGGGCCTCATCGAGACCCACCTGGCGTCGGGGGGTGTGGACTGGCCCGCGATCCCCGGGCTGCAGACGATGCTGGCCTCGGCAGGGGCTCCCCAGGCGCCGGCGGCGGCCTCCACGCGGACCTCTCCGCCCTCTCCGGCCCCGCCCGCACCGAAGCCGGCCGCGCCTCTACCGGAACCGGTCGCGGGTGCTCCGGCGCCCCCGGCGGCCCCCAGGCCGTCGCCTCCGGCCGCCCCGCGGGCCGCGGCCACCGCGACGGCGGCGACGCTGCCACCCCCGGAGAATGCGCCCTCCCGGATCCCGGGGCCGGATTCCGATCCCTCGACCCCGCTCCCGAACGCGGAGCCACAACCCGGGACACCGGTCGCCGAATCCCGGAGCCCCGAACCGGCATCTCCCGCTTCCGGCATCATCGACCTGACCGGGGGGGAACGGATACCCGGAGTCCTGGAAAAGATCCTCCGCGATCCTTACGGCAACGGCCTCTCGATCCTGCTGCTCCTCGCCATGACCGCGGTGGTGCTGGCTTCCCCGAAAATTGCGCGACGCGCCCGGGCGGCGCATGGGGAGATCCGCAGGCCGCGCCTGGACGCGCTCGTCCCGCTCCTGGTCGTGGCGGGGCTCGTCGTCGCCGGGTACCTGTCGATCGTGGAAGTACGGGAGGTCGAGGCCGTCTGCGGCCCCGTGGGGGACTGCAACACCGTGCAGCAGAGCTCCTACGCGAAGCTTTTCGGCATCCTCCCCATCGGAGTACTGGGACTCGGCGGTTTCCTGGCCATCCTGACCGCGTGGGCGCTGCGCCGCTGGGGCCCCTCCCGGATTTCCCTCCAGGCGGCGGTGGCTCTCCTGGCGCTGACGGCCTTCGGGGTGCTCTTTTCGATCTACCTGACGTTCCTGGAGCCCTTCGTGATCGGCGCCACCTGCCTCTGGTGCCTCAGTTCGGCCGTGATCATGACCCTGCTGTTTCTGCTCACGCTCGGGCCGGGGGCCGGGGCCTGGAAGGAGCTCGGGAAGAGCCCCGGGGCATAGGGCTCGGCTACTCTCCGGCCGCGTCCCCGACGGCGCCGAAGACGACGACGCTCTTTTCGGCGACCGCCGCGGCCGCGTGCCGCGTCCAGTCCAGGTCGATGGTCCCCTCCGGAAGCGGGCGGACCCGCAGGGCGACGACGGCCTTGACGCAGTAATCGGAGTTTTTCTCGTACTCCCGGCTGTAGCGGTGACGCTCCGGGACCCGCGCCACGCAGGCTTCGGTGGCCCGGATGGAGATGTCGGGGATCCCCGGGTTCTTCATCTGGGGCGCCACCACGCGCAGCGGCCCGCTCCCCACCAGCCTCCCTTCGGCGGAGATGGAAGCGGCGGGGTAAGGCTCCCCGTTGACGGTGAAGGAAAGCAGGATGTCGGCGTCGGGCAGCGGCACCCCCGCCCTGAGCCCCCGGGCGCCGTATCGGACCCAGCCGCATTCCCCCAGGGTCGCCTCGTCCAGCCCCAGGACCGGGGCCGCCTGGGGATATTTCTTCCGCAGCTGCTCGATGGAAAAGGTCGTGGTGTACCCGTCCAGGCTGATGACGTCGACGCTCGACGCCCCCTTTCGCATCCCGGCGGCCTCCAGCACGTCGATGAGGCGGAAGCCGCCGAGGTCCGAATAGCTGTCGCCGTCCCTGGACTTGCTCACGTTGACGAACAGGGCCTGCTCGAGCACCGGGACGTCGCGCTTTTTCAGCTCGTCCAGGGAGAGGATCACGTGCGGGGCCGGGGGGAGGTCGGGCCGGCTCGCGGCGTCCCCGGGATGGGTCGCCGCCCGGATCTCGTCGGCATTGGAAAACCCGTCCCGGTCGGAATCGCGCGCGGCGATCGCCCCGAACGCCCCGGCGGCGCGCCCCGCCTCGAGGTAGTCCCTCCCGTAGGGGTTCAGGGTATCCCCTTTCCTGCGGCCGTAATCGGTCACCCGGTGGCAGGAATCACAGCTGCTGAGCACCACGGCGCCCTCCTTCGCCCCGGGGGGCGGGGCCGAAATGCGGCTGTGGCAGGCGTCGCAGGTGTCCATCCGGGTCCCCTCGAGGTGCGGATGCGCGCCGACGAAGATTTCCGAGTCCTGTTCCTGGTGGGTCCGGTAGGCGGCCGTTCCGGCGCCGGCCACGAGGAGGAACGCCGCGCCCAGCGCGGCCGTTGCGGGTTTGATTTTGCGGAGGAAATGCATGCTCTCGTCTCCCGGTAGCGGCCCTCGGGCCGGTAATGTCTGCGCGCCCATGCGCGAAAAGATCTTACCTAAAGCTACCTTTACTTACAACTATGGAGACGAGAGGACAAATAGTACCGCAAAATGCTATTTAACCTGGATCACGGCCCGCTCCGCGGCGACGGGGAGGATGGGGACCTCGCCGATCTTCACCAGGTCGGCCACCGATTGCGGAAGCCTGCGGTAGTTGAGGGCGCCGGTGATCGTGAGTTCCCCCCGGGCGATATCCGCCGGGATCTCCCAGCGGTAGCGCTCCACGACCGCCTCGAGCGGCCTGAGGCGGTTGTCGAAAACGCCGGTGTCGGCCGCGTACCACTGCGCGACGGTCTCCTCCCCCAGCGGGTTGAGGAACACCTTCCGGAACAGGCGGTCCCCTTCGGGAAGCGCATCCCGCGGGACCCCCTTGAAGTCGGCGATCCCCATCATCCGGCCGAGGTCATGCCAGGCGGGCCGGTTGGTGGTCACGCTGTAGCTCTTCCCGGCCGGATCTCCCGCGGCCGGGGACGCCGGGATATGGTAGGTCTTCCCCGCCGCATCGCGCGCTTCCATCCTGAGCCAGAGCTGCCGCTCCTCCGTCGATCCCGTGGGGATGCGGTGGCCGGCGCGGTGGTTGCTGATCACGACCGAAATGTCGAGCGTCCGGCCCGCGGCCGTCTCCCCCGTCGCCGGGTAGAGGTACAGGGTCGCCGCCCCGCGGAGCATGGCGGGGGAGTAGGCGCCCTGGAACAGGTGCTGCGCCACGTCGGGCCGTTCCTTCCCCATGACGGCCGCCTTCCCCGCCGCCGCCGGAACGTGGCAGCGGAGGCACGTAATCCCCGCCTCCCGGTAGGGGCTGAGGCTCCACTCCCGGTAGGTCTCCTTGACCGGGGCCCCGTAAGGACTGCTTTCGTCGTGGCAGGTTCCGCACAGCTCGGCCCCCTTGAAGAGGGGGGAGTAGGCGGCTTCGTGCCCCATGGGGGCGGCGTCCCTGCGCGAACCGTGTTTGACCTTGCCCGGGCTGACGACGTAGTTCCCGTTGATTGGGGCCTCGCCGTCAAAGCCCGTCATGGCGTGGCACATGTCGCAGGAAACCCCGTCGGCCTTCGGATCGGCTTTCCCCGCTTCGGGCGGCGGCACGTCCCCCGCCAGAAAGGCCTGGGGCGCATGGCACTGGATGCATCCGGCTTCCACCGGGGCCACCCTGGGCTCGATCCGGGTGTGGGGGAGCGCCAGCCGGAAATACTCCGCCTGGTCCCAGGGGAGGGCCTGCGACCGGGCCATGGCCGATCTTTCGTACTGGAGCGCGATCTCCTTGTGGCAGACGGCGCAGCGCTCGGACGGCTCGAAGGCGTCGTAGGGGTGATCCCCCATCTTCGCCCCTGCGCCCGGCTGCCCGGCATCCCCCCGCTGCCACCCCGCGAGCAGCAGCAGCGCCGCGGCCACGGACAGCAACAGCCCCGTTCTTCCCCTCTTTCTCCCCATGGCCCGCACCTCCCCTGGCCCGGCCGTTCCGGCGGGTCCCGCCGGAACGGCCGGGGCGACGGCGACTGCACCAACGGCCCGCCTAGTGATCCGTGAACGGATCCCAGACTTTCCATACGTTGCCGACCAGCTCGGGCGCCGGCTTGAGCGTCTTCTTCCCCGGTTCCCAGCCCGCCGGGCACGCCTCGGTCCCCTTGGCGGCGCGCACGTACTGGTAGGCCTGGATCTGGCGGACGGTCTCATTGAATTTGCGTCCGACCGGGGGGGTCAGCACTTCCATCGCCTGAATGACGCCGTCGGGATCGATGATGAAGCGGCCCCGGTAATCGACGCCGTCCTCCGCATCGTAGACGCCGTACAGGGACCCGATATTCCCTCCCCCGTCCGAAGCCATGTAGAAGGGGATGTCCTTCTTGGCCATCTTGGACAGTTCCTGGTCGTTCCAGACCTTGTGCACGAACTGGCTGTCCACGCTCATGGAGATGACTTCAACGCCCAGCTTGGCAATCTCGTCGTACTTGGCAGCGACCGCTGACACTTCGGTCGCTCAAACGAAGGTGAAATCCCCGGGATAGAAACAGAGCAACACCCACTTGCCCTGGAAATCGGACAATTTCACCGTGGTGAATCCGCCCTTGTGATAGGCCGGCGCCTCGAACTCGGGCGCCTTGGTTCCTACTTTCACCGATGACATATCTGTTCTCCTCTCGATCAGGTTTGTGCCCGTTCCATCGCTTTTCACGCACCTGATTGTACCCCAACCGCGCGTCCCGTTGCCAGCGGTTACGGCCGCACTCCTGTCATCGCGCGCCCCCTTTGAGTTATAATAGGGATCCTTCGAAGACCACCAGGACCGTCACGACCGTGCAAAGGAGGGGGCATGCCCGGACAACCGCCCGCAAGCTGCGAATTCGACAGCGACAAGCTTCTGGTCCAGGTGGACCTCACGATTTCCGGGGGGGTGGAGGCCATCGCCCCCGTCCTCGAAAAGATCATGGCCATCGTCAAGGGGATGGGATGCGCCAGGGACCGGGAGTTCGAAGTGGAACTGGCCCTGGGCGAAGCCCTCGCCAACGCCATCCGGCACGGCATCGCCCGCGCCCCCGGGGGGAAGGTCCAGTGTTCGGTCGCCTGCGACCGCGAGCGGGGCATGCTCATAGTCGTCCGGGACCCGGGCCCCGGGTTCGACCCCGCCTCCATCCCGAGTCCCGTGACGGGGCAGAATCTCTTCTCGACCGGGGGACGCGGCATCTTCCTCATCAACCGGCTGGTGGACGAGGTCCGCTTCGAAAAGGGGGGGACCGAAATCCGGATGAAGGTGACTCCCCCCCGCTGACGCGCTCCGGGGGCGCTCCCCCGAGGCGCCGCCCGACAAATCCGGTTGCCGTCGCGGCGCGGCTGTGCGATGGTGTTCCCTGCGGCGAAGGGAACCGGCCATGGAATGGACGACGCTTCGGGATTTCGGGATCGCGCTTCTGATCGGGGCCCTGGTGGGCGCCGAGCGGGAGAACCACAAGCGCGCGGAGGACCCTTCCGGCAACAGCGGCCTGAGGACCTTCATCCTGCTCGCCATGGCGGGGGCGGTTTCCGCCTGGATCGGCGCCCGCACGGGCACCCCGTGGATTTTCGTCGCCACCCTGGCCGTAGCGGGCGCGGGCCAGATCGGCAGCTACGTGACCCACGGCCGGCGGAGGCCGGAATCGAACGGCTGGACCACCGAGGCAGCGGCGCTCTGCGTCTGCCTGCTCGGCGGGATGACGATGCTGGGATACCCAGAACTGGCCGTGGGGCTCGGCATCGTCACCACGGCCATCCTGGCTTACAAGGACCCGATGCACGGCTGGGTCACCCGGCTGGGGCGGGACGATATCTACGCCGGGCTGAGGCTCCTCTTCGCCTCGTTCATCGTGCTCCCGCTCCTCCCCGACCGGACGGTGGACCCCTGGGACGCCCTCAACCCCTACAAACTCTGGCTCCTGGTCATCCTGATCTCCACCCTCTCCCTGGTCGGTTATGTCGCCACCCGCTGGCTGGGACCGGGACGGGGCACCGCGCTGACCGGGCTGACGGGGGGAGTGGTGTCCTCCACCGCCGTCACCCTCTCCTTCGCCCGGGGCGAGAGGGATTCGGGGCGGGCCGACTCGGGGGACCTTTTCGCCCTGGGGATCCTGATCGCCTGGGGGGTGATGTTCCCGCGGGTGCTGGTGGAAGTGGCGGTGGTGTACCCCCCGCTCCTCGCCGGGCTGGCGCCCCCCTTCATAGCCATGGGCCTGGCTTCGTTCGGGGCGGCCGCCTTCTTCCATCGCCGCAGCCTCCGCGCCCGGACCGGGGGCCACGGGACCACCCGGGAAGTCCCGCTGAAAAACCCCTTCAGCCTCACCCGCGCCGTCAGTTTCGGCCTGGTTTTCGCCCTGGTGCTCGTGACCGTCAGCATCGTCCGGGATCGCTTCAGCGCGGGCGGGCTCTACCTGGTCTCGTTTCTGGCCGGCCTGACCGACGTGGACGCCATCACCCTCTCCATGGCCGGCTTCGCCCGGACCGGGGGGGGGCTGGAAACGGCCGCGGGCGCCATCACCCTGGCCGCCCTGGCCAACACCTTCGTCAAATGCGCCTTCGTCCTCCTCTTCAGCAGCAGGGCGCTCAAGAGGAGGGTGCTTCCGGCGACGCTCGTCATCGCGGTTGCGGGCGCCGCCGCGCTCTGGCTGGCCTGACCCCGCAGGTGCCGTCCCCCTACCAGTGCGGCTGGTTGCCCATCCTGCGCCCCATGACCTCCTGCGTGTCCATCACCACCACGAACGCTTTCGGGTCGACGCCGGTGATCGCCTTCTTGATCTGGGGAAGGTCCCTGAAGGAGATGACGGTATAGAGGACGTGCTGCGCCTCCCCGCTGTACGCCCCTTTCCCTTCAAGGATGGTCACGCCGCGCCGGTCCTTTTTCAGGATCTCCCGCGAGATCTCGGGCCAGTGCTCGGAGACGATCAGCATGGTCTTCCTCTTGCTGAGCCCCATGACGACGAGGTTCATCATCTGCGCGCTCACGTAGATGAACAGGAGCGTGTACAGCGCCATGTCCAGGGAAAAGATCAGCGCGGCCCCGAGGAGCAGGCCGGCGTTGAAGAGAAGCGAGGTGGTCCCGACCTTGACCGAAAACTTCTTGTTGAGGATGACGGCCAGAATGTCCACGCCCCCGGCGGACCCGATCGACCGGAGGATGAGGCCGCTTCCGCAGCCGTTGATGATTCCCGCGAGCATGCCCGCCAGGATCGGGTCCGAGACCGGGACCGGCACGCGCACGAAATGGAGCGCGGCGGAAAGGATCGTCATCCCCAGGATGCTGTAGAGGAAAAAACGCCGGCCGACGAACTTCCATCCGACGAGGAAAAGCGGGATGTTGAGCAGAAAATAGACGAGGCCCAGGGGGAGGGCGTCGCTCACGAGGTGGATGAGGAGCGTGACCCCGGTGAACCCCGCGCTGAGGAACCCCTGCGGGAGCAGGATGCCGTTCACCGCCGCCGCGCACAGGGCGCTCCCCACGAGGATCAGTACGATATTCCAGGCCAGGGTCTTCACCGCCCCTCCAATTTCCGGCCCCCGCGGGGCCTATTCGCTCTTGAGCGACCGTTCCATCAGTTCGCCGATAGCCTCCCTCGGGCCGATCGCGCCGCGCAGGAGGCGCCCGACCATCGTCGCTATCGGCATGTCCACCCCGAGGCGCCGGGAGAGCTCGAGCACGGCTTCGGTGGTCTTCACCCCCTCGGCCACCTCGCGCATCGGTCCCAGGATGTCGCCGAGGGTCCGCCCCTTCCCCAGTTCGACCCCCACCCCGCGGTTCCGGCTCTGCGCCCCGGTACAGGTGAGCACGAGGTCCCCCATCCCTGCCAGCCCGGCCAGGGTCTCCTGCTTCCCGCCGCAGGCCGCGGCCAGGCGGGAAATTTCGGCCAGCCCCCGCGTGACGAGGGCGGCCATGGGGTTATGCCCCAGCCCCAGCCCCTCGATGACGCCCGCGGCGATGGCGATGACGTTCTTGACCGCGCCCCCCAGTTCCACCCCCACCACGTCCTCGGAAGCGTACAGGCGCAGCGTCCGGGAGGAAAACTCCCGCTGGATCCGCTCCGCGACCTCCGGGCAGCCGGAGGCCGCCACGAGCGCCGTAGGCTCCCCGCGCGCCACCTCGCGAGCGAAGCTCGGTCCCGACAGGACCGCGATCCGGGGAGTGAAGCGGGAGCGGAGAACCTCCCCGATGACCTCGCTCATGCGCATCAGCGTCGCCTGTTCCAGCCCCTTGGTGGCGCTCACGAGCACCTGGCCCGCCCCCAGGAGCGGGAGCATGCGTTCGTACAGGGCGCGGCAGACGTGCGACGGCATCACCGTCAGCACGATCCCCGCCGGCCCGATCGCCTCCTCGAGGCTCGAGGTGGCCCGGACGGCGGCGGGCAGGACGACATCGGGCAGAAAGAGCCGGTTCCGCCCCTCCTCCCTTATGGAGGCGACCACCTCCTCCTCGCGCGCCCAGAGCCGGACGCCGTGCCCCATGTCCGCCAGCGCACCCGCGAGCGCCGTCCCCCAGCTCCCCGCCCCGATGACGGCGACCTCTGCCATGACCCCTCCTCCCGTGGTCAAAATAGCACACCGGCGCGAGGGCTTGGGGAAGAAGTCCCATAATTTTCGGCCCGGCGGGCGATTGGGAATTCCCAAACCCGCCGGTTGCCGTCATAATGTCCCCATGCTGAAGCGACAGAAAACAGGGTCCGTGCTTTGCCCCTCGTGCGGCAAACTGGTCGGGGTGAAGGACGAGGTCTGCTACAACTGCGGCCGGCGCAACCCCGGGATGTGGGGCTTCGCCGGGGTGTTGCGCCGTGCGGGGGGCAGCCTCGGGTTCGTCCCCGTGGTCCTGTACGGCTGCGCGCTGCTGTACGCGGCCACCCTCTTCATGGACCCGCAGGGGATCCGGATGTCGGGGCTCTCCATCCTCTCCCCGAGCACGCGGAGCCTGGCCGCCTTCGGCGCCAGCGGCGCCATCCCCGTGTTCGGCTACGACCGCTGGTGGACCGTCCTGTCCGCCGCCTGGCTTCACGGCGGGCTGCTGCACATCGCGTTCAACCTGCTCTGGATACGCCAGCTGGCCCCGGCGGCGGCCGAGCTGTACGGGGCCTCCCGCGCGGCCATCATTTACACGGTCGCCTCCATCGCCGGGTTCCTGCTGAGCAGCCTCTGGGGCATCCCGCTGACGGTGGGGGCCTCCGCCCCCATCTTCGGGCTGCTGGGGGCGCTGGTGGCCTACGGCCGGCGCACCGGGAGCCGCCAGGTCGGCAGCCAGGCGCTGACCTACGCCGCGATCCTTTTTGTTTTCGGGTTCCTGATGCCCAACATCGACAACTTCGCCCACCTGGGGGGGTTCGTGGGGGGATTCCTCGCGGGCCGGGTGCTCAACCCCCTCCTCCCCGAGCGGGTGGCGCACACGATCGCGGCCCTCGTCTGCCTGGGGCTGACGGCCCTCTCCATCGTCGCTTCGGTGGCCACTTCGGGGATTTTCTTCGCGCGGTGATCAGCCGCCGATACGGATCATCTCGATCTTCCGGCGCGACCCCGGCTCGTAATCACCCGCTTTCATCGCCTCCAGGCGCTCTTCGGAGTAACGGTCGGTCCTCGATTCCCAGGCGGACCGGATGGTCTGCAGGATTTCCCCGTCCCCGGCGCCGCCGCGCAGAAGGCGCTTGAGATCGAGACTCCGGTCGGAAAAGAGGCAGAGGACGAGCTTGCCGTCGGCCGTCAGGCGCGCGCGCGTGCAGCCGGCGCAGAAGGGCTCGGTCACCGAGGCGATGACGCCGATGTTGCCCTTCCGGTCGGCATACGCGTAATTGACCGCGGGCGCGCTCGGGTCGGTTCGCCCGGCCTCCTCGAGGGGATACCGCGCGTGGATGAGATCCAGGATCTCCCCCTTGGGTATCATGTTCTCCGATACCCAGTGGTTGGAGTTCCCCACATCCATGAACTCGATGAACCGGAGCCAGAACCCGTTCTGCCGCGCGAACTCGACCAGGGGGAGGATGTCGTCGTCGTTGACGCCGCGCTGGATCACGGAATTGATCTTGATCGGATCGAAGCCCAGGAACCGGGCGGTCAGCAGCCCCTCCAGGACGCCGGCCAGGTCGTCGCGCCGGGTCAGGGCACGGAATTTCGCGGGACTCAGGGTGTCGAGGCTCGCGTTGATCCGCCCGAGGCCCGCGCGGAGCAGCCCCGCCGCGTGCTCTTTCAGGTGCGAGGCATTGGTCGTCAGGGAAAGGTCCCTGAGCCCTCCCAGGCCGGCGAGGGCGGAAACCAGGGTATCCAGCCCGTGCCGCAACAGGGGCTCCCCCCCGGTGAGCCGGATCTCCTCGACCCCCGACCGCAAAAACAGCCCGGCCAGGCGCGTGATCTCCTCGAAGGTGAGGATCTCCCTCCGGTCGATCCACTCGTACTGCTCGAGCGGCATGCAGTATGCGCACCGGAAGTTGCACCGGTCGGTGACCGATATCCTCAGGTCCCTCAGTTCCCGACCGAGAGTGTCCTTGATGCTGACCCGATCGACATCCATTGGTTCCAGCTCCGAAGCGATTCCGGCCGCTCCCTGCCCCCCTCCCATGATAGCACGGGCGGCCTTTCAGTATCGCACCTCGGGCGGCTCAAGGCAACCGGGAGCGGAAAGGGGGCACTCCGGCCCTCGCCGGGCCGGGCCGGTTGAGGTATGATGCCTCCCCTATGAAGAAGTACCGCGGATACCTCCGGGAAACGCGCCGGCCCGTCTACTCGGCCGCCCTGGTTTTCCCCTTCCTGCTGGTGTACCACGCGGGGACGCTGCTCGTCGGCGGCACGCACATCAACGGCGCCGACGCGCTGATCATCCGCCTCCTCGGCGCGCTCGGGGTCTTTTCGGTCTACGCCTCCGCCCTGGTCCTGGCCGCGGCGCTGGCCGCCTGGCAATGGCGCACCCGCGCGCCCGGCAGGATCCGCGCCCGCCTGCTGGCGCTCAGCCTGCTGGAAAGCGCTTTTTTCGCCCTCGTGCTCCTGGCCGCCTTCGGCTGGCTGGGCCCGCGCCTCCCCCTGGCCCTCTCCGATCCGGCGCCCGTCCTCCGCGACTTCATCCTCTACTGCGGGGCCGGGGTGTACGAGGAGTTCCTCTTCCGGTGGCTCCTCCTCGGTTTCCTCCTCTGGCTGTTCCGCAGGATCCTGCCCGGCGGCCATGCCGCGGCGACGGCGGGCGCCGTCCTCTCCGCGGCGTTGATCTTCGCCGCCTTCCACTACATCGGCCCCGGCGGGGACCCTTTCTCCCCGGGAAGTTTTGCCCTGCGGGCGGCCGGCGGGTTGTATTTCGGCCTGATTTTCATCGCGCGGGGATTCGGGCTGGCCGCGGCGTCCCACGCCCTGTACGATATCTTTCTCGGGCTGGCCGCACGCTGAGCCCCGGGAGCGCCCAAGAGGTCCTATGATCCAGAGAATCGAATACGTCATCTTCGACAACGACGGGCTCCTGCTCGACACCGAGCCCTTTTATACCCGCGCCCACGGGGCGGTCGCCGCCCGTTTCGGCAAGGTGTTCGACTGGACGGTGAAATCCCGGATGATCGGGCTGCGGGCCGAGGATTCGGCCCGGGTGGTGATCGAGGGCCTCGGGCTCCCCCTCTCGGTCCCCGAATACCTCGAGGCGCGCCAGGGGATGCTGGACGAGCTCTTCCCCCAGACCGAGCCGATGCCCGGGGCGGTGCGCCTCAGCCGCCACCTCCACCGGCACGGGATCCCCATGGCGGTGGCCACGAGCTCCGATCGCCGCCATTTCGAGCTGAAAATCACCCGGCACCGGGAGTGGTTCCGCATCTTCTCCTCGGTGGTCACCGGGGACGACCCGGCCGTCGGCCGGGGCAAGCCCGCGCCCGACATTTTTCTGCTGGCGGCCCGGACGGTCGGCGCCGACCCGGGCCGCTGCCTGGTGTTCGAGGATTCCCCCGCGGGGGTCGCCGCCGCGCTCGCCGCGGGGATGTACGTCGTCGCGGTCCCCGACCCGCACCTGGACGAGGCCGCCTGCGACGGGGCGCACCAGGTCCTCCGCAGCCTGGAGGAGGTGAACCTTCCCGCCTGGGGGCTCCCCCCTTTTCCCGAGGAGGCATGATGAAAAGTCACCGCAAGGTGCTCGAGGTCCTCATCCCGGGCCGCATGGAGTTCCTCAACATCACCCCCGAGGTGCGGGCCGCCCTCCGGGAGAGCGGCATCCGGGAGGGCCTCGTCCTCGTCAACGCCATGCATATCACCGCAAGCGTCTTCATCAACGACGACGAGCCCGGCCTGCACGAGGACTACGCCCGCTGGCTGGAGCGGTTGGCCCCCTTCGACGCGGGGACCGAACGGTACCGCCACAACCTCACCGGCGAAATCAACGGCGACGCCCATCACAAGCGGCAGGTCATGGGGCGCGAGGTGGTCGTGGCCGTTACGGGCGGGGCGCTCGACTTCGGGCCCTGGGAGCAGATCTTCTACGGCGAGTTCGACGGCGGGCGCAAAAAGCGGATCCTGATCAAGATCATCGGGGAATGAAACGCCGTCAGAGGAGCTGCGCGATGCGGGCCGCGGCGATATCCGCCCCGCCCCCCGTCAGCCGCTCCGCCGGTTCCGGCCTCCGCTCGAGCCGGTCGAGGAAGGGGCGCAGGTTCCCGCGGTAGAGCTCCGCGGCGGGGATGTGGACGTTCCGGAGGTAGCGGCCGACGGCCTCCTCGAGGACGGGGTATTCCCGGAAATCGCTCCGTTCGGCGTACACCAACGGCTTGCGGTTGACGACGCAGTCGGACAGGATACCGAAGCCGGGCTTGGAGACCACCGCATCGACGGAGGCGACCACGTCGGAAAAAGGGACGCGCTCCCGTTCCAGGGCATGGAGGTTGGGCGACTCCCACCGGAGCGGAAGGACGGTGAAGAAGGCGCAGTCTTCTATCTCCCCGACGCGCGCCAGGGCCTCGGCCCCCCACTCGAGCGTCGTGAAGGAGAGGAGGACCCACTTCCTGCCCGGGTCGCACCCCGTGATCCGCGCGATCTCCTTTCGCCGCGAGCGGCCTGCGGCGGCGACCAGGGGGATGTCCTCCCTGCGGGGGAAGGATTCCATCGCGGGGGAAAACGGGAGGCGCAGGAGCAGTCCCGTCCGGGCGTACCCTTCCCGGAAGGCCTCCACGACCTCCCCCCAGCGCGGGTCGCGAGCGCACAGGCCCTCATAGATCCAGTCCCAGGAAAAGTTCCCGACGGCCAGGCTGGGGATTCCCAAACCGGCCGCCGCCTCGATGGGGATCGCCGGGATGTCGGCCACCACGACGCCGATGCCCTGCCTGCCGAGAAACTCGCGCTCCGCGTCGACGCTCTCCCTCCGCCGGGCGCAGACCCCCTCGGCCCGCAGCAGCGTGGCCTCGACGTCCACCCGGATCGAGTCGAGCTGGACCATCCCGACGTCGAACGATCCCGCGCGCAGGGTGTAAGCGCCGGGGCCGAGCTGGCTCCGCAGGAACGGTTCCCCGAGCCCGCTCACCACGTGCACCGCGGCGTCCGGCCGGATGCGGCGGAAGGCCCGGACGATGTCGCACGACCGGCGCCCGTGCCCGTAGCCGTGGGCCGTGATATAGAAAGCGACCGCCGGTTTCACTGCGCCGGGTGCGTCCCCAGCCACCGCTCGGCCCGCAGCGCCGCCATGCACCCGAAGCCGGCGGCGGTGACGGCCTGCCGGTAGTTGGGGTCGTGTACGTCGCCGGCCGCGAACACCCCGTCCACGCTGGTTTCCACGTCGTTGCGGGTGACGATGTATCCCTGCGGGTTCAGTTCCAGCGCGCCCCCGAGAAACCCGGTGGCCGGCTGGTGCCCGATCCCCATGAAGACGCCCGAGACCGGCACCGTGCGCTCCACGCCGCTCTTGACATCCTTCACGGTGACGGCTTCCAGGACCTCCGCCCCGTGGTAGGCGGTCAGCACGCTGTTCCAGAGGAAGGCGATCTTCGCTTCCCTCTCCGCCCGATCCTGCATGATCCGGCTCGCGCGCAGTTCATCCCGGCGGTGGACCACCGTCACCTTCGAGGCGTGGTGCGCCAGCGTCAGCGCCTCCTCCAGGGCCGTGTCCCCGCCCCCGACCACCATGACCTCCTGGTTGCGGAAGAACATCCCGTCGCATATCGCGCAGGCCGAAAGCCCGCGGCTGCGGTACCGGTCCTCGCCGGGCAGGTCGAGCCACCTGGCGCTCGCCCCGGTGGCGACGATCACGGTGCGCGCCTCCTCCCATCCCGAACGGGAGCGGACGCGGAGGGGGCCGCCGGAGCCGACCTCGGGAGGTCGGCCGAAATCCACCTCCTCGGCATCCTCCTCGCGCATCTCCACCCCGAAACGGAGCACCTGCTTTTTCATCGCTTCCATGAGGTCGGGGCCCTGGATCCCATCGGGGAAACCGGGAAAGTTCTCCACCTCGCTCGTGAACATGAGCTGCCCGCCCGGCATCTGCATCCCCCGGGGTTCGGAGGCGAACAGGAGCGGATCCAGCCCGGACCGCGCCGCGTAGATGGCCGCGGTGTATCCCGCGGGACCGGAGCCGATAATGATGACGTGTCTCATAAAACACCCTTGCCTGTTGTGGTTGAACAGTGATCGATTATAACAGACCGGCGGTGGAAGCCCAATCAGGTCACCACCGAGGGGCCCGTGAGGCCGAACCGCTCCTCGATCCGGAGCAGGCCGCGCGCGGCCCGGACCAGGGGCGCGAGGGTCGCTTCCAGCGGCAGCCCCCCCTCGGGCCGGACCCTTTCGAAATAGAGCCGCAGCGTCGCCCCCTCGGTCCCCGTTCCCGACAGCCGGCCCACGATGCGGGAACCCTCGTCGAGCAGGATCCGGATCCCCTGGTTGCGGCTGACGCTGCCGTCGACCGGGTCGGTGTAGCTGAAGTCATCGGCGTCCCGCACGGCCGCGTCCGCCAGCCGGGTCCCGGCGAGCGCGGGGACGCGCCCCCTCAGGTCGTCCATCATCCTCCCGGCCTCTGCGGCGTCCAGCCCCGCGTAGTCGTGGCGCTGGAAGTAGCTGCGCCCGAAGCGGCGCCAGTGGCCGGAAAGCGTCTCCCCGACCGAGGCGCGAGCGCCGGCGAGGATCGAGAGCCAGCAGAGGACGGCCCAGATCCCGTCCTTTTCGCGCACGTGGTCCGACCCCGTGCCGAAGCTCTCCTCCCCGCAGAGGGTGCACCGCCCCGAATCCATCAGGTTGCCGAAAAATTTCCACCCGGTCGGCGTTTCATGGCAGGGGACCCCCAGGGCCCGGGCCACGCGGTCCACCGCGGTGCTCGTAGGCATCGAGCGCGCCACCCCCCGCAGCCCGGAGCGGTAACCCGGGATGCACCCGGCCGCGCGCTCCGCGATGACGGCGAGCGAGTCGCCCGGGCTCACGAAAACCCCCCGGCCCAGGATCATGTTGCGGTCGCCGTCCCCGTCGCAGGCGGCGCCCATGTCCGGGGCGTCGGGCAGGGACATCCTCCTGAAGAGGTCCCCGGCGTGCCTCCGGTCGGGGTCGGGGTGCCCCCCGCCGAAGTCCTCGAGCGGCGTCCCGCGGATGACGGTGCCCTCGGGGGCTTCCAGCATCCCTTCCAGGATGGCCCGCCCGTACGGCCCGGTGACCCCGTGCATGGCGTCGAATACGAGCCGGAACCCGTTACGGAAGAACCCCCGGAGGGCATCGAAGTCGAATATCCCCCCGAGGACCGCGACGTAATCGGAGATCGGGTCGATGACGGCCACCTCCGCGTCCCCCAGCCCCAGGGTACGCTCCCGGTCGAGGTCGACCCCGGGAGCCTCGAGCGTGAGAAAGCGTTCGATGGCGCGCGTGTGCGCGTAGATCGCCTCGGTGACCCCCTCGGGCGCCGGGCCGCCGTTGCGGATGTTGTACTTGATCCCGAAATCGGCCTCGGCCCCCCCGGGGTTGTGGCTCGCCGTCAGGAGGATCCCCCCGAGCGCCCCCCGGCGGCGGATGACGGCCGACATCGCCGGCGTCGACAGCAGCCCGCCGCGCCCGACCAGGATGCGCCCGAAACCGTTGGCGGCGGCGATCTTCAGAATGCTCTGGATCGCGTCCCGGTTGTGGTAGCGCCCGTCGCCGCCCACGACCAGGGTCTCCCCGGAAAAGTCGGGCGTACCCTCCTCGCGCACCGAATCGAAGATGGACTGCACGAAATTCTCGACGTAGTGCGGCTGCATGAAGCGCCGTGTCTTCCTGCGCAGCCCCGAGGTGCCGGGGCGCTGGTCTTCAAAAGGGGTGGTCGGGACGATCCGGCTTTGGCATACCATGCCCCCATGATAACGCATTTCCGTGGAGCCCCCCCGAGTTTTTACGCCCGCAACCGATGCCGGATCCGCCGCCGCTGTGGTACTCTGGTCAGGCCACGATCACCATTTTACGAGGAGGGGGTACCATGAAAAAGGACGACTTTTACCAGTACGCGGTGGACGGCTACCGTCCGGTCGAAAACATGATGAAGATGGTCCCGGCGGACAAACTGGACTGGAAGCCGGGCGAAAGTTTCATGAGCCTCGGGCAGCTCATCCGCCACCTCGCCGACGGCATCGGCACCGAGCTCGAAATGCTGGTCCGCAACACCTGGCCGCAGCAGGCCGAAGGACAGGGGATGCCCTCCTGCAGCGCCCGGGACGCCCTCTCCATGCTGGAGCGGGACAAGGCCACCCTCCGCGCCCTGCTCGACGCGGTGACCGAAGAGGAATTCGCCGAGAAGGTGGTCTCCACCCCCTGGGGGGCCTCGGGGAAGCTGGAGAGAATGGCCTTCTTCTTCCAGGAGCACTTCACCAACCACAAGATGCAGCTGTTCACCTACCTCAAACTGCTCGGGCTCCCCGTCAACACCCAGACCCTCTACATGGGATAGGCCCGAACAGCCCGTTGCCGAGCGAACGAAAATGGACCGGTTGCCCAAACCCGCGAAACTGTTTTCCCCCCGGACGGTCGTCGCCATCCTCTGCGTCTGGCTTCTGGCCACCGCCTTCCAGCGCGACCCGGGCGAAGCCTGGGCCGAAAAAACCCTCGAGGCTCTCTCCCTGAGGGACAAGATCGCCCAGCTGGTGCAGATCCGGGTTCCGGGCACGTTCACCAACCGCCGCAGTCCCGAATTCCGGAAAATCGCATCGGACATCCGCGAGCACCACGTGGGCGGGCTGGTCCTGTTCGCCGGCGACATCTACGAATCGGCCGTCCTGCTCAACGAACTGCAGGGGCTTTCGCGGCTGCCGCTGCTGGTCGCCTCCGATTTCGAGCGCGGGGCGGCGTTCAGGATTTCGGACACGACCCCCTTCCCCTGGGCGATGGCGCTCGGCGCGGCGGGGGACGAGGGGCTGGCCCGGGAGCAGGGCCGGGTCACGGCCCGCGAGTCCCGGGCCCTGGGGGTTCACTGGATCTTCGCCCCCGTGGTGGACGTCAACAGCAACCCCGACAACCCCGTCATCAACATCCGGTCGTTCGGCGAGGACCCGGAAACGGTCGCCCGCCTGGGCGCCGCCTTCATCCGGGGGGCGCGCGAGGGGGGCGTGCTGACCACCGCAAAGCATTTTCCGGGGCATGGGGACACGGCCGTCGATTCGCACATCGGCCTGCCGGTGATCCGGGCGGACGCCCGCCGGCTGCACTCGCTGGAATTCGTCCCCTTCAAAAGCGCCATCGCCGCGGGGGTGGACTCCATCATGACGGCCCATGTCGCCGTCCCGGCGGTGACGGGAGATCCCGGGACCCCGGCCACCCTCTCCGGGAAGGTCCTCACCGACACCCTGCGGGGTGAACTGGGGTTCGAGGGTCTGGTCGTCACCGACGCCCTGGAAATGGCGGGGGTGACGGGGCACACCTGGGGCGGGCGGGCGGCCGTGGCCGCCATCGCGGCGGGAGCCGATGTCCTGCTCCTGCCCACCGACGCCCTCGTGGCCATCAACGAGGTCGAGCGCGCCGTCCGGCGCGGGGAGATTTCCGAAGCCCGCATCGACGGTTCGGTCCGCAGGATCCTCGAGGCCAAGAGCCGGATGCGGCTCCATCTCCACCGGCGGGTCGAAGTCCCCCCGATCGGCGAAGCCGTGGCCGCCCCGGAGAGCCTGGCCCTGGCCCAGGAAATCGCCGACCGCGCCGTCACCGTCGTCAGGGACGACGCACGGCTGCTGCCCCTCGACCCGCTCGAGGACAGGAAGATCTACAGCCTCGTGCTGACCCCCGAACTGGACTCCTCCCCCGCTTCCGTTTTCCAGGCCGAACTGCGCCGCCGTTTTCCCTCCGCGGCCACGGCGTGGGCCAACGCCCGGATCCCCGCCGAGCAGGAGGCGGCCATCCTGCGGAGCGCGGCGCGCGCGGATGTCGTCCTCTGCTCCATCGTCGTCCGGCTGGCGTCGGGCAAGCCCGCCCGCTCGGTGCCCGCCGTGCAGCGCCGGCTCCTGGCGCAGCTGGCCGCCTCCCCCCGGCCCGTGATCTGGATCGCGCTGGGCAACCCCTACGTGCTCGAACTGGCGCCCCCTTCGGCGACGTCCCTGTGCACCTTCAGCTATTCCGATTCCTCGCAGATCGCCGCCGCGCGGGCGCTTGCGGGCGCCGTCCGCGTCGCGGGGAGGATGCCCGTTACGATCCCGGGGCAGGCCGATGCCGGCTCCGGGGTCGAGATCCCGAAGCTCGAGATGGTGCTCGAACGGGCCGATACGGCGTCGACGGGGTTCCCCCCGGGCGCCTTCGACCCCACCCGGAGCCTGCTCCGGGGCCTGACCGGGTCCGGGGTGCTGCCCGGCGTCGAACTGGTCGTCGGGCTCGGGGGGAGGATCGTGCTGGAGGCGTCGATGGGAAGGACGGGGTCGGCGCCCGACGCGCCGGCCGTCGGGCCGGATACGATCTTCGACCTGGACGCCCTGTCCGGCCCGGTGGCGGCCACCATGGCGGCGGTGCCGGCGATGGAGGACAGGGGGTTCGACCTCCGCTCCGCCGTCGCCGATTACGTCCCCGAAGCCGGGGATACGGCGCCCGGGAAGGGGGAGATCCGGGACCTCTTCGGCTCCCTCGGCGGCCCCGAAACCGCCGGCGCGGAACTCTTCGCGGAGGCGGTCTCCCGCTCCCTGGGCGTCCCCTGGAGCCGCTTCGCCGCCGAAAACCTCCTCGCGCCCCTCGGGATGAAGCACACCTCCCCCGTCCCACCGCCCCCCCTCCAGGGAAGGCGCCCCCCCCTGCCGCTCGACCTGTACAGCACCGCGGGCGACCTGGCGACCTGGGCCCAGATGCTGCTCAACCGCGGACTGTACGCCCATCGCCGTTACGCCCATGCGGCCACGATCGCGACGCTTACCGGATCGCGGGGCCCCTGGTCGAAACCCTCCGCGGCGGACTGGACCGCGGCCCTGGGGCGCACGGCCTTCGGGCACAACGCGCCGAACGGCTCCTTTTTCTGGGCCGACCCTTCACGCGGGGCGTTCGCCATCCTGCTCGCCAACGGGCGGAAGGGGGAAGCGGCGGTGCTCGAGGCCCAGGGGGCGATCGGCGCGGCGGTCCTCGCGGCGCTCCCGGATTGACGCCCGGCGCCTTCGTCATGGAAACGCCGTCGGAACCGCTCCCCATCGACCCCCGCCTCCCGGACATCGCTGCGGCCCTCGCGTCCGCGGGGGCCCTGGTGCTGACGGCGCCCCCGGGGGCGGGAAAAACGACGCGGATCCCGCCTTTCCTCTACCGGGAAGGGTTCGCCGCCGCGGGCGAAATCCTGGTCCTGGAGCCGCGCCGGCTGGCGGCCCGCATGGGAGCGCTGCGGGTCGCCCGGGAACTCGGGGAAAAGCCGGGGGAAACCGCGGGCTACGCGATCCGGTTCGAGACCGTCGGCGGCCCGCGCACCAGGATCCGCTTCCTGACCGAGGCGATCCTGGTGCGGCGCATGACGGAGGATCGCGGCCTCGAGGGGGTTTCGCTCGTCATCCTGGACGAGTTCCACGAGAGGAGCCTCGCGACCGACCTCGCGCTCGCCTTTCTCCGCCGGCTGAGGCGGCGCGCCGGGCGCCCGAAGATCCTCGTCATGTCGGCGACCATGGACCCCCGACCGGTCGCGGAGTTTCTGGACGGCGCCCCCGTCATTTCGCTCGCGGAGACGCGCTACGACCTCGACATCGCCTACGATGAGACGATCGACCGCCGGCCGCTCGAGGAGAGGGTGGCCGGCGCGGTCCTGGGCCTCTTCCGCTCCGGCCTGGAGGGCGACATCCTGGTCTTCCTCCCCGGCGCCGCCGAAATCCGCCGCGCCGGGGAGGCGCTCCGCCCGGCCGCCGGCCGCCTCGGATTCCGGATCCAGCCCCTGCACGGGGACCTCCCGGCAGGGGAGCAGACACGGGCGCTCCAGCCGGGGGAGGGACCCAGGGTGATTCTGTCCACCAACGTGGCCGAGACATCGATCACCATTCCCGGCATCGGCGCCGTCGTCGACAGCGGGCTCGCCCGTGTCTCCACCCATTCCGCCTGGAGCGGCCGGCCCAGGCTCGCCACCGCCAGGATCGGCAAATTCAGCGCCGCGCAGCGCGCGGGACGCGCGGGACGGACGCGCTCCGGACGGGTCCGCCGCCTTTATACCCGGCACGATTGGAGTACGCGCCCCGATGCGGACCCCCCCGAAATAAGCCGCGCCGATCTCTCGGAAACCCTCCTCGTGCTCCATGGCTCCGGGGTCCGCGACACCGGCGCCTTCCCCTGGCTGGAGCCCCCGCCCCCGGCGGCGCTCGAGGCCGCGCGCACGCTCCTCGGCCGGCTGGGTGCGATCGACGCGGCCGGCCGCATCACCGCCGACGGGCGGCGGATGCTCCGGTTCCCGGTCCACCCCAGGATTGCCCGGATGATGGTGGAGGGGGAAGCGCAGGGGGTGGCCGAAGACGCGGCGCTGCTCGCCGCCCTCCTCGGGGAAAGGGACATCCGCCTCGACGCCCGCGCCCGCTTCGGCGCCCCGGGCGCGGCGCGCAGGGGCGCCGCCTCGGGCCTGTCCGACCTCCTGGACCTGGCGGACCTGTTCCGCGAGGCGGAGTCGGCCCGTTTTGACCCGGAACGGATCCGGGCGCTCGACCTGGACCCGCGCGCCGTCGGCGCCGTCCGGCTCTCCCACCGGCAGCTCGCGAGGATCTCTTCCCTCGCCCCGGCGCCCCCCCGCCCTCCTCTCACCCCCGGCGAGCGGGAGGAGGCGCTTCTGGTCGCCCTGCTCCGCGCCTTTCCCGACCGGGTGGCCCGGCGGCGGCGCCCCCACTCGCACGAACTCCTGCTGGCCTCGGGAGGAGGGGCGCGGCTGTCGGACCGGAGCGTGGTGCGCGAGCGGCCGTTCCTGGTCGCGGTGGATATCGAGGACCGCCCCGACCCCTCCGCCCCCGCAGCGGCGCTCCCCATCGTCCGGCTGGCCTCCTCCGTCGAGATCGAATGGCTGGCCGCGCTCTTCCCCGATGCGCTGGTCGATAAGACCGAACGGGTGTGGAACGCCGCCGCGGGGAGGGTGGACGAGGTCCGGAGAACGATGTACGAGCGGATCGCCCTCGAGGAGTCGATCCGGCCCGCCCCCCCGTCGGAGGAGGCTTCGCGCCTGCTCGCCACGGCCGCCGCGGATCGCGGCATCGGGCTCTTTCCCGATCACGCCTCGGTCCCCGGGCTCGAGGTCCGCGCGGCGCTCCTGGCCCGCCACTTCCCCGACAGCGGGTTCCCCCCGCTCGGCGCCGAAGCCGTCGCCGCCGCCGTAGAGCGCCTCTGCCGCGACCGCCGCAGCCTCGCCGAACTCGCCTCCGCCAGCCTCGTCGCCGCGCTCGTCGAGCCGCTCTCCGGACGCCAACGCGCCCTGCTCGAGCGGGAAACGCCCGAACGGATCGGGCTCGCGCGGGGGCGCTCGGCGCGGATTCATTACGAACCGGGGCGCCCCCCCTGGATCGCATCGCGCATTCAGGATTTCTTCGGCATGACGGCGGCGCCGGCGATCTGCGCCGGGCGGGAGGCCCTGACGGTGCACCTGCTGGCCCCAAGCGGGCGGGCGGTCCAGGTCACGCAGGACCTGGCCGGTTTCTGGAAAAACCACTATCCCGCCATCCGCCGGGAACTGGGCCGGCGCTACCCGAAACACCCCTGGCCGGAACGGCCCGCGTGATGCGGACTAGAGCGGCCGGACGTCGGCAGCGTTTATGTCGACGGCGACGGCCTGGCGGATCAGGTCCACCTGGAGCACGAACCGGAGGCGCCCCCGCTTCTCGACCAGGATGCCGACGACGCCCTCGAGCGGACCGGCCGTGACTTCCACCCGCGTCCCCACCCTCACGTAGGGGTAGGGGTCGGCGGCGACGCTGGCCTCCAGGAAACGGCGGACGGCGACGATCTGCTGGTCGGGAACCGGCTCGGCGCGCCCCTCGAACCCCACGAAACGCACCGCGCCCGGGAGCTTCAGGACGCGGTGGCGGTTCTCCGGGGTGTCGGCGTGGCGGACGAACAGGTAGCCCGGAAAAAGGGGGAGCCAGACCTTTTTCCTGCGGTCCTTCCACCGGCTGAGGACTTCGCGCATCGGCAGAAAGACCTCGATCCCCCGCTCCGCCAGGGCGGCCAGCATCTTCTTTTCGAAACGGCTCCGGGTATAAAGGGCGTACCAGCGGGGCGCCGGCACGGCATCCCCCCCGGGCGGCGCGGGCGGGGTGCCGGATAACGGGTCATGCGGTTCGGCCATGGCTCTGGAACGTCACCCTTCCTGAAACGATGAGGGCCTCCCGGGGGAGAACGGGTTGAATATAGCCGCCGGGCCGGGGCGTGTCAACCGGCCCCTCCGGGGCGCACCCCGGTCCGGACAAATGCGCCCGCACTCTCAGTTTCTTCATTTGATTTATGGATATTTCGTATATCATAGCGGCAGTCTTGGACATTGCACACAACCGAGCCGGGATCCCCCGCACCCCCCGGTGCGGGAACGGACCCGGAGCATTAGGCCCATTGTCAGCAACAGGAGGATTCGATGCATCTGCCGAAACGGTTTCACCGCTATGGTCCCCTTCCCGCCCTGATCGTGTGCTCGGCGCTCTTCGCCGTCGGGATCCCGGCGCAGGAAGCCGCCCCGACGAACGGCCGCGCCCTCTACGAGGCCCTGAAGGCGTTCGATCTCCAGGGGAAGGCGGCGGTGAGCGGCCTCACGCTCAAAAAAGACCGCGCCGAAATGGTCTTCAACGGGGACTTCTATTTCGCCGCCCCGGTCAACGGCCGGGTTACGGGTGCGGTCTTCATCGGCAGCGGGAGTTTCAAGGCGCCCGCGCCCGACATCTCCTATGAAAAAGAGGCCATGGTGCGCTTCATCGACACCGACACGGCCGAGAGCGATTTCCGCACCGCCGTGCTGCGCTTCAGCGACGACACCTTCGAGCAGATCGGGAAGGGGATGGAGCCGGGAGCCGCGGTGCCGGACGACGCCCGGAAGCTGGCGGCCGAGCTCGGGCCGAGGCTGCTCAAGGAAACGGGGGCCAACGTCTCCGCGCGCCTCATGGTTTCCCTGGCCAACGCCGAATCCCCCGGCGTTTTCCTGGGGCAGTTCGACAAGGGGAGCCGCGGGCGGTTCACCTATCTCGTCGACCCGCAGACGCGCCTTCCCGGCTCGGCCTTCGGCATCAACGGGGGGGAAAAAGTGCTCCTGTTCGCCTACGCCCCCTACGTCTACACCAACGACATGTGGATCGCCACCTACTCGGAGGAGAATTTCGCCCGGAACCAGGCCAGCTATTCCGACAGCTTCGACCTGGTCGCCCCGCTCCATTACGACATGGAGATCGATGTGCGCGACGCGCGCAAGATCCTGCGCACCAGGATGCGGATCGATTTCCAGTCGCTGGTCGACGGGCTGCAGGCGGTCCCGATGGACGTCAACGAGGGCCTGACGGAGTTCGACAACGTCCGGCTGAAGGAGGCGATGCGGGTAACGTCGGCCCGCCACGGGGGGAAGGACATCCCCTGTATCCAGGAGGACTGGGAATCGGGACTGACGATCCTTCTGCCGAAGGCGATGAAGAAGGGGGAGGCCTTCAGCGTGGAGGTGGCGCTCGAGGGCGACTTCATCGACAACCAGGACAAGTTTCTGAACTGCTACTACCCCCAGGACAACAACGGCTGGTACCCGAAGCACGGCTACCTCAAGCGCTCCACCTTCAATGCCCTGTTCCGCCACGACAAGAACGACCGCGTGGCCAGCATCGGCAAGCTGGTCCGCGAAGGCACCTGGCCCGATTCCGGTGACGGCCTGACCGAATTCCGGATGGACACCCCGGTTTCCTTCATCTCCTTCGCGGCCGGAAAGCTCGTCCGCCACACCGATCACCGCAAGCTGCAGTTCGGGGAGATCGATCTCGACTTCTATTCGGTCCCGGCCTCGGTCAGCAACGTCAAGGAGGAATTCATCCTCGCCGAGATGGGGAACGTCCTGAACTATTTCAGCGAGTACTTCGGGGCGTACCCGTACCCCTCCTTCAAGGCGACCATCCACCCCTTCAACTTCGGACAGGGGTTCCCCACCATGCTGATGATCCCCAGGGCGGACGAGGCCAACTACGCGGTCTTTTCCTTCATCGCGCATGAAACCGCGCACCAGTGGTGGGGCAACATCGTCGCCTGGCGGTCGTACCGCGACCAGTGGCTGAGCGAGGGTTTCGCCGAATACTCCGGCATGCTCTACACCGGGTTCCGCGACAGCATGAAAAACCAGAGGGAGTTGATCGACGACGCCCGCTACGTGCTCCCCTTCCCCCCGAAAACCGACCGGGGGGTCGGCAAGGAGAAGCTGGCGGAAATCGGGCCCCTCATCCTGGGGCAGCGCCTGAGCACCCGGAACACGATGAACGTCTACAGCGACCTGATCTACAACAAGGGGGCGATGGTGCTGCGCATGCTCCACTTCCTGCTCTCGGACCCCAACACCGGGTCGGGCCAGCCGTTCTTCGACATGATGTCCGATTTCGTCAAGCAGTACCAGAACCGGGCGGCCACCACCGAGGACTTCATGCGCGTCGCGGGCGCGCATTTCGCCAACGCTCCGATCGGGAAGATGTTCGGGTTGAAGGATCTCGGCTGGTTCTTCCAGCAGTGGGTGTACGAGGCGAAACTGCCCAATTACCGGATGGAATACAGGATCGAGCAGGGAGACAACGGCTCCGCCGTGGTCACCGGGACCATTTTCCAGGAGAACGCCGGACCCAACTGGTTCATGCCGCTCCCCGTCGTCTTCAAATTCCCGGGGGACCAGATGGGGCGCGCGGCGGTCTATGCCAACGGGCCGGAAACCGCGTTCAAGATCCCCCTGCCGATGAAACCCTCCTCGGTCGCGCTGGACCCCGACCTGTGGATCCTGTCGGAAAAAACCAGCACCAAGAAAAAGTAGTCCCCGGAGCCGGCCGCCGCGGGCTGCATCCGCGGCGGCCGGCTTTCCCCGCCCCCTTCCCCATCAGGTCTTGCCACCCCCTCCCCCTTCTGTGGTACAAAGGGCCGGCAGGGACACGGGGCGCCTCCCGCCGGTTCGGCGGCGGCACCCCGGTCACGGGATACACCCTCCAGGGAAAGACGGGGATCGATGGATAAAAAACTGGCGCCGCTCCTCGATCCGCGCGGGCACCAGGAACGGCCGACCGTTCCCCTGGCGCCCCGCGGCGGCATCGAGGACCTCAGGCGGGGCAAAATTCTCTTTTACGACAACACGAAACTGGGCTTCTGCAACTACGACGAAGTCTTCGTCCGCATCCGGGAGCGCCTCCGCGGGCTGGGAATCTCGAATTTCGTCGATTACCGGGAAACCGTGCGCGGCAAGGACACCCGGGAACTGGAGGCGTACGCGGCGATGCTGGCCCGGGAAAAGCCGGCGGCCGCCGTCGTGGCCCTCGGCGACATGGGGACCTCCCCCGCGACCTGCATCGTCACCATCGCGCTGGAGAAGCTGGGCATCCCGAGCGTCTACATCACAGCCCCCCCCGGCGGGGACCTGGTCGAGGGGGTCGCGGTCTACCGCGCGGGGAACCTCTGCCTGTGCAAGATCGACATCTACCAGGCCAGCACCCGGGAAGAGGTGCGGGCCCAGGTCGACCTCAAGTGGGACTTCATCATGGACTCGCTCGCGGGGACGCCCGAGCGGGTCCGGGAGGCCGCCCGCATCGATTTCAAGATGGACCTCGTCCCCCCCGCCGCCGACGGGCTGCTTCCCGTCACCGCGGGGATCGAGCCGCGCGAGGAGAGGGTGTACGAACCGGGCTGCTACATGGAAGAGATCATGGAGTACCTCGACCGGGAACACCTGGGGGACGGCCTGCCGGTCATCCCCCCGACCGCGGCACGCCTCGAAAGGATGTTCTCCTGCTGCCCCTTCGCGCCGGGAACCCCCCTCTGGCGCGAAGTCGGACCCGCGGGCAAGGACGTCACGGTCCGCGACGTCGCCGTCGCGGCGGTGATGGCCGGGTGCCGGCCCGAGGCGATGCCGGTCCTGGTGGCCGCGTTCCGGGCGATGGCCGACCCGCGCTACAACCTGCTGCAGTCGGTGACGACGTCCCACCCCGGGGGGAACCTCGTCCTGGTCAGCGGCCCGATCGCCCGGGAGATCGGGATCTCGGGCCGGCAGGGGTGCCTGGGTCCCGGGTATCCGGCCAACGCCACCATCGGGCGGGCGGTCAACCTCGTCATCCTCGACGTGTGCCGGGCGGTCCCCGGCGTCTGCGACCTCGACTGCCTCGCCTCCCAGGCGGAGTTCACCTACTGCTTCGCCGAGGAGCCCTCCCTGGCCCAGTGGCCGATGATCAACGAGGAGCGCTGCGACGCCCGGACCACGACCGTCTACGTGCTCAAGGCGGAGCCGCAACACGACATTATCGATTTCCTGAGCCTGGACGGCCACGACCTGCTCGACACCCTGACCGACTGCTGCACGACGCTCGGGACCAACAACGCCTACATCCCGGGGCCGCTGGTGCTGGTCCTGACCCCGGATCACGGGATGATGCTGAAAAACTCGGGGTACACCAAGGACGCCATCCGCGAGCATATCCACCTGAGGGCGGTCCACGACGTGCCCATGGTGCGTAACCGCGGGCTGGTCCCGGTGCGCCCCCCGCAGTTCGCCCACCGCCACCCGATGCCGGTGACCCGGTCGCCCCGGGACATCGAGGTGGTCGTCGCCGGGGGGCGCGGGGGGCATTCGGGCGTCATCCTCCCCTGGGCGCTGCACAGCGAGGGGATCGTCCTGCCGGTGACCCTGCCCGACGGCACCCCGGCGCGGAGCATCGAGCAATTCAGGAACTGACCAGCCGCCCGCGGGGCGCAGCGGAGAGAGTGCATGGAAATATACGGTGAATACGATGTCGTCATAGCCGGCGGGGGCACCTCGGGGGTAGCGGCCGCCATCGCGTCCGCGCGCGCCGGCGCGCGCACCCTCCTCATCGAGCGCCTCGGCGCCCTCGGGGGGCAGATGAACGTGTCCGGGCCGCCGGGGTTCGCCTACGCCTACATGTTCAACCCGCGCCGGGAGCAGATCATCGCCGGGATCATGGAGGAAACCCACCGGCGGCTGCTCGAGGCGGGGCACGCCCTGCCCCACACCACCCCCGATTTCCGCGTCGGCTACAGCTTCGCCCTGGTGGACCCCGATTACTGGGGGCTCCTCGTCTTCCAGATGATGGCGGAAAACAACGTCGAACTGCTGCTCCATTCCCTGGTCGTGGACGCGGTCATGGAAGGGGACGCGATCCGCGGGGTGATCGTGGAAAACCCCTCCGGCCGGCAGACCGTGCTCGGCAAGGTCGTCATCGACTGCACCGGGGAGGGGGAGCTGGCCGCGCGCGCCGGGGCTCCCTGCGACCAGGTCCCGAAGGAGGAACTGGAGCCGCACACGGTCTCCTTCACCGTCGACGGGGTCGACTGGGACAAGGTGCTGGGCTACGTCAAGGAGAACGCGGCCTACGAGTTCAACGCCATGACCCATCCCTACCTCGGCTGGACCGAAGAGGAGATCGTCGAGAGGATCCGGCGGGTCGAGGACGTGAGGGAAATCACCAATTTCATGGGGTATTACACCCTGCGGGATCGCGCGGTGGCCGCCGGGGAGTACCACCCCTACAGCGGCGTCGGCTTCTTCATCATGCCGCGCGACAACGGGGTCCTGCAGGCGCACTTCCAGCATTCCTCGCAGGTGGGCAACGCCGACCCCACCGACGTCCGCGACCTGACCCGCTGCGAAATCGAGTGCCGGGCGCAGATCCGGATGGCCCTGGGCTTCATCAAGCGCTACATGCCGGGGTTCGAGAACTCCTACCTGACGCGCGTCTGCCCGGAGCTGAGGATCCGGGAGAGCCGGCGGATCGTGGGGGACTATGTCCTGTGCAAGCGGGACGTGGCCGAGGCGCGCAAATTCCCCGACGTGATCGGGAAGAGTTCCTTCGCCAGCGGGGCCAAGCACGTGGCCACGGCCGACACCATCTCCTACGAGGGGATCGTCTACCCGAAGGACGGCGGCTCCTACGACATTCCCTACCGCTGTCTGGTCCCCCGGAAGGTCGAGAACCTGCTGGTGGCGGGAAAGGCGATCTCGACCGACCGCGCCTCCTATGCGCGCTTCCTGCAGCTGACCATGGTCACGGGCCAGGCCGCCGGCGTCGCCGCCGCCCTCGCGGCCCGGCAGGGGATCACTCCCAGGCGGCTCGAGGCGGACGTCACGGAACTCCAGCGGGTCCTCCAGCAGCAGGGGGCGATCCTGTTCGGGACCCACTAGGGGGGGGGATGGAATACAGGCCGTGGACATGGAAGGTGCCGGAGAACTACCGCGAGACGCAGCCGTCCATCCGCCGGCAGGACGCCTGGGAGAAGGTGAGCGGGAGGGCGGCCTACACCCGCGACATCACGCTGCCGGGAATGCTGTACGCCAAGATCCTGACCTCCCCATACGCCCACGCGCGGATCACGCGCATCGACTGCGCGCGCGCCCGGGCGCTCCCGGGGGTCCGGGACGTGCTCCAATTCACGGACCCGGACATCGCCCATGACAGCGCCACCGGGGCCTGGTACGAAATCTCGGGCAACTACGACATCCTGACCCTCCCCGGCACGGCCGACTTCTTCCAGCACCCCATGGGGGTCGCGATCACGGCCGACAGCGAGGAGGTCTGCGACCGCGCCCTGCGCCTCGTCGAGATCGAATGGGAGGAGATCCCCTTCGTCCTGGACATGGAGGCGTCGGTCCGCCCGGACGCGCCCAAGATCATGGCCGACGTCCGGCGCACCGGCGCCCATGCCCGCGAACCCAATACCATCCTGGCGGAGAGTTTCACCCTCGGGGATCCGGACCGGGGATTCGCCTCGGCGGACGGAGTGATCGAATACAAGGTCACCCGGGAAATGAACGCGCCGGTGGGAGCCGAACCCGCGGTATGCATCGCCCAGTGGCGGGGGGAATTCGTCGACCTCTGGGTCCACCACCACGACATCCCGCACTGGTTCCTCGTCAACCCATCCGACGCCCGGGAGCGACCGGTCCCCCCCCTCGCCGAGTGGTCCAAAATCACGGCCACCCTCCCCTACCAGGGGTGCATGTTCGGCGGCTTCGCCTGGCTCGCCTACTCCGCCTGCTTCACCCGGCTGGCCGTCATCCTCGCCCGCCGGGCCGCGGGGAGACCCGTCAAGCTCCTGTACGACGAGAGCGCCCATTACTGCCTGGGGGACGACGGCGGCACCTACAGCTGCAAGGTCGGCGCGAAAAAGGACGGGACCATCGCCTCCGCCGCCTGGCACGTCGTCGGCCCGCGCAACGCCCTGGCCGAGAAGACCTACGAGGGGACGGCGATCCCCAATCTGCGGGCCACCTGCGAGTGGGGGCTCGTCAACCGGGGGCACCAGATGTGCTTCCGCCACGGGGCCAACAGCTGCGTTCCTCATGGGGTCATGTTCGACCGGGTGGCCGCGGAGTTCGGGCTCGACCCCACGGAGGTGGCGCTGCGCAACGACGGCTGCCGGGGTCGCGGCCGGGACTGGGTCACGCGCTACCAGAGGGAGAACGGCTTCCCCGAACGCTGGAGCCTGCGCGAGGTGATCGAGAAGGGGAAAGCGGCCATCGACTGGGACCGGAAATGGCACCCGCCGGGAGCGCGAAAGCTCCCGGACGGGAAAATGCACGGGATGGGCTTCATGCAGGTGCTCGAATGGACCTGGCAGGCGCCCGCGAGCGCGATGTCCTGGGCCTGCCTGATGCTGCGCAACGGCATCGTGGCCATCGTGGGGGTCCGCAGCGACATCGGCTCCGACACCGAATCGGGCGCCCGGCACGTCGTCGCCTCGGAACTGGGGCTGAAATACGAGGACACCGTGATCCAGGAGCGCCGCTCGGACAACTCGAGCTTCTACATGTGGCAGCCGGGCGGTTCCTTTTCCACCGCCTATATCAACACCCAGCTGGTGATGGCCGCCCGCGAGCTGAAGCGGAAGATCCTCGAGTACGCCGTGAGGCCCACCCCCGCGTACAACTCGAGCCACTTCTTCAAGACCGCCGGGCCCCCGGCGTTCCCCGGCCTCCGCCCGGAAGAGCTCGACGTCCGCGACAGCTTCGTTTTTGAAAAAGCCCGCCCGGAAAACAGGAAGACGGTGCGCGAGGTGGCCGACATCTTCTGGGACGCCGACCCCGCCCTGTCGCATCCCGTGGTCGGAACCGTCGCCGGCCTGACCGCCGACGGCAGCCCCGATCCGACGATGTACGTCATGGGGCGCCAGGCGCATTTCATCGAGGCCGGGGTCGACACCGACACCGGGATGGTCGACATCACGCGCATCGTCTGCGTCAACGACGTGGGCCACCTGTTCAACCCGCGCGGGGCGCAGGCCCAGCAGTACGGCGGCGCCGTGATGGGGCTCGGCCGGAGCGCCACGGAGGAGCAGATCTGGTGCCCGCGCACCGGGGTGGGGCTGAACTTCGACCTGGTCCAGTACCACATCGGGACGATGAACGACTACCCGCCGGCCGAGTGCCATGTCACCGAAAGCCACCTGGGATACGCCGCCTTCGGCGCCTTCGGGGTGGGGGAAAACGTGGGGGCGGCCATGTCGGGAATCACGGCCTCGGCCATCTACAACGCCACGGGGAAATGGGTGACGGACTATCCCACCACCCCCGACCGGGTCCTCCGGGCGCTCGGCAGGATCTGACGGCCGGCGTCAGCGCCCGCGCCCGAGTCCCGGGAAGGGGGACAGCGCCCGGTCGAGCGCCCCGAGCGAGTAGGTGATCGCCACCCCGTAGTTGGTGATGGGGACCCCGGCCTCCCGGCAGCGCAGGATGCGGGAGATCACCTCGCGGCGGTTGAGCATGCAGGAGCCGCAGTGGACGACCAGCCGGTACGACCCGATGTCCTCCGGGAAATCGTGCCCCTGCAGGTGGACGAAGTCGAGGTCGGTCCCCGTGTATTGCCGGAGCCAGCGCGGGATCTTGACCCTGCCGATGTCCTCCCCGATGGGGTGGTGGGTGCACGCTTCCAGGACCAGGACGCGGTCCCCCCGCCGCAGCCGGTCCACCGCCTTCACCCCGCGCACGAACTCCCGCAGGTCCCCCCTGAGCCGGGCGAAGAGGATGGAAAAGGAGGTCAGGGGAACGCTGTCCGGCACGTCCCCGGCCACCTTCAGAAAGACCTGGGAGTCGGTTACGACCAGCGCCGGGGGCTCGCGCAGCCCGTCGAGCGCGCCCCGGAGCTCCCGCTCCTTGACCACCAGGCAGCAGGAGTCGTGGTCGAGCACGTCGCGGATCGACTGCACCTGCGGAAGGATGAGCCGGCCGCGCGGGGCCTCCAGGTCGATGGGGACCACCAGTACCACCACCCCCCCCGGGGAGATCAGGTCCCCCAGGATCGGCGGCGCCTCGAGGAACGCCTCGGGGGCCGACCGGATCAGGGCCTCGCGCAGCTGCGGCAGTCCCCTCCCCTCCCGGGCGGCCGTCGCCACCACGGGGACCTTCCGCCCCTCGAGGTCCCGCAGCGTCTCGGGCGCGGCGGCTCCGATATCCGCCTTGTTGAACACCACGATGACGGGCATCTTCCGCTTCTCGAGTTCCCCGAGGACCCTTTCCTCGAATTCACCCCAGCTCCCCGCCTCGGCCACCAGGATCCCGAGGTCGGTCCGTTCGAACACCTGCCGGGTGCGCCCCGCGCGCAACTCCCCGAGGGCGCCCACGTCGTCGACCCCGGCCGTGTCGATGAAGAGCACCGGCCCGAGCGGCAGCAGTTCCATCGGCTTCTCCACCGGGTCGGTCGTCGTTCCCGGGACATCGGAGACGATCGAAACCTCCTGGCGGGTGAGGGCGTTGAGCAGCGAGGACTTCCCCACGTTGCGGCGGCCGAACAGGCCGATGTGAAGCCGCATCCCCCTGGGCGTATCTTTCATTCCTTTTCCTCCGGCGGCGGGGACCCCAGCCGCGTGACACTGTCGGGCGCGATCAGCTCCTCGAACTCCGCTTCGGTCAGCCCCCCGTGCGCGAGCGCCGCCTCCCTTACGCTCTTCCCCTCCTCCCGGGCCAGGCGGGAGATCTCCTGCGCCCTTTCGTAGCCGAGCGCGTCCGCCAGGGCGGTCCACGCGGCGGTGGACGCCTCCACCCCCCTGCGGCAGCGCGCCTCGTCGGCCTGGAGGCCCCGGATGCAGTGCTCGCCGAGGATCCGGGCGGCGCGGGCCAGCAGGTCCAGGTTTTCGAGCAGGCAGTCCGCCACCAGCGGCAGGAACGGGTTCAGTTCGAGGCACCCCATCCCGCACGCCTGGCCGAGCGCCTGGTCGTTGGCCGCCACCCGCAGCGCCGCCTGCGTCACCGCCTCCGGGATGACGGGGTTCACCTTGGCCGGCATCAGCGAGGAGCCCGCCTGCCTGGCCGGCAGCCGGATTTCTCCGATCCCCGCCTCCGGGCCGGAAGAGAGGAGCCGCAGGTCGGACGCGATCTTCACGAGGTTGGTGGCCGAGGCCTTCAGGATCCCGCCCACCTCCACGTAGGCGTCGGCGTTCTGGGTGCCGTCGATCAGGTTCTCCGCCCGGGCCAGCCCCAGCCCCGTGATCTCCCGCAGGCGGTCGACCACTCGGAAGATATACTCCCTGGGCGCCGCGATCCCGGTCCCGATGGCGGTCCCCCCCAGGTTCACGACCCGCAGGCGCTCCTCGCACTTGTAGATGCGCCACCGGTCGCGGGCGATCGCCTCCGCCCAGGCCCCCATCGCGCACCCGAGCGTCGTCAGGACGGCGTCCTGCATCTCCGTCCGGCCCACCTTCACCACGTGGGCCAGCTCGAGCTCCTTGGCCTGCAACTCCCCGAGGAGGCCGATCACCTCCCCCTGGAGGCGCCGGAGCGAAAAGATGGCGGCCACCCGGAGCGCGGTCGGGTAGGTGTCGTTGGTGGACTGGTGCCGGTTGAGGTCCTCGAGCGGGTGGATCCGCGCGTAGTCCCCCGGCGCGGCGCCCAGAAGCTGGAGGGCGCGGTTGGCCAGCACCTCGTTGACGTTCATGTTGGTCGAGGTGCCGGCGCCCCCCTGGAGCGCATCCACCAGGATATGCCGCTCGAGCACGCCGTCCATCATCTCCAGGCAGGCGGCCTCGATGGCCCGGAACGTCCCTTCGTCCCAGCGCCCCAGCTCGTGGTTCACCCGCGCGGCCGCCAGCTTCACCGCGCCGTAGGCGCGCACGAGCCCCGGGTGGACGGGGCGCAGCGAGAGCGGGAAATTCTCGACGGCCCGGGCGGTGTGAATGCCGTAGAGGGCGTCCGCGGGCACCTCCCGCTCCCCCAGCAGATCGTGCTCCGTCCGGCAACCTTCCATGTCGGCACCCGCGGATCGTGGATTCAGAAAAGGAGGTCCCGGTCGCCGGTCGCCCGGATGCGCTCGAGCCGTTTCTCGATCTCGTCCCGGTTGGCCTCCGGGCCGAGACGCCCGAGCTCCGCGCGGATGAGGGCCTCCCCGGCCCGCCGCGTCGCGGGCGACGCGTAGTCCACCAGGTATTCCTGGAGCGTCGTGAGGGCGTTGGGGGTGCAGTAGCGCTTGATGAAACCGGGGATGGCGAATTCCATGAAGTGCTCGCCCGTCCGGCCCAGCCGGTAGCAGGCGGTGCAGAAGCTGGGGAGGTACCCGTCCTCGATCAGTTCGTGCATCACCGCGTCCAGGCCCCGGGTGTCCCCCAGCTCGAACTGCTCCCGGTCCCGGACCTGGCGGGAGTCCCGCTCGGTGTACCCGCCGATCTCGATGCGGCTGCCGGCGTCGATCTGGGAAACCCCGAGCTTGAGGAGTTCGCGCCGGAGCCCGGCCGGCTCCCGCGCCGTCAGGATCAACCCGGTGTAGGGGACGGCCAGCCGCAAGGTGGCGATCACCCGGCGGAAGTCCTCGTCGGCGATCGGTCCCAGCCCGGCGAACTCCACGCCGCTGGCCGGGCGCAGCCGCGGGAAACTGATCGTGTGGGGACCGACGCCGTGCCGCCGGCGCAGGTACTGCGCATGCGCCACGAGCCCCAGGACCTCGAAGCGCCAGTCGTAGAGGCCGAACAGGACGCCGATGCCGACATCGTCGCACCCCCCCTCCATGGCCCGGCTCAACCCGTCGAGGCGGTAGGCGTAGTCCCCCTTGCGGGTGCCGGGGGCGTGCATGCGCCGGTAGGTCTCGTGGTGGTAGGTCTCCTGGAAGATCTGGTAGGTGCCGATCCCCGCGCCCTTGATGGTGCGGTAGCCCTCGACGTCCATCGGCGCCGCGTTGATGTTCACCCTGCGGATCTCTCCGTGCCCCTTCCGCACCCCGTAAACGGTGCGCACCTGTTCGGCTATGAACTCCGCGTCGTACCTGGGGTGCTCGCCGAAAACCAGGATGAGGCGCTTGTGCCCCGCGTCCTCCAGCCGCTCGACCTGCCCGCACAGCTCCTCCGGCGTGAGGGTGCGGCGTACCGCCAGCCCGTTGCTGCGCCGGAAGCCGCAGTAGACGCAATCGTTGACGCAGTCGTTGCCGACATAGAGCGGAGCGAAGAGCACGATGCGGTTGCCGTAGACCGTTTCCTTCAGGGTCCGGGCGGTGCCGAAAACCATCTCCAGCAGCTCCGGGTCCTCGACCCTCAGGAGCGCGGCCGTCTCCTCGACCGTGAGCGGCTCCTTGCCCAGGCTCTTGGCGACGATGTCCCGGACCCTCTCCCGGTCGGGCGCCGGCTGGTCGAGGAGCCGGGCGAGGAACTCGTCGTCGATGAAATCGACCGCCCCCGGGCTGGTTTTCAATGCACTCAATCCAGGCATACCCTGCTCCGCTAGCGGGAAGCGCTCGGGACGTCCCGGCGGAGCACCACGCTGAAGGTGCTGCCGGCGTCCGGCTGGCTCTTCACGGCAATATCCCCGTCGTACAACGTGACGATCTTTTTGAGTGTCGACAGGCCCAGGCCGCTTCCCAGTATGTGCCGGGTCTTGTCGTTCTTGATGCGCGAGAAATCGCTGAAAAGGCGCTGGCACTCCTCCGGCGTCATGCCGATGCCCGAATCCTCCACGGCGATACGGACCTCGCCATCGGAGTCCCGGACCCGCACTCCCACGCGGCCCCCGTCCCGGTTGTATTTCACCGCGTTGGAGACGAGGTTGTTGAAGATCATCTCGATCTCGGCCCGATCCGCCTCCATCCGGGCCCCTTCCGGCACGTCCAGTTCGATCGCGATGCCGCGCCGCGCGGCCTCGCCCCTCACGTTTTCCGCCGCCTGGCGCGCGAGCTCGCCCAACTCGACGGTCGCGATCGCCCGCTGGCGCTGCCCCGACTCGATCGAGGTCATGTCGAGCAGGTCCGAGATCAGCTTGCGCATCCCCTCGATGCGCACGAGGCAGCGGTCCACGATATGGTCGTAATCCGCGAGACGATCGCCCACCGCCCGCTCGCGCATCATCTGCAGGTAGCCCTCGATGGCGGAGATGGGCGATTTCATCTCGTGCGCGAGGACGCTGACGAACTGGAAACGCACCTGCCGCTTTTCCTCGGCCAGGCGCCGCGCCTGGCGCTGCAGGATCAGGTGCCGCGCCGCCTTCCGGACGGCGCCCCGGAGTTCCTCGGGCGTGAAGGGCTTGGCGAGAAAATCGTAGGCCCCCCGGCGCGTGGCCGTCACCGCGGTATCGAGCGAGGCGTAGGCGGTGATCATGATGACCAGCAGGTCCAGCGGCTGCTTCATGAGACGGTCCAGGATGTCGAGTCCCGTCGTATCCGGCAGCTTGTAGTCGAGGACCAGGATGTCGGTCGGGCCCTCGTTCATCTTCTCTTCGAGTTCCTTGCCGTCGGCCGCCGTGCGGATGCTGAAGCGGACGTCCCCGTTGATGTCGTGCAGGTGCAGGTGCATGTCCCGCAGGGCGCGCTCCGCCCCCCGCCGCATCCCGTATTCGTCGTCCACGATGAGTATGTTCAGGAGATCCACTGCCGGCGTCCTTCCGTTATGCAGTCTCTTTCAGGAGACCGTCGACCTCGTCGGCCAGGATGCGGGGATTGATCGGCTTTTCCAGGAACTTGCTCACCGGCAGCCAGGTCTCGTCGGGCCCGAAGCTGAATCTCAGGTCCATCTCCTTGCTGATGCCCGTCAGCATGACCAGTTTCATCGCGGGATAGAGAGCATGGAGCTGGCGCGCCAGCTCGAAACCAACCGTCTTTTCCTCCATCATGACATCCAGCACCGCCAGTTCCGGCGCGTCCGCCTCGGCGGCCTTTTTCGCCTCGGCGGCCGAAAACGCGGCCGTGATCCTGTGCCCCCGCTGGGAGAGCGCCGTCCGATTCATCTCGATTATGTCCTGGTCGTCGTCGACCAGCAGAATGTGAGCCATTGCAGTCTCCTTTCGAGAACCACGCCCGGCCTATTCGTCCCGCGACCTGCGCGGAAGCCTGACCGTGAATTGAGTCCCCGTCGGCCCCGCCGACGGGTCGCTGTTGGACACCATGGTGATGTCCCCCCTGTGCATCTTAACAATTCCGTAGGTAACGGCAAGCCCCAGCCCGGTCCCCTTCCCGATCTGCTTGGTGGTGAAGAAGGGCTCGAAGATCTTGGACTGGTTGTCCTTCGGCACCCCGATGCCGGTGTCGGCGACGGAGAAGCGGACCCCGTCCGCGTCCCCTTCGGCGGTCACCAGGACGGCCCCGCCGTCCGGCATCGCGTCGCAGGCGTTGCCGAACAGGTTGGTCAGGACCTGGTTGATCTGGTCGGGGTCGAGGTCGACCACGGGGTCCTCGATCGGGGTCTCCACCCGCGCCTGGATATGGGCGGGAAAGGGGTAGGCCTTGACCGCGTGCCGCAGCAGTTCGCCGAGGTCCACCGTCCGCAGGACCGCCTTGTTCTGGCGGGCGAAGTGGAGCAGCCGCATCACGATCTTCTTGCAGCGGTCCGCCTGCTCCGCGATCATGTCGAGGTCTTCCTTCCACTCCGTCTTCTCCCCGGCCTCCTCGAGCAGCATGTGGGCGTGCATCAGGACGATGCCGAGAGGGTTGTTGACCTCGTGGGCCACCCCGGCGGCCAGCTGCCCCATACTGGCGAGCCTTTCGGAGTGCATCAGCGCTTCCTGCGTGCTGACCAGCTGCTCGTGGGACTCCTCGAGCTGCTGGTTGGTGTCCCGGAGCTTCTCGATGGTGTACGGCAGGCACATCTCGGTTTCGGCCAGGTGCCGGTGGATGGCGATGGCGTGCTCGACGCAGGTGTCGTAGCCGCACGCGCCGCAGTTGAGTTCGTCCTCCGGCCTGAGCTTCCCCATGCGCGCGAGGATGGCCGTCACCTCCTCCCGTGAGGGCTGCGCGATGCGCTGGTCGTAGGGGGTGAACCTGCGCGCGAGGTCGACGTCGCCGAAGCGCTCCATGTCGGACTCCCACCGATCCTGCCGCTCCCCCCGCCAGCGGTTCTTGACGTACCGGCCCACCAGGTTCCGGCGCCAGAACAGGGTGGTGTCGACCGTCATGCCCGCCCCCATGATGCAGCCGTTGCAGCAGAGGACCTCGAGCAGGCGCACGTCCAGGCTGTTGGATTCGGCCGCCTGGATCGCTTCGACGAAATTGGTCCGCCCGTCGGTGGCCATGATCTCGCCCTGCATCAGGTCTTCCCGGATATCGGCCGCCTGCAGCAATCCCCGGCTGATGGGGAAAAGGCCCCCGGGACCGCTCCAGGGGGGATCGAAATCCCCCGGAGCCACCGCGCCGGGCGTGATCCCGGCGCTCGAGAGCATCTGGCGGAACTCGGCGAACGTCAGCACCGCGGCGACCTCGCCCTCCACCTCCTGCCCGGCCGCCTCCCCCTTCTTGGCGATGCAGGGCCCGATGAACACGACCGGGACCCCGGGGCCGTAGAGAGTCCGGAGCACGCGCGCGGTCGCCACCATCGGGGAGACGATGGGTGCCAGCCTGGGGACCAGGTCGGGATAGTACCTTTCGACGTACCCGACCAGCGCCGGGCAGGTGGAGGCGATGTAGCGGTTGCCGGGGGAACTCTCGAGCAGCTCCCGGTATCCCCGGGCCACGAGATCGGCGCCGAACCCGACCTCGTGAACGTGGCGGAAGCCCAGGGCGCGCACCATCCCGACGACGGCCTCGGGGGGGCATTCCTCGAACTCGGCGGCGAAACTGGGGGCGATGACGGCGGCCACCGCGCCGTGGCTTCCGAGCAGCTCGGCCACGTCACGGGTCCCGTCGAGCACCTGCTTGGCCCCCTGGCTGCACACCCGGGCGCAGTTGCCGCACCCTATGCAGCGTTCGGGGATCACGCGGGCCTGGCCGTCGGAGATGCCGATGGCTTTGGCGGGGCACTCGCGCACGCACGTGTAACATACGCGGCAGCGCTCCCTGATCGTCTGTACGAAACAAGCCGCCTGCATGTCGGTTCCCCCAGGTTCCGGCCTGCCCGCCGCGGGGCGGGCGCCCGCTCTATGTGTGGCCGCCCGCCGCGTCGGCGGCGGGTTCCCGCAGCAGCCGGCGCACCTCCGACCTCAACTGCTCCGGCCGCACCGGCTTGTCCAGGATCCGGTCCACCTTGATCCACGACTGCGCCTCCGGGTAGAGCGCCGAGAAGGACAGCCCCGTGGCCCCGGCGACGGCCGTCAGCAGGATGAGGGGCGTGCCGGGGTACAGGTTGTGAATCTGGTGGCTGAGCACGAAGCCGGAATCCTTCTCCTCCATCATCAGATCGAGGATGGCCAGGTCCGGCTTGAACCCGAGCAGCTTCTCCTCGGCCGCCGCGCGCCCCTCCGCGCCCGCGACTTCGTATCCCGCGGCCGTCAGGATCACCGTCATTTGTTCGAGGAGATCGAAATCATCGTCCACGACCAGTATCTTCTTTTTCACTCTCGTCCTCTCCCTTGCCCGGCATCTCCGGGGCTCCCGGTCCCGCACCCGTCGCGCGGAAGCTCTATAGTATATCCCTGGCGTTGTATTGTGTATGGAGGAGTTGGTGGCTTTTCTTCCCGAGCGGCTTGCCCAGGAACTCCTCGTAGAGCCTCGCGACCTGCGTGTTCTTGTGGCTGACGCGCCCGGATTCGCTCTGGTCGATCCGGTACAGCGCCTGCATCCGCGCGCGCGCCGCGTCCGGGTCGGACCCGATCGGCTGGCCGCCGCCGTTGATGCACCCCCCGGGGCAGGTCATGAACTCGACGAAGTGCAGGTCCTTCCTCCCCGCCCGGATCTCCTCCAGCAGCCGGCGCGCGTTCCCCAGCCCGCTGACGACGGCGGCCCCGACCTCCAGGCCGCCGATTTTGGCCCGGATCTCCTTGGCCCCCTTCATGCCGCGCAGCGGCTGCACCTCCAGCCGGGCCGGCTCCTTTCCGGTGAGGAGGAAGTGGGCCGTGCGGACCGCCGCCTCCATCACACCGCCGCTGGCGCCGAAAATCTTCCCCGCCGTCGACCGCTCGCCGAAGGGGGTGTCGGCCGACTGCGCTCTCATCGCCATCAGGTCGACCCCGAACATGCGCAGCAGCTGCGCCGCCTCCCGCGTGGTCAGCACGTAATCGACGTCGGGGACGTAGCCGGGCGCCATTTCGGGCCGGCCGCACTCGAATTTCTTGGCCGTGCAGGGCATGATCGAGACGCTCACGATGCGGGCGGGGTCGATCTTCTCGCGTTCGGCGAAATAGCTCTTGATGATGGCCCCCATCATCTGCTGCGGGCTCTTGCACGTGGACAGGTTCGGGATCAGGTCGGGATAGAACTGTTCCACGAACTTGATCCATCCCGGCGAACAGCTGGTGAACATCGGCAGCACGCCGCCGTCCGCGACCCGCCGGGCCAGTTCCGACGCTTCCTCCATGATGGTCAGGTCGGCCGCAAAGGAGGTATCGAACACGCGGTCGAACCCCACGCGGCGGAGCGCCGCCACCATCTTGCCGTCGACGTCCTGCCCCGGTTCGACCCCGAATTCCTCGGCCAGGCTCACGCTGACCGCGGGGGCGTGCTGGACGACCACCATCCTGTCCGGGTCGGCCAGGGCGGCGATGACCTCGCCCAGGCTGGAGCGCTCCGACAGGGCGCCCGTCGGGCAGGCGATGATGCACTGCCCGCAATTGACGCAGGCGGAGACGTTGAGGCCCTGGTCGAACGCGGTGCCGATATAGGAGCGGCACCCCCGCCCCACGAATTCGATCGCCCCGATCCCCTGCACCTCCTCGCAGACGCGCACGCAGCGCCCGCACAGGATGCATTTTTCCGGGTCCCTGACGATCGGCCCGGAAACGTCCCGCTCCATCGTGTTCTTCTTCCCCCGGAACGACCGCTGACGGACCCCCATGGTCTGGGCCAGCTGCTGCAGGTCGCACTTTCCGCTCCGGGCGCAGTAGAGGCAGTCGTCGGGGTGGTTGCCGAGCAGGAGTTCCACGATCGTCTTGCGCGCCTCGAGCACCTTGAGCGAACGGGTCTGGAGCTTCATTCCCGGGGCCACGGGGTAGGAGCAGGAGGGGATCAGCCCGGGCGCGCCTTCCATCTCCACGACACACATCCGGCAGGCGCCGCTGGGCGGCAGCCCCTCCATGTGGCAGAGCGTCGGGACCTGGATCCCTTCCCGTTTGAGGGCGGAGAGAATGGTCTCCCCCTCGCTGGCTTCGATAGTCCTGCCATCCACTTGCATCTCGATCATCGGTTCACCTCAATCCATGCGTCCTGTCAGTACAACCGGTTCCCTGGGCCCCGTCCGTCCTTTCGGTCATTGCGGTTGCGTGAATTCCAAATCGCAGCGGGCGCAGCGCCGCGCCTCGGCCATGGCCTGCGCTTCGGTCGGGCAGAGTTCCACTTCCGCGAAACACCCCCTTCTCCGGGCCTCCGGAAGGAGGGGAAGCTCCAGCCGCGGCAGGTCCTGCCCCTCCTCGTCCACTTCCCCGACCGGCTGGATATAGACCGTGGGGAGCTGGACCTTCGGGAGGACCTTCATCAGCTTTCCGGAAACGTAGCGATCGATCATCACCGCCGCCTTCCGGCCCGAGGCGATCGACCCGATCACCGTGCTGGGGCCGGTGACGACGTCCCCCCCGGCGAACACCCCGTCCCGGCCCGTGGCCCAGGTCTCGGGGTGGGCCTCGACGGTGCCCCAGGAACTGAAGCCGAGGCCCTCGAGCCCCTCCGTCTCCGGTTCCTCGCTGATGGCCACGATCAGGGTGTCGAGCGGCACCCCGAACTCCGAGCCCTCGATCGGTACCGGCTTCTGCCGCCCCGAGGCGTCCGGGGCCCCGAGCCCGTTGCGCAGCAGCCGGAGCCCCGAAAGGCGCCCCTCCTCGCGCTCGACGGCCACGGGAGTCACCAGTGTCTCCAGCACGACCCCCTCCTCCAGCCCGGCCGCGATCTCCTCCGCGTAGGCCGGCATGCTCTCCCGGGTGCGGCGGTAGAAAACGGTCACGCTCTCCACCCCGGGCTGCCGCACGGCTACCCGGGCGGCGTCCATTGCGCTGTTGCCCCCGCCGATGACGCCGACGCGCCCCCGGGCCATCGCTTTCCCCTCGAGGTTGTAGGCTTTCAGGAACCGGACGCCCGGAACGATCCCGGCCGCCTCTTCCCCGGGTAGATCCAGCTTCTTGCTGCCGTGCGCGCCCGTGGCCACGAACACCGCCTTGTAGCCGTCGGCGAACAGCCGGTCCAGGGTGAAGTCCCGCCCCAGCGCCTGCCCGTAGCGCATCTCGATATTGGGGTTGAGCAGCCGGGCGATCTCGCGCTTGAGCCCTTCGCGCGGCAGCCGGTATTCGGGGATCGCGGCCATGAGCATGCCGCCCGCCTGCGTCTCCCTTTCGAACACCGTCACCTCGTGCCCCATCCGCGAGAGGTCGCCGGCGGCCGCCATCCCCGCGGGACCGGCACCGACGACGGCGATGCGGGCCGCGTCCGCCCGCGGGACGATCACCGCGGTCTCCGCCTCGGGGACGACGGTGTCGACCACGAAGCGCTTCAGGCTCCGGATGGCGATCGGTTCACCCCCGGTGGCCCCCGCGCGGCACACCGACTCGCAGGGGTGGTGGCACACCCGCGCGCAGGCCGACGGGAAGGGGTTGGACGCCCGGATGACGCGGTAGGCCTCCTGGTATTCGCCGCGGGCGATGTGCGCCACGTAGCGCCAGACTTCGGTCCCGACGGGACACCCGCTCTGGCAGGGGGCACCGACCAGTTCCTTGCACGACCCGGCCGGGCAGCGGCGCTCGAACATATGCGCCTCGTACTCGTCGCGGAACCACTCGAGCGTCGACAGGACCGGGTTCGGCGCGCTCTGCCCCAGCCCGCACAGGCTGGTCGTCTTGATGGTCTCGGCCAGCCGCTTCAGCTGCATGATGCCCTGCACCCTCAGCAGGGGGTCGAGGTCGCTCTCCTTGTGGCGCGGGCGCGTCACCGCCTCGAGGATCTCCAGCATCCGCCGCGTCCCCTCGCGGCAGGGGATGCACTTGCCGCAGCTCTCGGACTGGATGAATTCCATGAAGTACTTGGCGAAATCGACCATGCAGGTGGACTCGTCGACGACGACGAGCCCGCCCGACCCCATGATGGTGCCGAAGGCCTTCAGTTCCTCGTAATCGGTGCGCAGGTCGAGATGGGCCTCGGGAACGCATCCCCCCGAGGGCCCGCCGATCTGCACCGCCTTGCACCGCTTCCGGTTCGGGATGCCTCCGCCGATGGTGTACACCACCTCTCGCAGCGTCGTCCCCATGGGGACCTCGACCAGGCCCGTCCGCCGCACCATCCCGGAGAGGGCGAACACCTTGGTCCCCTTGCTCCCCTTGGTCCCCATCCCCGCGTACCAGTCCGCCCCCCGGTCCATGATGACGGGGAGGTTGCTGAGGGTCTCGACGTTGTTGATCACCGTGGGCTTCCCGAACAGCCCCTGCACGGCGGGGAAAGGGGGCCGGGGGCGCGGCATCCCGCGCCTGCCCTCGATGGAGTGGATCAGGGCCGTCTCCTCTCCGCAAACGAACGCCCCGGCCCCCATCTTGAGCCGGATCGAAAGGTCGACGCCGCTGTCGAGGATGTTGGAGCCGATCAGCCCGGCCCCCTCCGCCTGCGCGAACGCCTCGTTGAGGCGCTGGATCGCCAGCGGGTATTCCGCCCGGATGTAGACGTAGGCTTTGGTCGCCCCGATGGCGTAGGCCGCGATCAGCATCCCTTCGAGGAGCCGGTGCGGGTCGCTTTCGCATACGGCGCGGTCCATGAAGGCGCCCGGGTCCCCCTCGTCGGCGTTGCAGATCAGGTATTTCTGGTCCGCGGCCGCGCTGCGGGCGAACTTCCACTTCATCCCGGTCAGGAACCCGCCCCCCCCGCGCCCCCGAAGCCCGCTCCGGAGCACCTGGTCGATCACCTCCTCCGGGGTCATGCCGCGCAGGATGCGCGCGATCGAGCTGTATCCCCCGTGGGCGATATACTCGTTGATGTCGCCGGGGTCGATGACGCCGCTCGCGGGGAGCACCACGCGCACCTGGCCCGCGAGAAAGGGATGGTCCTCGAGGTAGCGCACCCCGTCCCAGGGCTCGGCGCCGCGGGTGTGGTACTGGCCGAGCGCCAGGTCCCCGGGCACCCGGTCGTCGAACATTACCGCCTCGAGCAGCGCGTCGACCCTGTCGGCGGTCACCGAACCGAAGCTGACACGGCATTTCCCGGGCATCTGGATGTCGACGATCGGTTCGTCGGAGCACATCCCGTTGCAGCCGACCTCGACGACTTCCCCCTTTTTGCCCCGCCGCTCCAGGAATTCCTTCACCGCGGCGATGGTCCGGGCCGCGCCCGCCCCCAGGCCGCAGGTCCCCGCGCCGATGAAGATGACCGGATGCGCAACCCGCTCGCGCCGGAGCGAGGCCAGCAGCTGCTCGAGCGTCCCGGCCTCCCGGGCGCCGGCGAACGGTTCCGACTTGAGGTCGCCCAGCAGGCTTTCGGAGATTTCGCGGAAACCGACCCAGCATTTTCCCGTCGGCGCCAGCGTCCTGTCGAAGGAATTAAGACTCATTTTTGGACTCCGTTTCTCTGCATTCCTGGATGATTTTGACCAGCTTCTGGGGGGTGACCTTCGCGTAAAACTCGCCGTTGAGGTTCATGACCGGGGAGAGTCCGCACGCTCCCATGCAGGCCACCGTTTCCAGGCTGAACAACCGGTCGCGCGAAGTCTGCCCCGCCTTGAGCTTCAGCATCTTTTCGGCCATTTCCAGCACCCGGTTGGATCCCTTGACGTGGCATGCGGTCCCCCGGCAGACGGTGAAGTGGTACTTGCCGCGGGGCTGGAACCGGAATTGGTTGTAGAATGTCGCCACCCCGTAGATCTTCGTGGCCGGCAGCCTGAGGTGTCTGCCGATCCGGGCCACCGCTTCACGGGAGAGATACCCCTGGCTTTCCTGAACCTCCTGCAGGATGGGAATAAGGGCGTCCCTGCCCGCCCGCGGGAATTTCTTCAGGACCGATTCCACGTCGTTCATGATGTGCTCTCCTTTATCGTCGATGGCGCCTGGGCCGGCGAGGCCGCCTGTTCCGTTTTCAGGGACCGGCGCGCAAAAAAGGCCACTCTGTCCAGAGACATGGCCAGGTCGATGTTCTCCACGTAAACCCCCGCGGGCACCTCGAGCGGGGTCCGGGCGAAATTCAGGATGCCCCGGATCCCGGCGGCGACGAAGACATCGGCCACGTATTGGGCTTCGGTGTCCGGGACCGCGATGATGCCCACGCTGATCCCCTCCCGGCGGATCACTTCCCCGGCGCTGTCGATCGAGTGGCACCGGCACCCGTAAATCAGCCGGTCGAACTTTTCCGGGTCGGCCTCGAAGCTGGCCGTGACCCGGAGGTTCGGCCGGCGGCCGGTGAAGAATTTCAGAAGGGCGAGACCGATGTTTCCCACCCCCGCGATGGCCGCGCGCTGTTCGCTCGAGGGGAAAACGTAGGCCTCGATGCACTCGATCAGCCGGCGCACCTCGTACCCCCGTGCCGGGGTGCCGCTGTACCCGAGAACCATGATGTCCCGGCGGACCTGGGCTGCCGTCACCTGCGCTTTGGCCGCAAGGAGGTGGGAGTACGCGTACGTCTGCCCCTCGGTCTCGAGGTCTCTAAGCGCTCTCCAGTAATGAGTTAAGCGCCCTATGGTCCGATACGATGCCCTGTTCAATTCATCGCTCCGTTATTTCTTTCGCATTGTGATTCGTTTCACACGGCATGTCAAGCAAAAACTGGCCATCACGCGAATTCCTGGAATGCCGCGCCCGGTCGGTCCTATTCCGAAAGCCGGATATGGTGGGTTTGAAGGGTCCGGGCCGTGGCCCGGTCCAGGTTCGCCGCCGCCGCGGCGAGGTCCGCGCGGGCACGCACCTCCCGGCTCCGGGCCGCGATAAAGGCAGACTGCCGCTCGAAGACCAGGAACATGGTGGAGGTGCCCGCCTCGAACTGCCGCTGTTCGCTCCCGTATTGATCCTCGGCCGCCCGGCGCGCGGTGACGGCCGCTTCGTACCGGATCCCGGCCGCATTCCACTGTTCGAGCGCGTTGCGGACATCGGCCTTCACGTACATCTCCGTTTGCCGGCGCAGGAGCTCGAGCCGCCTCCCTTCGGCCCGGGAGGCGGCCGCGTTCCCGGCCGCCGCGCGGTTGCGCAGGGGGAGTGAAATCTGGATCCCCACCTTGGCGGTAGGATAGCGTCCGTCCCAGATATTGGTGAGCGACTGGCGGTTTCCTCCCAGCAGGTGCTCCGGGACCGATCCCACCGGGAAGTCGCCGAAGGGATTCGCCGCCTGGCGGCTTCCGGCCAGGCCCGACGCCGCGAAAGTGGCGACGGCGTCGACCTGCGGCTTCTTCTGGTCCTGCCAGTAGCGCGTGTCGATGGCGTTGATGGCGATACGGAGCGCGCTCTCGGTCAGTTCGGGCCGCCCGGCGAGTGCCTGCCGGAGCGCCTCGGCGGGATCGGGCGGCTTGAAATCGGCCGCGGGCGGTGTTTCGGGAACCAGGGCGGTCTCCCACAGGGGATCCTCCGGGCCGGACGCGATCATCTGCTTCAGGTTGTTTTCCGCGGCCGTGAGGGCCTGTTGCGCGGCGGCCAGCCCCTGCAGGAAAGTCGCCACCTGGGTCTCGGCGGCGACCACTTCGATCGGCGCCAGGATCCCCTGCTCCGCCTGCCGGCGGTTGCTTTCGTATTGCGCCCGTGCCAGCTCGACCGCCTCGCGCTGCACCTGGAGGTTCTGCCGCGCGTAGGCGAGTTCCCAGTAGAGTTCGACCCCCCGGGTCACCCGTTCGATCACCTTCTGCCGCAGCTGTTCCCCGCCCAGCTCCCGGTTGCGGCGGGCCACCATCAGGGCGCGCCGGCCGGAATCGATGCGCAGGCCGCGCCACAGGGGCTGACTGTAATTGAAGGTCAGCGACGATGGGTACTGCGGGTTGAGCTGGCTGAAGAGGCTGTCGCTCTCCTCCTTGGCGTCGGAAAAGACCAGGCTGTAGGTCGAACCGATCCACGGCAGGTTCCCGCTGATCTTCGGATTGAACGACAGCTCCTTGTTGACCAGCCGGCCGCTCGACGATCCGCCGATGGCGGAGGCGATCGGGATCGCCGTCTTGGACCTGAAGGCTTCGAAGCCGAGCACCGGGTCGAAATGCCCCTTGGCGGTCTCGATTTCGTACCCGGCGCTCTCGAGGGCGATGCGGGAGATGGCGAGTTCGGGATCGTTGGCCAGAACCCACTCGATCACCTGTCCCAGGGCGACCGGGAGTTCTCCCTCTATCCCGATGCGGGGGCGCATCGGGTCCTCCCCGGGTGCCTGGGCGGCCCCGGCCGTCCGGGGGAGGAACGAGATGGCCAGGACCGCCGCGACCAGGGCGGCCGCCGCCGCTTTCGCCGCCCGCTTCGCGGGCCAGCGGATGAAACGGCGCGAGCGGAGCCAGAGCCCGAGGTCCTCCCAGAGCGAGTAGAAGACCGGGACCGCCAGGAGCGTAAGACCGAGGCAGAGGGTCTGCCCTCCCGCCACCATCCACCCGATGGAGTGGTTGGTACCGGCCCCCGCCCCGCGCGACAGCAGGAGGGGAATCATGCCGCACACCAGGGCCATCGTGGTCATCAGAATCGGCCGCAGCCGGTCCCGGTTGGCCTGGATGATGGCCTCGTAGCGCTTCATCCCCGCGGCGCGCAGGCCGTTGGTATGATCGATCTGGAGGATGGCGTTCTTCTTCACGATGCCGAAGAGCAGGAGCAGCCCCAGCCCCGACATGATGGTGATGTCCTGCCCGGTCACGAGCATGGCCAGGAGCCCGAACGGCACCGCCAGCGGCAGCGAGATCAGGATCGTCACGGGATGGATGAACGACTCGAACTGCGCCGCCAGGGCGATGTACATGAAGATGAAGGCGAGCGCGAACGCCACCGCGAAGTTGTAACCCGCCTTCCCCATTTCCCCCGTCATCCCCGTCGCGCCCCCCCTGTAGCCCGGCTCCATGTCGAGTTCCTCGATGAAACGTTCGAATCCCGCCACGGCGGTGGACTGGGAGCCCCCCGGCCTGAGGTTGCCGGAGATCTCCACGATCCGCTGCCGGTTGAGCCGCTCGATGGCCGAGGGGCCGAAGCTCTCGCGCGCCCGCACGACCTCCCTGAGGCCGACCGACCCGGTGGAGGAAGCCACCGCGAGCTTTTCCAGCCCCTCGACGCTGCCGCGGAAACGCCCCTCGGCCTGCACCACGACGTCGTACTGGTCCTCCCCGGCGTTGAAGGTGCCCACGGTCTGGCCCGCAACCAGGGTATTGAGCGCCTGCTGGACCCCCTGGACCGAAACCCCCAGGTCGGCCGCCCGCTCCCGGTCGATATCCAACCGCACCTCAGGCTTGCCCGAGCGCACCGAACTGTCGATGTCGACGAGGTCCGGGAGGGTCCGTGCCCGGGCCACCAGCCGGTCGGAATATTCCGACAACCTGGCGATGTCGGGCCCCTGCAGGTAGTACTGGACGTCGCTCATCCCGCCCGGCCCGATCCCGCTCGAGGCGGCCACGGAGAGGAACACCTCCTCCGCGTGGTTTTGAAGCATCTCCCGGACCCGCGTGGCCATGTCGTTGGACGACTCGTCCCGCTCCCCGATGTCCACCAGCTTGACGTAGATGGAAGACTCGTTGGTGCCCCCGCCCGAGTCCCCGCCCACGGTGTTCAGCGTGTGGGTCACCCCCTCGAGCCCGCGCACCCTCCGGGCGATGTCCTCGGAATAGCGCGTGGTTTCGGCGAGCGAACTCCCTTCGGGGAGGCGGATGTTGATGTTGAACTGCGACTGGTCGTCGCGGACGAACATGTTCTTGCCGCTCAGCATGAAGAGCGGGACGATCGAGAGCATCACCCCGACGCAGGCGAGCACGACGGTCTTGCGGTGAGCCATCGCCCAGACCAGCGCGCGGGTATAGGTGGCGTCGAGGAAGCGGAAGAACTTCGCGTCCTTCGACCGGCGCCCCGTCCCTTCGGCCGGCGGGCGCACGAAGCGCGAGCAGAGCATGGGGGTGAGCGTGAAGGACACCAGCATGGAGACCACCACGGCCCCGGCGCAGGTGAAGCCGAAGGCGCTCATGAAGCGTCCCGTCATCCCCCCCATGAACCCGACCGGGACGAAGACGGCCAGGAGCGAGACCGTCGTCGCCAGCACGGCGAGCCCGATCTCCTTGGTCCCGCGTTCGGCCGCCTCGAACGCCCCCATCTTCTTCTCCTCCATGTACCGGTAGATGTTCTCCAGCACGATGATGGCGTCGTCGACCACGACCCCCACCATCAGGGTCAGGGCGAGCATGGTGATCTGGTTCATGGTGTAATCGAAGATGGCCATCACCGAAAAGGCGGAGATGATGGAAACCGGGATCGCGACGGCCGCGATCAGGGTCGTGCGCCAGTTGGCGAGGAAGAAGTAGAGCACGATGCAAGCCAGCAGGCTCCCCTCGAACAGGTGGTTGCGGATGTTGTTGATGGCCGCCTGGACGAAGATCGACTGGTCGCTGATGATTTCGACCCTGACGTCCCTGGGCAGTTCCGACCGCACCTGTTCCAGCCTGCGCTTGACCGCCTCGGCGACTTCCACGGTGTTGGTCCCCGACTGCTTGTACACCGCCAGCTGCACGGCCGGGTTGCCGTCGAGGCGCACGGCCGAAGTCGGCTCCTCGCTCGAGTCCTCGGCGCGCCCGATGTCACGCACCTTGACGCTGTAGCCGCCGCGGGTCGCGACGGCGATGTCGTTGAACTCCGCCGGCTCGGTGATCTTGCCCGAGGTGCGGATCGTGAAATCCCGGGCGCCCGAACGGAGGCTGCCGCCCGGCATCTCCATGTTCTGGCTCCGCACCGCCGCGATCACCTCGGTGACCGTCAGGTCATAGGCGCGCAGGCGGTCGGGGTCGAGAATGATGCGGATTTCCCGGTTGGCCCCCCCCTGGATCCGGACCTGCCCGACCCCTTCGGCGTTCTCGAGCTTCTGCTTGAGCAGCTTGTCGGCGATCAGGGTGACGTCGCGGGTGGAGCGCGGGGCGCTGACGGCGATCTGCAGCACGCTGGAGGCGTCCGGGTCCATCTTGGACACCACCGGGACCTCGGCGCTCGCCGGCAGCTCGTTGATGACCTGGTTGATCTTGTTCTGCACCTCCTGGGCGGCGACGTTCCCGTCCTTGGACAGGGCGAACTCGATCCGGACCAGGCTCATCCCCTCCGAGGAGGTGGAGGTGAGCTCCTCGAGCCCGCTGATGCTGTTGACCGCATCCTCGATCTTCTTGGTGATCTCGTTTTCGACCTCCTCGGGGGAGGCCCCGGGGTTGACCACGGTGACCATCACGAAGGGGGCGTCGATCTTGGGCATCCGGTCCACGCCGAGCGAGAAATAGGTGAAGACGCCCGAGACGATGAACGCGAGGATCAGCATCGTCGCAAAAACCGGGCGCTTGATGCAGAGTCTGGCAAGGGAGTGCATGACTGGAGTCCTTTATGGACGGGTGGAGACGGGGGCGCCGTCGTACAGGTCCGTTTGGTTTGAGAGAATCACCGTTTCGCCGCCTTCGAGCCCGCTGAGGACCCGCACCTGGTCGCCGTCGGAATCCCCGCGGAGCACCACCCTCAGGCGCGCGACCCCGTCGGCGACGATATAGACGTGGCTGGCGTCGGTCGTGTTGTCGTAAAACACGGCCCGCTCCGGAACAAAGACCGCCCGCTCCGTCCCCGGCAGATTCACCCTGGCGCTCGCGAACATGCCCGGCCGGAGCTCGGCCCGGGGGTTGTCGAACCGGGCCTCGGCGATGAAGACGCGGGAAATGGAGTCGACGGCCGGCACGACGGCGCTGACCCGCCCGGCGAAATCCCGCTGCGGGTAGGCGGCCACGCGCGCGGTCACCCCCATGCCGGTCTTGACGAGAGCCGCCTGTTGTTCGGGGATCTCGAGCCGGAGCTTGACGCGCGCGATCCTCACCAGGGTCGCCACCTTGTTACCGGTTCCGAGCCACTGCCCGACGGCCGTAGGCCTGTCGGTGACATAGCCGTCGAACGGCGCACGGATGGAGGTGTCCTCCAGGTTCTTCCGGGCCTGGGCCACCTGGGATTCCGCCGCGGCCAGGGCGGCGCGGGCGGCCTCGATCGCCCCGAAGTTCTGCCGCGCCGCGTTGAGCTGGCCCTCGTACTGCCTGCGGGCGGAGTTCGCGGCGGCCTCGGCCGTCTCCTGCTGGGTGCGGAACTTCTCAAAGCTGCTCTGGGAAACGTCCCCGCTCCGGACCAGGTTTTCATAGCGCCGCGCGTCGGCGGCGGCCAGCCGAGCCGACGCCAGGGCCGACTCGTAGGCCGCCCTTGACGAGGACACCTCCGGGACCGATTCGGGGTCGAACGCGCCCGGCCCGCTGTGGCCCACCCGCGACTCGGCCTGGCGCAGCATGAATTTCGACTGTTCCAGGGCGGCGCGCGCCTGCTCGAGCCGGAGTTCGGCTTCGCGCTGTTCGAGCCGGCAGATCACCTCGCCCTTTTTCACGAAATCGCCCACGTCCACCGGGGTGGCGGCGACCCGCCCGCCCGCGGCCGGGGCGAGATCGGAAGTCTCCTCGGCGATGAAGGAGCCGTTGGCGCTGAAGGAGGAGGCGACCTCCTTCACGAGCGCCTTGCCGACGGCATATTCGGCCTCCGGCGCGGAAACCGCTTCCGCCTTGCGGGCGGGGCCCTGCGGGCCGGAGCATGCGGACAACGACAGCACAACCATGAACAGGAAGATGGGAATTCGTGACATGTTCAGCTCTTCGCCTTTCTGTGGCCTGCCTTGGCGACCCCGCGCCCTTTGCGGCCGGCAGGCGCCGGGGATTTTCGGATCCCCCCGAGCAGGATCCGGGCGAACTGCCGCGCCAGCTCCTCGTCGGGAAGGTCCAGGGTCGGCGCATTCATGATCCGGGTGATCTGGCCGTACTGGTGCGCCAGGGCCCCCAGCGCGATCAGGAGGGTGTGCGGGTCGCCCTCGACCAGCGCGCCCTCGCGCTGCCGACGCCGGATGTAGGCCACCAGCTTCTCGAACGTGGCGGCGTACTGCTCCTTCATCCGGGCCAGCCCCTGCCCGTGCCCTTCCAGGGCGGCGAACAGGATGACGCGTTGCAGCGCCGTGTCGTTGACGTAGGCCTCGAGGATGCGCCGGATGAAAACGACCGCCAGGCCCTCGTCGTCGCTCCGCTCCATGCAGGCCTCGACCTGCTCCCGCCACGAGTCCTCGTCCCCGGTGTCGAAGTGGAGTTCCAGCACCGCGCTGTAGAGCGCCTCCTTGGAAGGGAAATGCTGGAAGATAATGGCCTCGGTCACCCCCGCGGCGGCGGCGATTTCCCGGGTGGTCGCGCCCTTGAACCCCTTGCGGGAAAAAACGTTCAGCGCGGCCTCGAGCAGCTGCTGCTGGCGGTCGGGTGCGGACATTCGCTGGGGTGCCGGGCGCGCATCGTTCATAGGGGGCCAATATTAAGTAAGCGCTTACTTACTTGTCAAGACCTCTATTACGTCCCGGACCCCCCTCCCGTTACGCCGACCGTGCTCCCGACGCCGGGTCAGCAGGGAAAAATCACGCGGAACTCGCTCCCCTCCCCCGGACGGCTCCGGACCGCCAGGCGTCCCCCGGCGCGCTCCACCAGCCGCCTGACGATCGCCAGCCCCAGGCCGTTCCCCTCGACCCCCCGGGTCTCCTTCCGCTTCTCCCGGAAAAATTCCTCCCCGAGCCTGGCGAGGTTGCCGGGTTCGATCCCGATGCCGGTATCGCTCACGGCGATCTCCAGCCCCTCCCCCGAACGGCCGGCCCGGACCGTGACGCTCCCCGAGGCGCGGTTGTACTTCACGGCGTTGCCCACCAGGTTTGTCAGGAGGGTGCGCAGGTCGTCGGCCGGAATCGTGCAGGGGGGGAGTTCGGGCGCGAGATCGACCTCGATGCGGACCGACCGCGCCGAGGCCCGGTCGCGCCAGAGCTCGACCACCTCGCCGACGACGGTCGGGGTGTCGGCGGGAGCGTCGGGTCGCCGGGGGGCTCCCTCGTGTTCGATGCGCGAGAGCGACAGGAGGTCGGAAATGAGTTCCCCGAGGCCGTCGATCCGCTCATCGGCGCGGTCCAGGAAGGAGAGGTAGGGCCCGAGGTCGTCCCCCAGGCTGCGGTCCCTCATCACCTCGACGATCGATTTCAGGGCCCCGAGCGGGGCGCGCAGCTCATGGACCAGGGTGCGGGTGAAACGGGCCTTTTCCAGCGCCATCCTCCGCACCGAGGAGATGTCCACCGCCGTCACGATGCGCCCGAGCATGGCGCCCTCGTCGTCGTAGAATCCGCTCACGGTCACGAACAGGCGCCGCTCGCCCCGTTCCGCCTCGAAAACCGCGGGCGCGGGGTTTTGCGGGTCGAGTGCGGCCACGGCGGGGGCCAGCACGCCGCCGCCCAGGGCCGGACCCACCTGCCGCCCCAGGAGTTCACCGGCCGCCGCACCCAGCATCTCCTCCATCGCGCGATTGGCCAGCACGATCTCCCCCTCCCGGTTGACGGCCAGCACGCCGTCACGGAGGCTCGCCACCAGCGAGTGGGTCTGGCTCTTCTCCGAGGCCAGTTCGCGCAGGCTGGCCGCGTGGGCCGCCCGCAGCTCGCCGGCCTCGTCGCGCAGCTTCTTGTAGCCGAGCAGGGTGTCGACCGCCCCGAGCAGGTCGTCCGGGGAAAAGGGTTTTGGGAGGAAGAGGTCGACCCCCTGCCGGGTGGCGAAGACGGCGGTTTCGATGTTGGCATAGGCCGTGATCATGCACGTCATCACCTCCGGGCACCTCTGGCGGATCGACCGCAGGAGCGTCAGGCCGTCCACGTCCGGCAGCCGGTAGTCGATCAGGGCGACATCGTACGGCTGCTGCGTAATGAGTTCCTGCGCCCGGCGCCCGCAGTCCGCGGTATCCACCTCGTACCCTTCCAGGGTCAGGATCTCCCCTACGCCCGAAAGGATCCCGGGCTCGTCGTCCACCACGAGGATGCGTGCGGCCATGGCTCACCTCCCCCCGGCCGGTTCGTCCGGGCCGCCGAGCCGCTCACGGACCACGGCCAGGAGGCGGTGGGCGCTGACGGGCTTGTCGAGGAAGTCATCGAGGTGCGACCACTCCCGGAGCGCCTCCCGCTCCCGGGCGAACCCGATCCCCGTCTCCGAGGCGACGCCCGAGAGCATCACCAGGGGGGTGAGGCGGAAGCGCTCCTCGCGCCGGATGCGGTGCGCCAGCCGGAATCCGCTGTCGGTGTGCTCCATCATGAGGTCGAGGAGGATCAGGTCCGGTGTTTCCTCCCGGAGCAGCTCGAGCGCGGCGTCGGTCCCGCCGGCCGTGAGCACCGTGTATCCGCGGGCGCCGAAGAAAGCCTTCTGCGCCTCGAGGAAAACGGGATCGTCGTCGATGAAGAGGAGTGTGTGTTTCCCGGTGTTCGCTTTCAGTTCGTTCATGACGTCATGCTCCTTGTCTGCCGCGCCTGGCTCGCGGGCAGTTCGATGAAAAAGGCGGCCCCTTCCCCCGGCGCCGACTCGAACCAGATCGACCCGTGGTGCATCTTGACGATGCCGTAGGTGATCGCGAGCCCGAGGCCGGTGCCCCGGCCTATGCTCTTGGTCGTGAAAAAGGGCTGGAATATGCGGTCGTGGTCTTCCGCGGGGATGCCGCAGCCGTCGTCCCGGACCGCCAACCGGACCCGGTCGCGGGCGCCCGCCCATTCGAGCGACACCGTCACCTTCCCGCCGCGGTCCCCCAGCGCCTCGATCCCGTTCCGCACCAGGTTCACGACGACCTGCGTCATCTGGTCGGCATCGATGTCGGCCTCGATCGGTTCGGGGACCGGCTCCAGCGACAGGCGGACGCCGGCGCGCCCGAGGGCCGCGGCGTCGAAGGACTTTTCGAGGACCCCGGCCAGGAACCGGTCCAGCCGGCAGGGAGAGAACCGCACGCGGTTCTGGCGGGCGAAATCGAGCAGGCCCGCCACGATCCTCTTGCAGCGCTGGGTCTCCTTCTGCACCAGGTCGATGTCCCTGGCCACCGCCGCCCCGCCCCCCACCTTGCGCTCGATGAGGCCGGCATAGAGGAGGATGGTCCCCAGGGGGTTGTTCAGTTCATGGGCGATCCCCGCCGCCAGCTGCCCGAGCGAGGCCAGCTTTTCGGTGCTTACCAGCTGGCGGTGGATTTCGCGCAGGTCCCGCCAGGGCACGTGCAGCTCGTGGCACACCCGCTCGGCCTGGTCGATCAGGAAGGGGAGGCACATCGCCTCCTCGGCCAGCCCGTTGACCACCGCCGCCGCCTTGGCCCTGCACGTGGGATAGCCGCAGGCGCCGCAGTTCAGCTCGTCCTCGGGCGTGAACTTGTTCGTGCGCGCCAGGACGTTGCGGATCTCCTCCTCGGTGGGTTCCGCGAGGCGCCGGTCGTCGCGGGAGAAGTCCCTCTCGAGCCGTTCCGGGGGGGCGCCCCCCCCCGTTCCCGGCCGCGCCTGCCGGGCGAAGTCGCAGATGCTCGCACGCCGGCGGTGGCGGGCGGCCGCCCGCGACATGCCCGGCCCCTCGTGGCAACCGTGGCACATCAGGGCCTCCACCAGGCGTGGACGGATTCCCCCCGATTCCATGTCGGCCAGCACCTCGTCGGTTTCGCGCCGCCCGGTGGCCACGACGAAGCGCCCGTCGAGCGGGTCGGATTCCAGGCCGGCGCTGATCAGCAGCCCCCCGACCAGGGGGAAGGCGCGGCCCGAGCCCGCCCGCGGCGGGTCGGCCGCCGACGGCTCCGCGCTTCCCGGTTCGATGCCCCGCTGCGCGAACAGGCGCCGGATTTCGCTGAAGGTCAGGACCTCGTCGACCACCGGGGGCAGGAGCGGGTCCCTGGCCTCCACCTTCTTGGCGATGCAGGGGCCGATGAAGACGCAGCGCACCTCCGGGCCGTGGATCGCGCGCACCTCCTCGGCGATGGCGATCATGGGAGAGACGATCGGGGCCAGCCGGGGGACCAGGTCGGGGTGATACTTCCGGATGCGCTCGACGATGGCGGGGCACGCGGTGGCGATCCAGGACCCTCCGGGGTCCCGGGAGAGCAGTTCCTCGTAGGCGGCCGAAACCCGGTCCGCCCCCCTGGCCACCTCGACGACATAGCGGAACCCGGCGGCGCGCAGGGCCCCCACCACCCGGTCCGGCTCGATCCCGGCGAACTCGGCCGGATAGGAGGGGGCCACGAGCGCCGCCACGGGGAGCGCCCCCGACAGCAGGGCGTTCGTCAACTCCACGCCCGACACGTAGGTCTTGGCGTTCTGGCTGCACACGGTGGTGCAGCGTCCGCAGGCGATGCAGCGTTCCGCCACGACCGACGCCTGACCGTCGACGATGCGGATCGCCTTCACCGGGCAGGAGCGGACGCAGGTGTAGCACCGGCGGCAGTTCTGTTTGATGGTCTCGATGGCGGTGAACATGATGACGCTCCCTTTCCGCGACGCCGCGCCCCGCTAGGGTCGCTCGCTCCGGTCGCTGTAGCCCCGGTGGAGCCACTGGTGGCCCTTCCGGCTCCCGGCCCCGCCGAGGACCTCCTCGTACAGGCGAAGCACCGCCCGGTTTTCGTGGGCCCCCTGCAGCTTCTCCCTCCGGTCCGCGTCGCGGATCTTGCCGCGCAGCGCCTTCAGGCCCCCTTCGGAAACCGACCGGGGCTGTCCCCCTCCGCCGATGCAGCCTCCCGGGCAGCTCATGACCTCGACGAAATCGAGCGGCAGCGTTCCCGCCTCGACCTGCTCCAGCAGCGCGCGCGCGGCCCCGAGTCCGCTCACCACCGCGCAGCGCAGTTGCCGCCCGCCCAGGGTGACGGTAAAGGTCCGGAGCCGTTCGTCCCCCTGGAGGGGCGTCAGCACCGACGGGCCCAGCCTGCTGGAATCCCCTTTGAGGTGGGCCGCTGTCCGGAGCGCCGATTCCAGCACGCCCCCGCTCCCCCCGAACAGGCGACCGCCGCCGCTGGCCTCCGCGAAAGGCTCGTCGAGTTCCGCGGGCTCGAGGTCCGCATCGAGCCGCAGGCCGAATTTCTCCAGCAGCGGGCCGAGCTCCCGCGTCGTGAGCACCGCGTCGAGGTCCCCGACCTCCACCGCCTCGTACTTCTTCGCCGTGCAGGGCATGACGGCGACCGAGAAAAGGCGGCGTCCCGGCTGCGCCGCCCGCTTCCTGATGAGGGTGGCCGCCATCTGCTGGGGCGATTTGCATGTCGAGAGGTTCCCGATGAAGCGCGGACGGTGCAGCTCGACGAACCGGACCCAGGAGGGGCAGCAGCTGGTGAACATCGGCAGCGGCCCCCCCCGCTCCAGGCGGCCGAGAAACTCGTGCGCCTCTTCCATGACCGTGAGATCGGCCGTGAACGCCGTGTCGTAGACCGCGTCGAAACCGATCCGCCGCAGCGCCCCGCTGAGCAGCCCCAGCGCTTCCGGAACGCCCCGCAGCCCGAGCTCCGCGGCCAGCGTGGCGGGAACGGCCGGCGCGATCTGGGCGACCACCCGGGTCCCGGGATCCGCCAGCGCCTCGACCAGGCCGGCGAACGCGCTCTTCTCCCGCAGGGCCCCGGTCGGGCACACCCTCACGCACTGTCCGCAGAACACGCAGTCCGAAACGTCCAGGCCCGCGTCCGCCCCCGGCCGGACAAGGGTGCGGAACCCTCGGCCCGCGTAGTCGATGGCGCCGATCCCCTGCACGTCTTGGCACACCGTCACGCAGCGCCCGCACAGCACGCACTTGTTGGGATCGCGCACGATGGCGGGGGAGGAAACATCGACCGGGTGTCCCTTGGGCCCTCCGCCGTAGCGGCGCCCGCGGATGTCCATCCCGGCGGCCAGGCGGGAAAGCTCGCAGTCCCCCGAACGTTCGCAGTACAGGCAGTCGTCCGGGTGGCTCGCCAGCATCAGTTCCACGATGTTGCGCCGGATGCGCAGGACACGCGGGGAATGGGTCCGGACGGAAAGCCCCTCCCGGACCTTCATCGTGCAGCTCGTCTCGAGCCGCGGTTGCCCCTCCACCTCCACCAGGCACACCCTGCACGAGGCGTGCGGCACGGAGGAGTGCTCCATGGCGCACAGGTGGGGGATCCGGATGCCTGCCCGGGAGGCGGCCGCCAGCACCGTTTCCCCCTCGTGACACGCCACCGCTCTTCCGTTGATCTCGATATTCACAGTGTCACCTCCCGCCACGGCGCCTTTTCGATGGCGTCCTTCGGACAGACCGGGACGCAGGCGCCGCAGCCGATGCAGCGGTCCTCGATGATGTAATGGGCCTGTTTGCGCTCGCCGACGATGGCCCCCTGCGGGCATTCCTTGCGGCAGATCCCGCACCCGATACAGAGGGCGTTGTCGATGGCAAAGGTGCGCAGGCCTTCACAGGCCCCCGCGGGGCAGCGGTGCTCGTAGAGGTGCGCCTCGTACTCGTCGCGGAAGTAGCGCAGGGTCGAGAGCACCGGGTTGGCCGCCGTCTGGCCGAGCCCGCACAGCGACCCCTCCCGGATGGTTTCCGCCAGTTCCTCGGCCGCCATCAGCCCCCGGAAGCGCAGCAGCCGCTCCATTTCGCTGTCGACCGGTTTCCGGCAGAGGGCCTCGAGGATCTCGTACAGGCGCGTGGTCCCCTCGCGGCAGGGGGTGCACTTGCCGCACGATTCCGACCGGATGAAGTCCATGAAGTACTTGGCCACGTCCACCATGCAGGAGCGTTCGTCCATGACGACCAGACCTCCCGACCCCATGATGGCCCCCCGCTCCTGCAGCGCGCGGTAGTCGACGGGCACGTCGAGCCGGTCGGCCGGGAGGCATCCGCCGCTCGGTCCCCCGATCTGCACCGCCTTGAGGCGGTGGCCCGGCAGGGCGCCCCCCCCGATCTCCTCCACGATTTCGCACAGGGGCATGCCGATCGGGACCTCCACCAGGCCGCTCGAGCGCACGGCGCCCGACAGGGCGAAGACCTTCGTGCCCGAGGCGCCCGCGCCGATGCCGGAAAACCATTCCGGGCCCCTCTCCAGGATGGGAGGGACGTTGGCCAGCGTCTCGACGTTGTTAAGGACGGTGGGTTTGCCGTAGAGCCCCTTCTCGGCGGGATACGGGGGGCGGGGACGCGGCATGCCGCGCCGCCCCTCGATGCTGTGGATGATGGCCGTCTCCTCGCCGCAGACGAAGGCTCCCGCCCCCGGCTTGATCCGCACATCGAAGGAGAACTGGCTGTCGAGGATGTTATCCCCGAGCAGCCCCGCCTCCCGGAGCGCCGCGATGGCCGCCTCCAGCCGCTCGATGGCCAGCGGGTACTCGGCTCGGCAGTAGATGTATCCCTTCCGCGCCCCGATGGCGTAGGCCGCGATCTGGAGCCCCTCGAGCACGCGGAAGGGGTCCCCCTCGAGCACGGCCCTGTCCATGAAGGCCCCGGGGTCCCCCTCGTCGGCGTTGCAGATGACGTACTTTTCGGCGCTCGCCTGGTCGTGGGCGATGCGCCATTTGCGCCCCGTCAGGAATCCCGCCCCCCCCCGGCCGCGCAGCCCCGAGGCGACCAGGGCATCGCACACCTCGGCCGGAGTCATGGAGGAAAGCGCGCGGCTGAGGCCTCGGAGCGCCCCCCGTGCGAGCGCCGCGTCGAGCGACACGGGATCGATGATGCCGCAGTTGGCCAGCACCACCTTCTGCTGGCGGGCGAAGAAAGGGACCCGGCCGATCTCCGGCAGGGAGGCCAGGGGCCCCGTCGTCCCGTCGTGCCGGCCCAGGGCGAGCGGGTGGTCCGGTCTGCCCCGCAGCAGCACGTCTCCCAACAGGCCGTCCACATTGTCGCGCGTCACGCCCGCGTAGGCGATGCGGGGGCCGCCGGGAAGGGCGATATCGACGAACACCTCCTTCTGGCAGTAACCGATGCAGCCGACATCCACGATGGCGGCATCCAGCCGGTTTTCCCCCAGGAAGGCCTCGACCCGTTTCCGGATCGCCCCGGCGCCGTTGGCAAGCCCGCAGGTGCCCATGCCGAGGAAGATCAGGATCCCCTCCCCCCCCCGGCGCGCACGGGCGAGCCGATCGGCGCGCAGCTGACGGCACCCGGGGCCGTCGTGGCACAGCGGGCCCTTTTCGATGCACGCCACGGCGTTCACGCAGGGGGACGAAGGCCGGTGCCGGCAGGCGTCGCAACAGGGCTGCAAAAGTTCGCTCTTGTTCATAATCACCTCGAAAGATCGTCGATCATCCTGTCCAGCTTCTCCTCGTCCACGTTGCCGTGGAATTCGCCGTCGACCCGGACCACGGTCGCGATCGAACAGGCGCCGAGGCACGCCGGGGTCAGCAGCGTGAAGCGACCGTCGCGGGAGTTCCCGTTCTTCTGCAGCTTGAGCCTCCGGCGCAGGTGGTCGCACAGCCTCCCGCTCCCGCGCACGTGGCAGGCCGTGCCGCGGCAGATCTCGATCACGTGCTCGCCCAGCGGGTCGAGCCGGAACTGGTTGTAAAAAGTGGCGACGCCGTAGACGGTGCTCCGCGGCACCCCGAGCGCGCGGGCGATTCCGGCTATGGCCGGGTCCGTGACGTACCCGAACTCCTTCTGCGCCGCCTGAAGGAGCGGGATGAGGCTCGAGGGGCTGAGCTCACCCTGCCGGTCGATGATCTCGGCTATGGTCTGCATATCTCCTCCTTCCGGTCTTCCGGGATCAGGCGAGCAACCGGCGGACCGCCTGGTCGATGTCCGCGAGCGCAGCGGGCTTTTTGATGAACTCCGTCGCGGGCCAGTCGCGCCCCATGACGAATTCGAACGATCCCGACCTGCTTTCGAGGTAATCGGTGAATCCGGAGAGAATGATGATGGGGATTTCCCCCTTTTCCTTGTCCTCCTTGAGTTTATAGGCAAGGTTGAATCCGTCGGCGTCGCTGTCCATCATGATGTCGAGGAGGATGATGTCGGGCCGGGCGTTTTCGATCTCCCGCATCCCGTCCCCGCCGCTGTGGGCCGTGCGCACGCCGAAGCCCCGCGCTTCGAAGTACGCTTTCAGCGATTGGGTGAGATCCCTGTCGTCGTCGATAACGAGAATGTCTTTTCTATTCATGATCTCTCTCCTTCTGTTCAATGCCCGTTAATTTTACCACTGAGGCTTCTCTGTTACCAGGTTCACTGTGTATATTTTCACACCTAACTTCAAAAATTTTTCCCTTATCCCTCTTCCACCCGGTTTTTCACCAGGAACGAAAGCTTTTCCAGCTTGGCCGAGATATCCTCCATCTCCACGTGCACTCCGCGCGGCACGCGGATGATGGCCGGGACAAAGGAGAGAAAGGACTTCACCCCCGCCGCCACGAAGCGGTCGACGATTTTCTGAAGCCCCTGGGGCTGGCAGGCGAGGATGGCGATGTCGACCGGGCGCCCGGCCAGGATCCCTTCCGCCTCGGCGATATCGAAGCAGCGCCTCCCGGCGATCACCCTCCCGATCTTGGCGGGGTCGCTGTCGAAGACCACCTCCACCGAAAACCCGCGCTCGACGAAGCCGCCGTAGGCCAGGAGCGTGCGTCCGAGGTTGCCAACCCCCACCAGGGCCACCGGTTGGATCTCCGAGGTCCCGAGCAGGCCGGAGAGCACGGTGATCAGGTGCCGGACGTTGTACCCCCGGGAGATGTTTCCGAAGGAACCGAACAGGGAAAGATCCCGCCGGAGCTGGGCCGGGGTCACCGAGACATATTCGGCCAGCTGGTGCGAATAGACGTACTGTACCCCCTGCCCATGCAGGTCCTCCAGGACCCGCCGGTAGGTCGAAAGCCTTTCAATCGTCTGCAGCGCGATTCGCCGGCCGCCGAACTGCGCGGAAGAGGCGGTCTCGACCTGCTTTCGGATCGATTTCATCGTGCTCTCTCCTTCCACTGTTACTGTGTACTCATTCACAATTATTGTCAAGAAATTTTCTCTCTTTTTCCGGACCCCGGTGGCTGCACTTTTTGTTTTCCCCGCCCCACCGGGCGGGGCTATGATAGAGCGATCCCTGATTCCAAGGAAAGGCGGGAGTTCATGCATCGATCCCGGAAACTGCTTTTTGTCCTTCTTCCCCTCCTCGCGGCCGCCGGCTGCCGGAATCAGCCCCACCCGCCGCGGGCGGGAATCCCGGTTTCCGTGGCCCCCGTGGAGCGGGTTGCCGTCCATACCGAATGCGATCGCGCGTGCCTTGCGGGCTTCATGGACCTCTACCTCGAGGCCCTCGTCGCCCACGACGCCTCCCGGCTTCCGGTGACGCGCAACGTCAAGTACACCGAAAACGGCGTCCGCCTCAACCTGGGCGACGGTTTGTGGAACACCGCATCCGCCATGCCCGACTACCGCGTCGACGTCATCGACGAGGAAGCGGGCTCGGTCGGGCTGCTCGGCATCCTCGATGAAAACGGGAACCGGAACTGGTTCGCCGCGCGCCTCTCCGTCGACGGGGGGCGTCTCATCTCCGCAATCGAGAACCTGGTCGTCCGCAACATCTCCATGGACGCGCCGGCCGGCGCGGGCCGCCGCACGCACACCGAGCCGCACCCTCTCATGAAGCAGGTACTGCCCGAGGAAGGGCGTCTGTCGCGCGCGGAGCTGGTCGCCATCGGCAACAGTTATTTCACGGGACTCGACACCGACAACCACGGCCGGAACGTCCCCTTCGACCCCGATTGCCAGCGGCGCGAAAACGGGATGGTCATGGCGAACGACCCCGACTCCCCGGAGGGCTCCATGCAGCACATGGGGTGCCGGGCGCAGTTCGACACCGGTTTTTCCGTGATCGTGTCCGATATCCGCGAGCGCCGTTTCGAGGTCGTGGACCCTGCAACGGGCCTGGCCTTCGCGTTCGGCTATTTCGACCATGACGGGAGCACCGCACGGTACTCAACCTCGCTCGACGGAAAGAAGGTGGACGTCGACCCGATGTTCCGGCAACCCTCTTCCTTCTACATCGCCGAAATCTTCAAGATCCGCCAGGGGAGGATCCGCCAGATCGAGGCCGTCCTGACCACGGTCCCCTTCGGGATGGAGTCGGGCTGGTAGGCCCTCCAGCGGGGCGTCGTCCGGTCCCTCCCTCAGTCGATGACGAGCCAGCGGAACCAGATCGGGTGGTGCTCCCGGTACCACTCGAGCACCTCGCGGATGCGCCGCTGCTTGTCCGGCGGGAGCACCGCCTCGTCGATGCGGGAGAAGCGGACGCGGATGCGCCCGTCCTCGAGGTAGTCGAGGGCCTCCGAACAGAGCGTCTGGAGCTCGTTCCGGATCCTCCCCGAGTCGGAAATCTTCACCGGCCGGGCGCGGAAATCCTCGCCGTAGTAGAAGCGGTCGAGCAGCGGGGAGAAAACCAGCCGGCTCTTCTCGAGCGATTCCTCCAGGCGCAGCCGCAGCGTGACGCGCACGATCCCCTCCCGGGACAGGGCCGAGGTGGTCACCCGGTACGCCCCGGGCCCCACGCACTCGACCCCTTCGGCGCCGCTGTAGGGGTCGGGCAGCATGTGCCCGGCGACGGCCAGGAGGTTCCACTCCTTGAGCGGGAAGAAATCGTCGATGGCCACGGCCGAGTCCCGGAGCGGCATGCGGGCCTCGCGCGCCCGCTTCATGTCCTCGAGGTAGGAGGCGACCAGGCCGTCCCCGGGCTCCAGGCCCAGGACCGCGGCCAGCCGCCGCCGGCAGTCCCCGTCGGCGGGGTCGATCCCCATGACTTCGCGCTCCCGGTCCCAGCCGACCTTGAAGCGGGAGGTGAAGACCGACATGGAGGTCCGGGTGCCGAGGACCGGGTCGAGGCTCGAGGCCTGGACCGCCTCCGCCGTGCCCGCGTACCCGTCGAGGATGAAAAGATGGAGCCGTCCCTCGGCATCCCGCCAGGGCCCGATGGAGCGGGCGGGGGCGTAGGTGCCGGAGCTCGTGAAGACCCGCCCGCCGGTGGGCAGCGCCCAGCCGTCCTCGACCAGGTGCGCCCCCACCGCCCGCCACTCCTCCCAGAGCGAACGGAGGCGTCCCTCCCGGGCCCTGCCCGTCAGGGTCCACACGTGGACGTTCGCGCTCTCGATGCCGGGATAGGTGTCCGCGATGGCCTCGTAGACCAGGGCCCGGGGGGTGCGATAGGAAATCAGCCGGGACCGGCGCGCCGCCGTGTCGTGGACCGCGCTCGGGAGCGCCAGGGTCCCCATGTACCCCTCGTAGGGGCGGCTGACGACCAGGGGCTGGTCGTACAGGTGCAGGACCGTCATCGGCCCCGTGACCGCCCCTTCGGCGAAGCGGGAGGTGTTTTCCAGGGTGTCGATGGCGGCGCCCCAGACCGTCAGCCCGGCCGCGCGCACGTCGTCCCAGAAGCGCCCCCACCCGTAGCGGCCGTCGTTGAGCAGCCGCCGCACGAACCGGTCGAGCTTCAGGGCCACCATCGGGCGGGCATAGACCCGGCCGAACCCGAGCAGGGGGTTCGACCCCTGCTCGGGCGTCTCGCCGGCCTTGGGCATCAGCCCCTCCCCCATGCTGACCAGGAGCGCGTGGTTTTCCGGAAGGCCGCGGGAGAGATACCAGAGGGCCTCGCTGAGCGCGTAGGCGCTCTGCGCATCGGCGTCCTTCTTGATGCGGTTGACCTCCGCCTTTGTCTTCCCCCTCCCTTCACCGTACCGCCCGAAAAGCCTCGTTCCCAGGGCCGTGACGGCCGCCGCCATGATGAAGGACCGCCGGAGCCCGTCCCCGACAAAGAACCCCTCCCCGCTCCCGGAGCCGGGGCGGAGGCACTCCTCGTCGACGTCCTCCAGCCACAGATGGAACCTCCCCAGGATCGGCCGGGTGTCGAAAGCCCACTGGGCGATCCGGTCACGCCGCGCGTTCTGCATGCGTCACCTCGCTTCGGGTCGCAGGATCCGATACTGCGTATTATAGCCCTTTCGGGCCCCGCCGGAAGCGTTTCAGGCCCGCCCGCCGATTGCGCTTGCACCGACCGCCGGGGATCCCTCACAATGAACGCATCGCAGGCCCCCGCTTCCTGAAAGGGATACGACCATGGACAGACGCCCCCCATCCATGTCACGCAAGGAATTTTTGAAGAAATCATCGTCCGCCCTCCTCGTCGCGGGCCTGGTCGGCGGCGATCCCTCCGGGGCGGACACCCCCCGGGGCGCGCAGCCGCGGACGCGCCCCCTGGGACGCACCGGCCTCGAGATCTTCCCCATCGGCTTCGGCGCCACCCGCACCATGGAACCGTCGCTGGTGCGGGCGGCGGCCGAGGCGGGGATGAATTTCTTCGACACCGGCCGGTCGTATTCCGGCGGCCGCAACGAGGAGATGGTGGGAGAAGCGCTGGCGGGACGCCGCGGGAAGGTGGTCGTGCAGTCCAAGCTGGAGCTCCGTCTCGCGCCGGGGAGCGGCGCCGATCCCGCACCCGCCGACGTCCGGCGGGTCACGGGCGAAATGGGCCGGTCTCTCGAGGCCAGCCTGAGGGCGCTGCGCACCGACTGCATCGACATCCTGCTGATCCACAACGCCACCGACCCGGGGCTGGCCCACCACGAGGCGGTGCGCGCCTTCTTCGCGGGGGCGAAAAAGGTGGGAAAGATCCGGGCCCACGGCTTCTCCTCCCACGGCAACCAGATCGCGATGCTGCGGGCGGCGGCGCGCGTGAATTTTTACGACGTCGTCATGGTCCCGTACAACCACAAGGGTTCCTACGTCCACTCCAATTCCGGCCGCTCCGACGCGTGGGACCAGGCGGAGCTGGAAGCGGCGATCGGACAGGCGCGGGAACGCGGCATCGGGGTGGTGGCCATGAAGACCTGTTCCGGGGGCCCCCGCCCCCCCGCGGGGGGCGGCAAGCCCGATTTCACCAGCGCGCTCGGCTGGATCCTCGAGAGGGGACGCGTGGACGGCATGGCCGTCGCCATGGCCAATTTCCAGCAGATCCGCGAGGACCTCGCGGCCTATACCTAGGGGGATACCGCAATGAAACAGCAGACCCGCCTCCAGCGTCGCGAATTTCTCCGCTGCTCCACGGCCGCGGTGGTGGCCGGGCTGGGCGGAAGCCTTCCCCGCCCCGCCCGGGCCCAGGCATCGATCGAGGAGGCGGTCGCCACGGTCGGCCGCCTCCCGCGCACCGAACTGGGCAAAAGCGGCCGGAAGGTCTCGGTCCTCTTCGGATACGCCGGCATGCCGGCGCCGCTCGTCGAGGCCGCCGTCCGGTGCGGCATGAACTACTGGCACATGGCGAACCGCTGGGGGGATTCGGGGGTCCCGCCCGCCATCCTCAAAAACCGGGAAGCCCACTACTGCCAGGTCACGGTGGACCGGGTCGGGGGCAATCACGAGAGCGGCCGCATCGACGAGGAGGCCCATTACGCCTTCGTGCGCGAAAGCCTGGACAGGACCGGGCTCGGGTATTTTGACGATATGCAGCTGCACTTCGGCTATCACAGCGCCGCCGAGCTCAAGGCCGACCGGGGTTTCGTCCGCGCCTTCGAACGGCTGAAAAAGGAGGGCCGGGTGCGCCACCTCTGCCTGTCGCAGCACGGCTACGCCGGGAACTCCCGCGTCCCCGGCGGGGAGAGCGCGGCCGAGGTGCTTTCGGCCGTCATGCGTGACGGCGTCTACGAGCACGCCCAGCTCATGTATTCCTACGGCGAGGACCCGGCCACGACCCGTTTTCTCGAAGCGGCCCGGAAAGGGGGATTCGGCACCACGGCCATGAAGACCTCCCGCGGCATCGGCAGGATGAGGGAAGACCCGGAATTCATGCGCCGCCTCCCGGCCGGCACCACCCCCCACAACGCGCTGACGCGCTGGCTGACCGCCGGTTCGAACGTCGACACCGCCATCATCCGGGTCCGGAACCTGGAGGAATTCGTCGACACCTACTCCGGTGCCGGCCGCCCGCTCCGGGCGGCCGACCTGCGGGCGCTCGAGCTCATGACCGCCCGCGCCGACCGGACCGCCTGCCGGTTGTGCACCGAGTGCCAGCCCCACTGCCCAGAGCGGGTGCCCATCGCCGAGATCCTCCGCTTCGCCCGTTACGCCCTGGACGACCGCGATCTCGATTCCGCGCGGGAACTCTACTCGGGCCTGGAGCGCCGCGCCGACGCCTGCGCCGGCTGCCGCACCTGCATGGGCCACTGCCCGCAGGGGCTGGAAATCCCCGCAACGCTCGCCCAGGCCCACGCGCTTCTCCGGCGGGCGTAGGGGAGGCGCGGGGCCGGGGGCGCCAAGTGGCCTTGGCGGGGGGCAGGTCGCGCGGTTGTGCTTGACCACCCCCTTCCTTATGTGCCATAAAGCAGAAATGCGGCCCGGGCCGCGAGGCACCCACACCAGTCACCAAAGGAGCTTGACCCCATGGCATCCCCGACAAATCTGAGCAGAAGGCATTTTCTTTCCGGAAGCGCCCTGGCAGTGGCGCCGATCGCGCTCTCCGGAATCGGCGCCGGCCAGGCCCTGGCCCAGGGCGCGAAACCGCAGGCGAAGGGAAAGATCCTCCGGCGCAAGCTGGGGCGCACCGGCATCGAGGTGCCGATCGTGAGCATGGGCGTAATGAACGCGGACAACCCCGCGGTCGTGCAGCAGTCGTATGAAATCGGCGTCCGCCTCTTCGACACCGCCATGGGGTACCAGGCGGGACGCAACGAGGAGATGATCGGGACGGTCATCAAGAACCTCGGAGTGCGCAAGAACGTCACCATCCAGACGAAGATCCGGGTGCCGCGCCTCGGACCCGACGTCCCGGCCGACGAGGTCGCCGCCCGGCTTCGCGCCGATTTCGACGGTTGCCTCAAGCGGCTGCAGAGCGACTACGTGGACATCCTCATGCTGCACGGTCCGAGCGTGGCGCAGATGAACGACCCGGGGGTCCGCAAGGCCCTCGCCGAGGCCAAGTCCTCGCGCCGGGCGCGCTTCGTGGGGGTGTCGACCCACTCGGCCCAGGCCGATGTCCTCAACGACGCCGCCAAGACCGGGTTTTACGACACCGTCACCGTTTCGGTCAACTTCACCCAGGCCGGCGACTCCGCCCTGCTCGGCGCCATCAGGAAAGCGGCCGCTGCCGGCGTCGGCGTCATCGCCATGAAGACCCAGGCATCGGGCCGGCGCGGGTTCCAGCCGGGGCCGCCCGTCAACCAGACCGCCGCCCTGAAATGGGTCCTGCGGCACGAGGAGATCACCACCGCCATCCCGGGATACACCAATTTTGCCCACATGACCGAGGATTTCTCCGTGGCCTACGGGCTGGAGTACAACGAAGAGGAGCGGAAATTCCTGGCGGAGAAGAACCTGCAGGCGGAAATGGCCTACTGCCAACAGTGCAGCCAATGCGTGCCGACCTGCCCCCGGGGGGTGGACATCCCCACCCTGATGCGCACCCACATGTACGCAGCGCGCTACGGCAACTTCCTGCACGCGCGGGCGACCCTGGACGAGATCGGGGGGAGCGCCCGCCTGGCATCCTGCGGCGACTGCGGCGACTGCGGCGCGCGCTGTTCCAACTACGTCCGCATCGCGGAGAACATCCGCGACCTGAAATCGATGTACCTGTAGAAACCTATTTCGCGCGGAGGCAGGCCGCGGCCTGCCCGAGCGCGGCATCGGCCGACGGGCCGCCGAGGGCGATCGCGATCCTGCCGCCGCTCCGCAGCGCGGCCATGGGGCCGTAATACGCGTCGTTGCCGACAAACCCGCCGTCCCCCGGGGAGGACACCTCCCGGAGCACTTCCCCCCCGCCGGCGGTGAAGATGCGGTATTTATCCATGGCCTCCCGGGCGGCCGCCTCGCCCCCCGGCGAGAGGACCACCACCCGGGTCTCCCCGCCCCCGCTCCGGTACCTGGCCTCGAACGCCTCCCGCAGATACGTCTGCCCCAGCACGTCGGCCGGAAGGAACCGGATCGAATGAGGGACCAGGTCTTTCTCCGGGAAGAGCGCCACCTCGGGCGGGAGTCCGCCGGGAGCCCCGATCCTTTCCGCCAGGCGGAGGGCGAACTTTTCCATTTCCCGCCGGAGCTCCTCCGACTCCTCGTAGACCGCCAGCTTGGCGTAGTAGGGGCCGGCCCAGAAGTTGAGCCCCGTCTCCCCGATGTAGCCCTCCGCCCCGATCGGCCGGAAATCGGCGTCGGACTGAAGTTCGGACCGGTAGATGCCGAACGCGTTGCGCGCGTCCGCCAGCCGGTAGAGCTCGAGCAATATCGGCGAGGATTGCGCCGGGCTGCCGTACTCCGCCGCCGCCACCTGCCGGAACCCGTAGACGAAGTAGCTCTCCGCGGCGCCGTTGATCAGCTCGAACAGGTCGTCCTCGCCGAAAAACCGCACCTCCCCCCGGCGCGCCCACCCGGCGACCCCCGGGTCCTCCGGGACCAGGCCCATCATCCCCGCGGCGTCCGCCGGGGCGGCGACCTCCGCCGGTCTTTCCGGAGCCTTGTCCTTCCTGGAGCAGGACGCCAGCATCCCGGTCGCAAGCATGATTCCCAGAGCCAGAACGTTCAGCCGCCTCATAGCCGTCTCCCCCATCGGGCCGCGCCGCGGACCGCGCCCCTCTATCGATTCCCGGACGGACCCGTCCCGTCCTTCCCGCGCTCGACTTTCATACTAACGGCTTCCCCCCGGCCGGGGCAATGGTTTCTTCCCTCCCCAGCTCGAGCATGCGCTCGAGCGCGCGCAAAGCCCCGAGGGCGACCTCCGGCGGCACCGTGATGCGTTCCCCGCCCGTCCCGTCGAGCGCGCGCCTGACCGAGAGCAGGCTGCCCCGCTTCATGTTGGGACAGACCACCTCCTCGGAGACGGGGTAGAAGCGCTTGCCCGGGTTGTGCTTCCTCAGGGTGTGCAGGATCCCGGTCTCGGTGGCGATGATGAACTCCCCCGCCCCGCTCCCGGCGGCGCGGCGCAGCATCCCCCCGGTCGACAGGACGGCGTCGGCAAGCGCGCGGCACTCGCGCGCGGCTTCGGGGTGGATGAGGACTTCCGCGCCGGGATGCGCCTCCCGCGCCGCCCGGATCATGTCGGGGCGGATCCGCAGGTGGGTCGGGCAGAGGCCGTTCCACAGCACCATGTCCCTCCCGGTTTGCTCCCGGATCCAGTCCCCCAGGTGCCGGTCGGGGACGAAGAGGATCCCCCTCTCCGGCGGGAGCCGCCGGACGATCTCCACGGCGTTGGCACTGGTGACGCAGACGTCCGACAGTGCCTTGATTTCGGCCGTCGAGTTGACGTAGCAGACGACGAGGTGATCGGGATACCGGGTCTTGAGCCGCCGGAGCTGCGGCGCCGCGATCATGTCGGCCATGGGGCACCCCGCCCGCGGCTCGGCGAGGATGACGGCGCTGGCGGGGTTGAGGAGCGCGGCCGTTTCGGCCATGAAACGGACCCCGCAGAAGACGATGCGCTCCGCCCGCGCCCGCCGCGCCTCCTGGCTCAACCCGTAGGAGTCCCCCACGTAGTCGGCGCAGTCCTGGACCTCCGCCGGCTGGTAGGTGTGGGCGAGGATCACAGCCCCCTTCTCTTTCCGGAGCGCGGCGACCTCGTCGCGTAGATTTTCCGCCCGCAGGCCGGTGTCCGATTTCATGGCGGCTCCCTCCAGTTGCCCGTTGACCCCATGTACCACTTTGTGGTACTTCTAGCGCGTTCAGAGTAGCATGCGCTCCCGGCATTCACAAGCCGGGAGTGGGAGTGGAGAGAGGGCATGGACAAAGCGCAGTTTTCGCGGGCCCGGGCGGAGTTGGGAAAAACCCAGGCCCAGATGGCCGAACTCCTGCAGACGTCGCTCAAGGCGGTCCAGAGCTACGAGCAGGGGTGGCGGACGGTCCCGCCCCACGCGGAAAAGCAGGTCCTCTTCCTGCTCGCGCTCAAGGCCGGCGATGCGAAGCGGGAAGAGTGCTGGACCGCGCTCCGCTGCCCGCCCGAAAGAAGGCGGCGGTGCCCCGCGTGGGAACTGAAGGCCGGCCGTTTCTGCTGGTTCGTCAACGGCACCCTCTGCGGGGGAAAGCCGCAGGCTACCTGGCGGGACAAGATGAAGATCTGCGGGTCGTGCCGGGCGATGGAATCGCTGGCGAAATTCCGGTGACCCGCCCGGACTCCCGGCCCCCGGCAGCGGGGGTCCTTATCACGTGAAGGAGACGCCGATGGCCAAGATATTCGAGGACAACTCCCGTTCGATAGGCAACACCCCCCTGGTCAGGCTCCACCGCGTTGCGGCCGGACTCGACGCCGCGGTCCTGGCGAAAATCGAGGGGCGCAACCCCTCCTACTCGGTCAAATGCCGCATCGGCGCCGCCATGATCTGGGACGCCGAACGCAAGGGGATCCTCCGACCCGGATCGGGCAAGGTCACCATCGTGGAACCGACCAGCGGCAATACCGGGATCGCCCTGGCCTTCGTCGCCGCCTCCCGCGGGTATCCGCTCGTGCTGACCATGCCCGAAACCATGTCCCTGGAACGGCGCCGGCTGCTCAAGGCCTTCGGCGCCGACCTCGTCCTGACCGAGGGGCCACGGGGGATGCCGGGGGCCATAGCCCGGGCGGAGGAGATCGTCGCTTCCGATCCGCGGAAATACTGGATGCCGCAGCAGTTCCAGAACCCGGCCAACCCGGAGATCCATTTCCAGACTACGGGACCGGAGATCTGGAACGACACCGACGGCCGGACCGACATCCTGGTCTGCGGGGTGGGGACCGGGGGGACCATCACCGGCGTCGGCCGCTATTTCAAGCTGGCGCGCAAACGCCCGCTCTGGAGCGTGGCGGTGGAACCGGCCGAGTCCCCCGTGCTCACTGCCGTCCGCGCCGGGGAGGCGCCCAAACCGGGGCCCCACAAGATCCAGGGGATCGGCGCCGGTTTCGTTCCCGGGGTCCTCGACCTCGGCCTCGTGGACGAGGTCGAGCGGGTGACGAGCGATGAGGCCCTCGACATGGCCCGCCGCCTCCACCGCGAGGAGGGGATCAGCGCGGGCATTTCCTCCGGCGCCGCGGTGGCGGCCGCCGTCCGGGTGGCGGCGCGCCCCGAACACGCCGGGAAACAGGTCGTCGTCGTCCTCCCCGACGCCGGGGACCGCTACCACTCGTCGATCCTGTTCCAGGACATCACCGTCTAGACCGAAAGGACACCAACGCCCATGAGCGCCGACTACCGACTGGCCACCCTGGCCCTTCACGCCGGGCAGGAACCAGATCCCGCGACCTCCGCCCGCGCCGTACCGATTTACGCCACCTCCAGCTTCGTGTTCCGGGACTCCGGCCACGCGGCCGATCTCTTCGCGCTGCGCGAGTTCGGCAACATCTATTCCCGCATCATGAACCCGACCAACGACGTCCTGGAGAAAAGACTCGCGGCCATCGACGGCGGCGGCGGCGCGCTCGCCTTTGCGAGCGGCCAGGCGGCGATCATGGCCGCCATCCTCACCCTCGCCCGCGCGGGCCAGAACTTCGTTGCCTCCACCCGACTGTACGGGGGAACCTGGACGCTGTTCACCCAGACCCTGAAAAGACTCGGGGTCGAGGCCCGCTTCTTCGACCCGGGGCGGCCGGAGGAGATCGGGAGCCTGGTGGACGAAGGCACCCGGTGCGTCTATGTGGAATCGATCGGGAACCCCACCAACGACATTCCCGATTTCGGTGCAATCGCCGGGACCGCCCGCCGGCACGGGCTGCCCCTGATCGTCGACAACACGGTGACCCCCGCCCTGTTCCGGCCCATCGAGCACGGGGCGGATATCGTCGTGTATTCCACCACGAAATTCATCGGGGGGCACGGCGTCCACATCGGCGGCGCCGTCGTCGACAGCGGCCGCTTCCCCTGGACCGCGGAGCCGGCGAAATGGCCCGAATTCACCGCTCCCAGCGAGGCATACCACGGGCTGGTGCTGTCGGAGGCGCTCGGGCCGCTGGCGCACCTGGCCTTCATCGTTCACGCCCGCACGCACTGGCTGCGGGATACGGGCGCCTCGATGAGCCCGTTCGGCGCCTTTCTCTTCCTCCTGGGTCTGGAGACGCTCCCCCTGCGGATGGAACGGCACGCGCGCAACGCGCTCGACCTGGCCCGCTGGCTCGAGGCTCACCCGGCCGTCGAGTGGGTGAACTATCCCGGCCTGGAAAGCCACCGCCACCATCGGCTCGCGCTCCGGTACTTCCCCGACGGGGCCGGGGCCATCCTGGGGTTCGGCATCCGGGGAGGGAGCGCGGCGGGGGTCCGCTTCATCGACAACGTCAGACTCGCCAGCCACCTGGCCAACATCGGGGACGCGAAGACCCTCGTCATCCACCCCGCCTCGACCACCCATTCGCAGCTGACCGAACGCGAGCGGGCCGACGCGGGCGTCACCCCGGAGTACATCCGCGTCTCGGTGGGGATCGAGGATATCGAGGATATCCGGAAGGACTTCGACCGCGCGCTCGCCGCCGCGTGGGCTCAGGGGCCGGGGAGCAGGTAGGGGTTGGCGCCCGCACGGGCGTACCCTTCGCCGGACAGCCGGATGTCCAGGGCGACCGTGGCGGCGTCGTCGGCGAACGGCTCCGCCCCCGGGGCCGACTCGAGGTAGAACAGCTTCAGGTAGGTGCGGCACCGGCGGCAGCATTCGGCCTTCACCCCCGCGGCGCCCCCCTCGAGCGCCAGGTAGGCCATCGCCTCGGTCGACCCGCAGGCGGAGCAGCAGAGACGCGGCAGGTACCACTCCGTCGCGCAGAGGGCGCAGACGAGATGGCGCACCCCGATGTCGCCCGCCACCACGCCCGCCACCGGCGGGGCCCCGCAGACGGGGCAGCAGTCCCGGGACGGCTTCCCTTCCGGGACCCCCGCGCCGGCGGCGCGCGCCGTCCAGACCGCCTGCAGGGCCGCGCCGATGAAGGGGGCGAAGGGCAGATCGGCCTCCGTATAGCTTCCCGCCAGGATGCGCCCGGCCGCCGCCTCGAGTTCCTCACCGGAAAAAGAGGCCAGCCGCCCGATCGCGGCGCGCGCCTGCACGGGAAGCGGGACCCGCCGCATGGCGCCGAGGATCGTTTCCAGCGCCGCGCGCCAACCGGCGCCGCACCCCGGGAGCGCCTCCCCCTGGGCCCGGCACAGCGCCGCGCACGCCCCGAGGTAATCGGCCATCGCGCCCGCCCCCGCGAGCGTCCGGAAACGCTCCGCGCGCGCGGCGAAAACCGCTTCGGGGTCGGGGAGGCGCACCTCGACGATGTCGGGGATCCCCGCGGCCGCCATCGCCCCCTTCACTCCTCCCTCCCCGAGATTTCGCGGAACCAGGCGGGGTGGTGGAATCTCGCCCAGGAGGGGGAGACATACCCGCGCACCATGGCGCGGATAGACCCGCGCGTCCAGTAGGCGGCGTACCAGTGAACGCCGATCCCGACGAACATCGCGAAGGAGCAGACCGCGTGCACGAGCGCGGCCCAGCGCCGGAGGGGGGCGGGGAAAACGGGGGCGAACCAGGGCTGCCAGATGACGACGCCGCTCAGCAGGAGCAGGGCGATCAGCGGGACCATCGACCAGAACATCAGCTTCTGGCCGGCGTTGTATTTCCCCGTGTCGGACGGGTGCACCTCCTTGCGCATGAACGCCCACATCTGCCTCACCCACCCGTCGTCGGCCGCCGTCCAGCGGTTGTCCCGCCACACCCTGGCGGCGTAGGGATAGAAGAGCACGACGAGCAGCACCCCGGCGAGCGGGTGCAGGAACCGCATCATCTGGCCGCTCCCGTACAGGGAGGCGATCCAGAAGAAGAAGGGGTGGAACAGCGCCAGTCCCGAGGTGAAGAGGAAGAGGAAGACGATGGCGACGGCCCAGTGAGTGACGCGCTCCCCCACCGGGTGCCGCAGGATCGTGTCGATGCGCTCTCGAGTCATGGCTCGTTCTCCTCTTTTTCCCCGGGGGCCTGCAGCGGCCCGTGCCTCATGTAGTGCAGGATGCCGGCCGCGAGGACCGCGAACATGGTGAAGACGCCGATGCCGCGCGCCACCGGGCTGCGCCACACCTCGACGACGGGGCTTACGGCCGGGTCGCGCGGGAGCCCGTACGCCTCCGGCCGGTCGCCGTGCGGGAGCACGTAAAAGACGTGGGTCCCCGAAACGCCCGGGGGATCGTACGGGGCGGCGTTCCGGTAGCCGCGCCCGCGCAGCTCCGCGACCCTTTCAGCGGCCACGGCGTGCATTTCCCCGCGGGAGCCGAACATCAGGGCCTGCGTCGGGCAGCTCTTGACGCAGGCGGGGGCGAGCCCGACCGCCACCCGGTCGGAGCATAGGGTGCACTTATAGACCCTGGAGTCCTCCCGGCGGAGGCGCGGGATGTCAAACGGGCAGCCCGAGATGCAGTAGCCGCAGCCGATGCACTTCTCCTGGTCGAAATCGACGATGCCGTTCGAGTGGCGCACGACGGCGCCCGGCGCGGGGCAGGCGCGCAGGCACCCCGGGTCGGCGCAGTGCATGCAGCCGTCCTTCAGGATCAGCCACTGGAGCGCGCCGTCGATCTCCTCCTCGTGAAACCGCATCAGGCACCAGTTCTGGTCGTCGAGATCGGGCGGGTTGGTATAGGCGCCCTCGAAGCCCCCCACCGGGCCGCGCAGGTCGTTCCACTCCAGGCAGGCGGCCTGGCACGCCTTGCACCCGATGCAGCGGGACACGTCGATGAGCTTGGCCACCTCCAGCGTCCGGCGCGCCGAGGGGGAGGAGAACGTGGTAGCGGAGCTTTGAACGATGTCGAGCGCATGCTGCGCCATGGCGTCCTCCTATGCCTTCTGGATGTCGACGAGGAAGGCCTTGAATTCAGGGGTCTCCACGTTCGGGTCCCCCACGAAGGGGGTCAGGGTGTTGACGAGGTGCCCCGGCCGGGTCAGCCCGTCGAACCCCCAGTGCAGCGGAAGCCCCACCAGGTGCACCGTGTTCCCCTCGACCTGGAGGGGGCGGATGCGCTTCGTCACCAGGGCCGCCAGCCGGATCCGGCCGCGGCGTGACCGGACCACGACCATGTCCCCGCTTCGGATGCCGCGCAGCTCGGCCAGGCCTTCGCCGATCTCGGCGAAGGCCTGCGGCTGCAGGATGGCCGGGATCCCGGCGTGCTTGGTCCAGAAGTGGAAGTGCTCGGTCAGCCGGTAGGTGGTGGCGACAAAGGGAAACTCGTCGGCCCCTCCGAGCTTTTCCCGGTCCTCCTCGAACAGGCGCACGGCGGGGTTGGAGACGGCCCGGGGCGCGAACCGGTTGCCGCCGAGCGGGGTCTCGAAAGGCTCGTAGTGGGTGGGAAAGGGGCCTTCGGCCATCCCGCCCAGGGCGAAGAGGCGGCCGACCCCCTCCGCGTTCATGATGAAGGGGCCCATGCCGTCCTCCGGAAGGCTGTCGGCCTTGTAGTCGGGGACGTCGGCCCCCCCCCACCGCTCCCCGTCCCAGAACACGTATTTTCGCTCCGGGTCCCAGGGGCGCCCCCCGGCGTCGGCCGAGGCGCGGTTATAGAGGATGCGGCGGTTGGCCGGCCAGGACCAGGCCCAGCCCGGGGTGACGCCCAGACCGTAGGGGTCGGCGGGGTCGCGCCGCGCCATCTGGTTGCCCGCCTCGGTCCAGCAGCCGGCGTAGATCCAGCAGCCGCAGGCGGTCCGCCCGTCCGCCTGCAGGGCGCCGAAGCCCGGCACCTGTTCCCCCCGGCGCGCCAGGAACTTTCCCGGTCGTCCCGGCACGGGGATGTCCTCGAGGGCGTAGCCGTTGAACTCCCGCGCCAGCTCCTCCGCCGACGGCACCGCCTCGATCCGGTAGGGCCAGTACAGGTTGAGGACCGGGTCGGGGAACGCGCCCCCTTCGGCCGCGTACAGCCGGCGCAGGCGCGTGAAGAGACCGGCCATGATCTCGACGTCCCCCCGCGCCTCCTCGGGCGGCTCCGCCCCCTTCCAGTGCCACTGCAGCCAGCGGCCGGAGTTCACGAGCGAACCCTCCTCCTCGGCGAAACAGGTGGAGGGGAGGCGGAAGACCTCGGTTGGAATCGCCGCGGGGTCCACGTCGTTGAACTCGCCGTGGTTCTGCCAGAAGTTCGAGGTCTCGGTCGCGAGCGGGTCGATGACCACGAGGAACTTGAGCTTCGCCATCGCCGACGACAGCTTCCCCTTGTCGGGCACGGAGGCCAGCGGGTTGAACCCCTGGCAGACGTAGCCGTGGACCTTCCCCTCGGCCATCAGCTGGAACACCTGCAGGATGTCGTAGACCTTGTCGTTCTTCGGCAGCCAGTCGTAGGCGAAGTCGTTTCCCCGGGTGGCGGCGGGGCCGTACCACGCCTTCAGGAGCGAAACGAAGAACTTCGGGTAGTTCTGCCAGTAGTTCATCTGCCCCGGCCGCAGCGGCCTCGGCGTGCGCCGGGCGAGATGGGTCCCGAGATCGGGCTCCGCCTCCGTCGGGATGCCGAGGTAGCCGGGGAGGAGGTGGCTCATCACCCCCAGGTCGGTCAGCCCCTGGATGTTCGAGTGGCCCCGCAGCGCGTTCACCCCCCCGCCCGGCATCCCCATGTTCCCCAGCAGGAGCTGGATGCAGGCGATCGCGCGGATGTTCTGACTCCCGACCGTGTGCTGCGTCCATCCGAGCGCGTACAGGCTCGTCAGGGTCCGCTCGGGCGCGGCCGTCGAGGCGATGAGGTCGCAGATCTCGAGGAAACGTTCCGCCGGCACGCCGGTGACGCCGGCCACCGCCTCGGGGGTGTAGGGTTCGTAGTGCCGCTTCATCAGCTGCAGCACCGAGCGCGGGTGCTGCATCGATTCGTCGACCCTGGCGTAACCTTCGGCGTCGAGCTCGTAGGCCCAGCTGCTCCTGTCATAGCGGCGCGCGGCGCCGTCGTAGCCGCTGAAGAGCCCCTCCTCGAAACCGAAATCCTCCCGGACCAGGAACGGGGCGTTGGTGTAGCGGCGCACGTAGTCGTGCTGGATCCGGTCATTCGCGAGCAGGTAGCGCATGACACCGCCCAGGAAGGCGATGTCGGAGCCGGGGCGGATCTGCGCGTAGACGTCCGCGACCGCGGCCGTGCGGTTGAAGCGCGGGTCCACGACGATGAGACGCGCGCCCTTGCGGATCTTGGCCTCGATCGCCCACTTGAATCCGCAGGGGTGCGCCTCGGCGGGGTTGCCGCCCATGACCAGGATGACGTCGGCGTTTTTGATGTCGACCCAGTTGTTCGTCATCGCGCCGCGACCGAAGGTGGGGGCCAGACCGGCCACCGTGGGGCCGTGTCAAACCCGGGCCTGGTTGTCCAGGGCCGTCATCCCGAGCGCGCGCAGCACCTTCACGGTGAGATACCCGGTCTCGTTCGAGGACGCCGAAGCGGCGAGAAACGCCGTGGTCGTCCAGCGGTTGACGGTGAGGGCGCCGCTCTTTTCCAGAAAGTTCCGGTCCCGGTCCTCCTTCATCAGCCGCGCGATCCGGTCGAGGGCCCAGTCCCAGGTGACGCGCTTCCACTCCGTCCCCCCCGGCTCCCGGTATTCAGGATATTTCAGCCGGTTGGGGCTGTGGATGAAATCGATGAGGCTGGCCCCCTTCGGGCAGAGGGTGCCGCGGTTTACGGGATGGTCCGGGTCCCCCTCGATGTGGATGATGGCCGCTCGCGAGTTCTTGGAATGGTCCCCGAGCCCGTAGAGAATGAGGCCGCACCCGACCGAGCAGTAGGGACAGGTGTTGCGGGTCTCGCTCGTGCGCTGGAGCTTGAACCGCCGCGCCTGGGCGAGCGCCGCCGCGGGGGAGAAACCCATGGCCGCCAGGCTCGTGGATCCCGCGGCCGTGATCTTGAAAAATCCGCGTCTGGTGACTTTCACAATACTCCTCCATGAGCCGGCAGGCCGGAAAGATGCAGGCGGTTGAAGAGGGGGGTGAAAACGGGAAAAACACCGCTGTCGATCCAAAGCGGAGCGGCAACCGTCGGAACGTACCTCATTGGCCTATCCCGGAACGTGGTCGTGAAACATTGCCTGACTGCGGACATTATAGTGCAAACGCCCGGAAACCGAACCCACTATTTTCCTCCGGGATCGTGGGACCCGCCCCCCTCGCGGCCGTCGTACTCCGGGTAAAGGGTGCGGAGGCAGTCGGGACAGAGGCCGTGGCTGAATTCCGCCTCCGAATGGGAACGGATGTAGGCCTCGATCTGGTTCCAGTACCCGCGGTCGTCGCGGATCTTCTTGCAGGAGGAGCAGATGGGGAGCAGGCCGCCCAGGGTGCGGGCCTCCTGCACGGCTCGTTCGCGCTCCAGGGCCAGCCGTTCGTAGACCGTGAGGATCAGGGCGAATGCCTGCATGACCAGGAGCATCTTGAGGAGGATGAGAAAGAAGGCTTCGATGTTCCCGGCGCGGAAAAAATCGTATCCCATCGGCGGGCGGGCGAGATTCCACAGGAGGCGCGACAGGAGCACCAGGAGGCAGACGCCGTAGACCCTCTTCACCCAGCGCGCGTTGTGGCGCAGGGGGGGGTCCACGCGCCGCGCCGCGAACCACAGGCCCTGGGCGCAGACCAGCCCGAGCGCGACGCAGAAATTCAAGGTGCGCGCCCAAAGGCTGGGGTGGACAAAGGCGAAAATCGCGTGCAGGAAAACGAAAGCGGCGCAGAGCACGTAGTTGGGCGTCCGCCGGACGGGAGCGTGGAAGAAAAGGCCGAGGCCGATGTAAACGGCGAGGGTGCCCCCTACGATCAGGCCGTTGCCCAGCACCACGGACACCCACTCCGCCACCATGCCGCGCAGCATGATGAGGAGCACTCCCGCGGTGGTGGCGGCCACGCCGGCCACCCAGAGGGCGAGCCCGTCGAACCGCCCTCGGCTCTGGCGCCACAACCCCGCCAGCAGCCAGACGCAGAGCAGGTCGAACATCACCCCCGTCAGCAGCACCGTCCGTATGTCGATCCTGTCCATCCCGCTCCCCCGCCCGGCTTTCCGGGTCCTTCATTTTCGACCTTTCGGCCCCGGGAGACAAGGACAAACGGGGGGGCGGAACCCTCTCCCTCCCCGCCCCCCGCCCTTTCCAAATCCCTAATGCATAGGATGGATGATTGAAAACCAAATTATTTTGGAAAGTAAATCGCATTCCTACCGATATGATCCCCCGGCGCAAGCAGCAGGTTTTCAGGTCAGGGCGCGACCCGGGGACGCCGGGGACGCCCCCCCGCCGAACAGCGGCCGTCGCCGCGCCTTATCGTGCCCGCCCCGCGGGCATGCATTTTGTGTTTCAGCACTCGAGAAGGAACAGGATGACCCAAAGCGGCCGGCATGTCGCCGGCACAAGGAGAGAATTCATGAAACGAACACTCGGTATGATGATTTTCGCCGGAGCCCTCCTTCCCCTGGGCGCCGGCCAGGCTTCGGCCGAAACCGCCACCGCCAGCCACGACATTACCATCAACGTCAGCGAGGTCGCCCTGCTGGGGCTCGACGACGCCTCTACGCTGGTCTTCGGCATCGGCGCCCCGACCACGGCCGGGGAGGCTTTTTCGGTCACGCAGCCGGCGGATGCGGTCAAGTATCTCCAGTACACCTCCATCGTCGAGGAAGGCAAGACGCGCAAGATCACGGCCCAGCTCGGCAGCGACATGCCCGAAGGGCTCGTGCTCGAAATCAGCGCCGAGAGTGCGGATAACTGCGGCGACCTTGGGAGCGCCGAGGAACAGGTGGAACTGACCACCAACGATTCCATCGACATCGTCACCGGAATCGGCAGCGGGTATACGGGCGCCGCGGCCGACTCCGACGGAGTCAAGCTGCAGTACGGGCTGAAGACGGTCGAATGCGAGGAAGCCTGCGACGTCGTTCCCATGTCGGGAACGAGCATCACCATCACCTACACCCTGACCGAAGGGGCCTAGCGGAAACCGTCATGAAAACCATCGCTTTCTCGATAGCGCTGCTGGCGGCGCTGGCGCTCCCCGGCGCGGCCCGGGCGCAGGTCCACGTGGTCGGCGATCTCAGCCGGCACGTGGAACTCGCCCCCGGGGCCGAGAGCCAGGGGGAGGTCCTGGTGCGTAACGGCGGGGACCGGCCGCAGACGGCGCGCGTCTACCTGACCGGGTATCACGCCACCGCCGACGGGCGCACCGTTTACGGGGAGCCCGGGGAGTCCCCCCGCTCGAGCGCCGCGTGGATCCACCTCGTCCCCCGGGAGCAGGAGATCGCCCCGGGCTGCACGGCGTCGTTTCATTACGTGATCCGGGTCCCGCAGGATCCCCGGCTGGCCGGCAGCTACTGGAGCATGCTCATGGTGGAACCGGTGGCCCCCGAAACCCTGGCCCCCGGGGCCACCAGGGGGGGGGTGGGGATCCGCACCGTCACCCGGACCGGCATCCACCTGGCCACCCACATCGCGGGGACCGGGCACGCGGAGCTGAAATTCGCCGACCGGCGCCTCGAACAGGGGGAGAAGGGCGCGGCGCTCCTTCTCGACCTCGAAAACGCCGGGGACCGCTACCTCAGGCTCCACCTCTGGGCGGACCTGTTCGACCGCGAAGGGATCCCCGCCGGCCGCTTCGAGGGGGGGCGCAAGGGGCTCTACCCGGCCGACTCCGGCCGCGTCCGGATCGACCTGGACGGGATCGCCCCGGGGACCTACCGGGCCATCGTCGTGGCCGACGGCGGGGACGAGCGGGTCTTTGGAGCCCGGTATGAGCTGGAAATCCGCTAGGGTTTCCCCGCACCGCAACTTCCTTCGGGGCGCCGGGCTGCTCCTGCTTCTCTGGGCCCCGTCCCTGTCCGCCGGGCCCGCGGGGTTGGAGGTACGGCCGGTCGCCGGCGAAACGGTGGAGGCCGAACCGGGGCGGATCCTGACTTTGGCCTTTCGCGTCACCAACCGCTGGCACGATCGGGTGCCGATGCGCGAGGCGGTGACGCTCCCCGAAAGCTGGCGCCTGGTGATGCCGCTGGTCGATTTCGAACTGGAGCCGGCCGAATCGGTGGTGCGGATGGTCGTGGTCCGGGCCGGGGGCGCCGCGCCTGCCGGAGAATACGAAATCGTCTATGCCGCTTCCGGCCGCGCCGATTACGCCCTTTCGGACCGGGCCGCCGCCCGGATCATGATTTCGCCCGTCTACAATCTGACCCTGCAGCCCGAAGACGCTCCCCCGGAGCGGCTCGCGGCCGGGGAAAACCTCCACCTGAAAATCCGGCTGCTCAACCGGGGGAACGCGGACCTGGCCGTCGCCCTGGAGGCCGGGATGGGTACGGCCGGACACGCGGCCGTCGCGCCGCAGGCCTTTGCCCTCCCCGCCGGAGAAAGCCGCCTGCTCGAGGTGACCGCCGCGGCCGACGCTCGCGCCGACCGGCTGACCCGGTCCCACCTGCGCCTCGTCGCCCGCACCGGCCGCACCGTTTCCGGCCGCGCGGTGGAGGCGACGCTCACCCTCCCGCTCGAGGTGGTGCCCCGCGTGGCGGGGCAGGACACTCACCTGCGCTACCCGGTGACATTCTTCACCCGGCTCGGGGGGGACAATTTCGGCTCGGCCATCCAGTTCGGCCTCGAGGGGGACGGCTACCTCGACGAGGCGCGCCGGCGCCGGCTCGATTTTTCGATCCAGGCGCCCGACCGGCATGACCGGGGGACCCTGGGCCGCCGGGACGAATACCGGCTCCGCTACGAGGACCCCCTGCTCCGCCTCCAGGGGGGAGACCAGTCCTACTCCCTGTCCGAACTGACCTCCTGGCACCGCTACGGCCGGGGGGGTGGAATAGAAATCGGCGGGGGCGCCCTGGCCGGGGGGATGTACTACGTCGAGGACCGGTGGACGCTCCAGAAACGGCGCGACGTGGGCGCCTTCCTTTCCGCGGACCCGGCCCCCGGGACGACGGTGCGGGCCCACTTCCTGGCGCTGGCCTACGACGAGTGGCGCCTCGCTCCCGCGGCCCGGGAGGATATCTGGAGCTTCGGCGCCGAAACCCGCCGGCTGCTCTCGCACCACCTGAAGGGGGAAATCGGCGTCAGCCGGACCGACCGGGCCGGCGCCGCATCCGATGCGGCCTGGAGCCTCGAGGTCCGGAGCCCCTCGCAGTGGGCCGCGCGCTACCACCTCTCGGCCCGGCAGGGGGGCCGCGACTGGGGCGGCCGCTACCCCGATTCGGCCTCCTATTCCGGGTCCCTCTCCCTCCCCCTGGGAGAGCGCCTGAGGGCCGGCGCCGCCTACGACCGCTACGATCGCAACCGCGAATCGGACCCCGCCCGCGGCTCCGCCCCCCGGGAAACCCGCTACCAGGCGGGACTCGAGGCCCGGCTGCCGGGCAGGCACCACGCGAGGGTCGACTACGACCGCTACGAACGGACCGAGGCCGCCGCCGAGGCCTTCCGTTTCCGGGAACACGGCGTCGCCCTGACCATCGGCCACAGCGGCGGCCGCTTCGGGTACCGCGCCGAGGCGCGCCGGGGCCGGAGCCGGGACCTCGCTTCCGGGCGCCGGTACGGCGGCTGGAACTTCGACCTCCAGGGCACCTTCTCACCCCGGAAGGACCTCTTCCTTGCCTTCTCCTCGAGCTTCGGCGACGACGGCTCCCCGGGCGAGAGCCGCCTGCTGCGGCGGGGGCGCAACCACGGCGGGAGCGTGCGCTGGGCCCCCGCGGGCGCTTTTTCCGCCTACCTCGACTATGCGCGCAACGACGCGACCTTCCCCGACGAGCCGCTGCGCGAGCGGGTGGAGAGCGACCAGTGGGGGGCGGGCTTCACCTGGAAAACGCGCCGGGGACCCGCGGTGGAGTTCGCCGCGCGCCGCAGCGGCGGCCTGGGCCGGGAGGAATACACTTCCTATTCCGTGACCTGCAACCTCCCTTTCAAGGTCCCGCTCCGCCGCCGGGAGTCGGTCGGTTCGCTGGCCGGCCGCGTCTTCCGCTCCGACCTCCCCGGCGCCCCGGGCGTCGCCGGCGCCGTGGTCTACGTCGGCGGAACCGCGGCGCTCACCGACCGCGCCGGCCGCTTCACCTTCCGCACCCTGGCCCCGGGCGCCCACGAGGTACGGGTCGACGAACGTTCCGTCGGCATCGAAAACGTCCTTGCGGCCCCGGGCCCCGTAACCGTCACGGTGGAGGGGGGCCGCTCCGCCGCGGTCGAACTCCCCCTGGGCGCCTCGGGCGTCCTCGAAGGATGCGTGGCGCTCGCGCAGGCTCCCGGGGGGGCGCCCAGAGGGCTCGCCAACATCCTGGCGGAGCTGGCGCGGCCGGGGGAGACCCGCCGTACCGTCACCGATTCCAGCGGCCGTTTCCTCTTCGAAAAACTCGCCCCCGGAACCTGGACCCTCAAGGTGTACGAACGCAACCTGCCCGAAAACCACCGGCTGGAGCGGGCGGAGCAAACGGTGACGATCCCTCCCGGCGCCCGGGCCGGCGCCACGGTGCACGTCCTCCCGCGGCCGCGCGCCATCCGCTTCATCGACGAGGGGCGCGTCGGGCCCGCCCCCGGCGGAGAGGAGCGGGTGACCCATGCGCGCTGAAACCGGGGCCCAAGGACGTTCCGGACGGAACGGGATTTTCGCGCGCCTCCTTGTCCCGCTCGGGATCCTCGCATCGGCGGCCGCCCTGTTCGCGGCGGGTGAATCGGGTGGCGTCATCACTTATGAGGGGGACCAGGTCGTTCACACCTTCACCTCGGGCGGCACCTTTGTCCCGGCCGCGGGCGTCGTCAGGGTCGAAGTCCTGATAGTGGCCGCGGGCGGGGGCGGGGGCGGCTCCAACAACGCCCGGCGCGCCGGGGGCGGGGGCGGCGGGGGCGAGGTGATTTACGAACCCTCCGTCGAAACCTCCGGACCCGTCACCGTCACCGTGGGCTCCGGGGGCCAGGGGGGAGCGGGGAACGCCGTGGGCGGGAGCGGCCGCGAATCGGCCTTCGGCCCGCTCGTCGCCCGGGGGGGCGGGGGCGGGGGCAGCGGCAACATGGGCGGCCTCCCGGGGGCGAGCGGCGGGGGCGGGGGCGCGACCAACGGCGCCAACACGATCCCGGGCGGCGCGGGTTCGGCCGGTTGCGACGGCGGCTCCGGCTTCTCCGGCAGGGGAGGCGGGGGTGGAGGGGGCGCGGGTGCGGGAGGCGACGCCCTGGCCGCGGCCGCGGGAGAGGGCGGAGCCGGCCTGCACCTCCCCCGGTTTGCTCATCTGAACGGCGGCTGGTTCGCCGGGGGCGGAGGAGGCGGAGCCGGACTGACCTACGCTCCCGGAGCGGGAAACCACGGGGGAGGGGACGGCGGTCCTTCCGGCGCGCCGGGAGTGCCCGCCCTTCCCTATACCGGGGGGGGCGGCGGCGGAGCCGGCGGCGGCGCGGCCGGCGGGTCCGGGGGATCGGGCGTCGTCATCGTCCGCTACCCCGCCCCGCGGACGGCCCTCTCGGTCCGCAACGACGTCGCCCTGGCGATCGGCCCGGCCATCGTCGCCGCCGGACAGGGACAGGTTGCGGTGAGCGACGCCTCCTCGAGCATGAACTGGTCCTCGGCGGCCGGGCCTGACAGCCCCAACAAGATCCAGGTCCGCATCGCCGGCGGTGCCTTCCCCGCTGGGCTGCGCCTGGGCGTGGACACCGAACGGGCGTCGGCGCCGGTGACACTCGAGGAAACCGCGCGCGATTTCGTCACCGGGATCGGGAGCGAGAGCGTGACCGACCAACCGCTTCGCTACACCCTGGAGGTGACCGATTTCGGCGCCCTGAGCGGGGGCTCCACCTCCCTCGTCATCGAATACACCCTCACCGCCCAGGACCCCTGACTCCCTTCGACATCCCCGGGATCCGTCCGTCCGGCTATTTGCAGACCGGTTCGTCGGGCCAGCCCATCGATTTGGCGCCGGCGCCGATGACTGCCTGGATCAGGTCCACCTTGCCGCCGCGCATCCGGAACACGTGGAAATCGGGGAGGCTGCCGGCGAAATGCACGTAGGCGACGACGGTCCCCGCCTCGAGGTCCACCAGGAAACGCCGGGGCCCGTGGTTGGTGATCACCAGTCCCTTCGGGGAGCAGTCGTGGGCCGTCATCTTGACGCCCCCCATCTCCCCCCCTCCCCGGGTGGTGTAGAAGCCGTTTTCCCAGCGGTCGCACACCTGGGCAAACGGGGTGCGCACCTCGGGCTTCTCGGCGAACATGTCGAAGTAATCATCCGCGGCCGCGATCATGGCCAGCCGGCTGCTCCGCTGCTCTTCCGGGATGATGCTTTCCCAGTCCTGGTCCCTGGTCTCGAGCACGACGGCGGCGTTGAACGCAAACTCGGTTTCCCGGGCGACGAAGGTCTCGATCTCCGTGATCCGCTGATTTTCGACCTTGAGCCGGACCCCGTACAGGATCGGCCGGATGGTGCCGTCGGCGGGCGGTTTCGCCGCCAGGCCGGCGAAGGGGGATTTCGAAGCCGGCGCCGCCGTCTTGGGAGCGGTGTATTTTTCCTCGATCACGACATTGGAATGGGTGCCGCACTTCCGGGTGTCGACGAGGTCCCGCTTGAGCAGCACCTTTCCCGCGGTTTTCCAGAAACCTTCCCCCACGGGCATCTCGACGCCGTTTTCGGTGAATTTGACCTTGGGGGCGAGCGGGAGGCCCGAGGGATCGCGCGCCTCGAGGGCGCTGAAATACTGCCCGATCACTCCCTTGAGGCTGTCGCGGGTGCAGGCCGATTGCGCGTGGGCGGAAACGATCCCCCCGCCGGCGATGAAAGCCAAAGCCAGAAAGCACTGTACCGTTCGTATCATTCCGTAGTTCTCCTTAAAAAAGGTTCCTGAAGAAATTCTCACATCGTTCGCGCCGTCGCACCGCCAGGGGAGCCACTATATCACGGCCGCCGCGCGGCGCGCTCAGCATTCCAGGCCAGGGCCCAGTTCCCGGTAGATGCGGGGCAGGAGGTCGCCCAGGCGCGTGAACTCCCGCACGTTGTGCCGGGCCAGGCCCTGGACGGGCGCCGCGGGGACGGCGACGCCCGGCGGGAGGCACGACTGCGCCCTGCCCGGCCCCGTAAACCGGCACCCCATCCAGAAGCGGGTGCGCTGCACCAGGCCGCCGGGGACCTCGTAGAATACGTGGCACATGATGGCGGGCGCCGCGACGGCGTCCTCCCCGGCGTCGACCGGGACCGACCACCCCTCCCCTCCGGCGAAGGTCGCAGCCACCCTGTGGAAGCGCTCCATGTCGAAGCCCATGTCCGCCGGGGAGCGGAAGCCGATGTCGATCGACTCCATGCCGCAGCCGCAGTTTTCCGTCACGTGGTGCGTCACCCCCCAGTTCTTCTCCCGGTTGGGGATGCCGGGATCGAGGATCCGCGCCCGGTCGGCGCGCTCGAGCGCGACGCCGGCGTGCCCGGGCGGGTACCAGATGCGGTAGCGCAGGTCTTCGAGCGGGTGCCAGGCGAACCACCAGTCGATCATGTCGGCCGTCACCCCGGGGTGGAACATCCGGTTGGCGACGAAGCCGACGCCGTCGGGCAGCAGGCACCAGCCGGTCTCCACCTCTTCGGTTTCCAGCCTCCCGACGTCCAGCAGCCGGTTGATCTCCCCGGGGCCGAAGGCGCGGGCGGGGTCCACGGGCCGGTCCATCAGCGCGTAGTGGGCCGGGTCGCACGGCTTCATCTCTTCGTAGAAGTATTTGGCGAAGGGACGCGCCTCCTCCTCCGGCGTGAGCGGGGGGAGCGCGGCCCTGGCCCGGCTCTCGGCCCGGCTCCGGGCATCGGTCCGGGGGTGCTGCCCTTCGGGTCGGGTTCTGTCGTCGGTCATTTTTTAAGCTTCCTTGCCAGCGAACACTGCCTGTTGATGGCCGGGTCCTCGACCCTCTGCCACAATCGGTAAAGATCGGGGAGGAATTCCGGAAACGTCGATACTTCCGACCGGTCGTGCGCTTTCCAGATCTCCGGCAGCCTGGGAGGGACGGGGCCGAAAAAGCGCATCGTCGACCGCATCCGGGTCCCGCGGGGACTGGCTTCCCACTCGTGCAGGATCATGGCTCCCACGTTCCCATCGGGATCGATTCCCGAAGCGACGATCGCGTGTTCGTACCTCGGCCGGATGGGACAGCGGTCCGGGTCGTCCCACCGGATCCGGATCTTCATCGGCGGCAGGGGGCCCATCTTTTCCTCCGCTACCTGGATGGCGCCCAGGTAGCCGCCCGCGGGGGGCGGCACCTCCCACACGAACGATTTGTGGGCCTCCGGTTCCCACAGGGGGTAGCCCTTCTCCATGTTGACCCACCACCAGTCGATCATCTCGGGGGTGACGCCCACCAGCTCGCCGTGATCGACCACCGCGTCGGGCACGGCCGGAGCGGGCTGGATCCTGAAGCGCTCCACGGGGACGGCCTCGGTGTCGACGACCATTCCGTCCCCCCCCTTTTTCACGATCACCCACCGGAGCCAGTTCGCGTCGTCGCGCCGGGGATGGTCCTCCCGGTAATGCCACCCCCGGCTTTCGGTCCGCGCCAGGGCGGCGCGGAACCCGATCTCGGCGCACAGGGCAATGGCGCGGGCTTCATGGCACCGGCCCAGCTCGTGCGGGTCCCTGGCGCCGAGCCCGGGCAGCCGGGCCTGGACGGCCGCGATCCTGTCCAGGGCCTCCTCGAGCCTCTCGCGGTTCCGGCGCATGCTGTACCTGACCGGGATCACCACCTCCTGTACGGCCCGGATGGCATCCTCCGCCCGGGCGCCTCCCTCCCGGTGAAGCGGCGCGAAGATCGACTCCTCGATGCGCGCCACGTCCGCAGGGTCCGCCGACGGGAGCGCCGTCCCCGCCAGGGAGCCGGACACCGAGGGGGCCGCCCTCAGGGCGCCGAGCAGGGCGTTCATCAGCCCCGAACCCCGGAGCCTCCCGGGGGGAGCCTCCGTCGCGCCCGCCCACGCCGAGCCGGCATAGCTCGTGTCGCCGATGGCCCAGAGCCCCGGAACCGTCGTCCTCATGTCATGGTCGACCCTGACCGGCGAAAGCTCCCCGGTGAAACCGAGCGAGGCCTCCACCCGCTTCGCCGGGGGCGCGCCGTATTGCCGAGCCTTGGCGTCTTCGATCGCGAACAGCGCCTCGAGGTGCGGCCGGTGCCATTTGAAGATTCCGCCGTTCCCCATGGAGCTCCCGTACTCCTCCATGTCGACGTAGAGGGGCCCGCGCCCCTCAAGGACCTCACGCTCCATCCCGAGGATGATCGAAACCGGGATGTCCGGCTGGGGCCCCTCGATGTACCTGGAACTGATCTGTTCGCCGCGGGCGTTGTAGAGATGGTGGAAACCGAAAACGACCGGGATGCCGGTGCCCTTGTTGACGACATCGTAGAAATTGCCGAACTCCGCGTTGCGCATTTCGGCGCCCGCGTGATAGGCGGCCGCAATCCCGTCGCCGGTGGCACTCGCCCACATCCGCATGACGCCGAAATCGCAGTCGCCGTTGGCGAGGATGGTGGCCTTCGCGCCAAAGACCGCCATGCGGCCGTCGAGAAGACGGAACCCGGCGGCGCCGGTGACGCGTCCCTCCTCCTTCAGCAGTTCGACCAGGTGGGTCTTGTCGACGAGCTTCACCCCTGCCCTGGCGGCCTTCGCCCGCAGCGGCCGCATCATGTCCAGGTCCACGGCGGCCAGCGACCACCCGGACGGCAGGCGGCTGAGGTCCAGCTCCCCCGAAGGGGTCTTCATCACCTTGACCCCCCACTCCGCCAGTTTCCTCACCCCCCCGTACGATTCCGCCGCCATCGCGCGGAGCAGCTCCTGGTCGTTGAGGAAGATTCCGATCTGGTTCACGTGATAGGCGACGAAGGCGTCGAGATCGTCTTCGGGACCGAGGACCCACAGCACCCCGGCGCCCTTGTTCGCCTTCCCCCCCCAGCCGATCGTCTGCTTGTCCACGAGCGTCACGCTCGCGTCCGGAGCCAACTCCTTGACCCGGATCGCGGCGGCGAGCCCGCCAAAGCCGCCGCCGATCACGAGGACATCGGAGCTCCAGGCCGTCTCCGGGTCTCTTGCCGTTTCCGTCATGCTCCGCTCCCTTTCAATACGGTTGGACCTGCCGAAGCTGCATGTGCGGCTCGACCGCGATGCACCGGACAGGGCAGTTGAGTTCGCAGGTGAAGCACCAGACGCAGTCGTCCGCGTAGGCGATCCTCGGCTTCTCCGCGGCGTCGTCCCAGCGCAGCACGTCCACAAAGCACGCCTCGACGCAGGTCTTGCAGCCGACGCATTCCTCCAGGCCGATGGTAATACGGGCACTCATACCGCCTCCGATTCGAAGTGGTTTCACGGGCCGGGAGGCCGACGCATCCGCCCGATCCCTTACGGAAAACTACCGGGAATCCCGCTATTTGTAAAATGAATCCTTTGGATATAATGGGATTTGATTATTAAATGCTCGGAGGCGGGATGGATTTTCACGAGTTCGATGCCGGCCTGCTGGTGGCGCTCGACGCGCTCCTGTCGGAAAAGAGCGTGACGCGGGCGGGCGAACGCCTCCACCTGAGCCAGCCGGCCACCAGCATCATCCTGGCCCGCCTGCGGCGCTACTTCGGCAACGACCTGCTGGTGCCCGCGGGACGCAGGATGGTGTTGACCCCGCTGGCCGAAAGTCTCGCGGAACCCGTGCGCGACTGCCTGCTCCAGATCCAGCACACCGTGGCATCCAGGGCGGAATTCCATCCCGCCCTCTCGACCCGGAGATTCCGCCTGGCCGCCTCCGACTACGCGACGGCCGTCCTCCTGGCCCCGGCCCTTCAGGAGGCCGCGCGGCAGGCCCCGGGCCTGACGTTTGAAATGGTGCGCCTGGACGAGAACATCGAGCGGAGCCTGGAAAAGGGCGCCGTCGATTTCGTCATCCGGCCGCTGGTCCATGCGGTGGCCGGACACCCGAAGGAGCCGCTGTTCGAAGACCGCCACACCTGCGTGGTGTGGCGCGACAATCCACTGGTCGGCAAGCGCCTCAGCCGCAAGCGGTTTCTGGAGCTGGGCCACGTCTCCGTCCATTTCGGGCACGCCCCCGCCATCTTCGAGGACTGGTTTTCGACCCGCTACGGGGGGATCCGGAAGATCGAGGTGATCGTGCAGGATTTCGAGGTCGCCTGCCGCCTGGTCGTGGGAACCCACCGGATCGCCACGGTCATGAGCCGCATGGCGCGGCTGTGCGCCGATCACCTCCCGCTCAGGCTCCTCACCCCGCCTTTCGCCGTTCCGGCGGTGACCCATTGCCTGCAGTGGCACCGCTACCAGGACCAGGACCCCGGCAGCCGCTGGCTCCGGGCTCTCCTCGAGGAGGAAGCCGGCAAGATCGGGCCCACGAACCGTTCGGTCGGCCGCCGGCAGGCGAAGGCCGACGGCTGACAGGAATCCTATGCCGTTTCGCCATAAACCTACCGGCATCCCCGACCCGGTATTCGACCGAGCGGGCATGGCAAAATTCAACGTCATCGTTTTGTTGTGCCAGAACTCTTGGTATCATTACTTGGAATTTGGAAAATCTGCCTTCCATCGCGGATACTATGGGAGAACGATCAAGGTGGCAGAACAGGAACTGATGGAAAGGGTTACTTCCAAACCCGACGTATGCGGCGGCAGGCCCTGCATTCGCGACACCCGCATCGAGATCGCCGTGATTTTGGACGGTCTGGCCGAAGGCATGTCCGAACCGGACCTGATGGATCACTATCCGCAACTGACGAGAGACGACATTCACGCCTGTCTCGCCTATGCCGCAGACCTCGCGCACGAGAGCGTCTGGAAGACGGGCACTCTGTAATGAACCTCAAGCTGGATGAAAATCTCTCCCATCACCTCAAACCGGCATTGATCGAACTGGGGCATGACGTCTTGACCGCAGCTGACGAGAATCTTCTTTCCCATCCCGATACCGAGATCGCACAAGCGGCCAGAAAAGAACAACGTATGCTCCTGACCCTGGATGTCGAGTTCGCCGACCTGCGCAAGTATCCCCCTGGCTCCCATCCCGGCGTCATTCTCTTCCGCCCGCTTTCCTTGAGCCCGCTGTCCGTCAATGCCTTCATCACCGATTTTGTCCGCCGCACAGATCTCGATAAACTCGGCACCTGCGTCGCCGTCGTCGATCCCGTCCACGTACGCGTCCGCTGCCCGCTCAGGGCCGCGGAATAAACATCCCAGGCACAGGACAATCAACCCAATCGGGGGATTTCGAGCTGATTCAGGTACCCCGGCGTTACCCGGAGGGGTTTGAGGGGATTTGCTGTCGGCCGTAAGTGCTTTGTTTTGTGGTGGGCCCAGAGGGACTTGAACCCCCGACCCGCTGATTATGAGTCAGCTGCTCTAACCAACTGAGCTATAGGCCCTTTTGTGGTATGCGTCAGAGTAGCATGGAGCCCTATCGCGGTAAAGCGCGAATGCGCCGGCGCACGAATCTGCAGCGCGAGCGGTTGAGACGGGTCCGGATGGGGCGGGCGACGGGGACAAACGCGAACTTATGGGTTCTATGGCGCCGCTATCTGCAATGGGGACAACAATAAGCCTGGTCCGTCCCCGAACTGTATCCCCGAATCGTCAACGGTTACCCCGCTTTTTCCAACAAGACTTCGTTGATAATGGTCTGGTAGCCCACGCCGCGTTTCCGGGCTTCCCTGCGTGCCCAGGCTAATACTTTGGGGTGTAACCGAATCGATGTGGGCTGATATTTCTCCTCTTCTGCTTTCGCCGGTCGGCCTCGCGGCGGACGAGGCTTGCCGGTTTTGGCCTCTATCGCCTTGCGGGCAGCATCCCGTTCTTTCCTGGTGACCCGTCTGGCCTTTTCAAAGGGAAAATCCTCTGAATTCTTCATATCTCTTCCTTTCACGGCGATTCGCCTGCCGGGCACCGATGATGCGATGCACCTGCCCGCGCCGACGTCTTGTGAATACCACCACGAGCACTCCATCATCCGATTCGCCGATCAGCCACTCCCGAATTTCTACTGCGCTGGAGTGCTTTTCATCGGCAGCCACCAAGGCAAAGGGGCCATCGAATGCCGTAACCGCCTGACCGAAGGAAATGCCGTGCTTGAGCGGATTCCGATGGGCTTTCTCCTCATCCCATTCGAATTTCATGTTTTCAGTATATACCATATATATATGTTTTCAAGAAGATCTTGCGCCGTACAAAGCATAGGCGCATTCCTGCGGAACTCGGGGCGGGCGGCGGGGACAAAGGTGGACTTACGGGTTCTATGACGCGGCTATCTGCAATGGGGACAACAATAAACCTGGTCCGTCCCCATTTTTACTTGAGGTAGTCGACGGCGTTGCGGAACAGGAGGAGGCCGAGGCCCTCCGCGGGGAGGGTGCCGTCGAGCTTCTGCAGCTCCCACTGCGGGTGGTTTTCCGGGTAGAGGTAGGCCTCCGGGTGGGGCATCAGGCCGAAGATGCGGCCGGAGGGGTCGCACAGGCCGGCGATCGCGTTCAGGCTCCCGTTGGGATTGTGGGGGAACTCCTGGGTCGGCAGTCCCGTCGCGGGGTCGGCGTAGCGGCAGGGGACGCACCCGAGCGCCTCCAGCCGCTCGAGCAGGCGCCGATCCAGGGTAAAGACCTTCCCCTCCCCGTGGCGGATCGGGAGGGGGAAATGGGTGAGGCCGCGGGTGAAGACGCAGGGGGAGGCGGGCTCGAAGCGCAGCGTCGACCAGCGGTTCTGGAAGGCGCCGCAGTCGTTCTGCACCACCGACAGGCGCTGCGTGAAGTAATCGCGGTCGAGCCCCGGCAGCAGCCCCAGCTTCACCATGATCTGGAAACCGTTGCACACCCCCAGGATCAGTTTCCCCCCGCCGATGAAGCGCTCCAGTTCTCCACTCAGCCGGTGGCGGGTGCGCAGGGCGAAGACGTGGCCCGAGGTCATGTGGTCCCCGTAGGAGAACCCCCCGATGAACATCAGCGCCGCGTAGTCCCTGAGGCGAGCCGGCCGCTCGACGAGATCGCTGAAGTGGACGAGGTCGGCCCGGGCCCCCGCCATCTCCCACGCGACCTTCGATTCGGCCTCGCAGTTGAGCCCGTAGCCCGTGATGATGCAGACCGGAGTGTCAAATGCCATACAGGGTTTCCTTGAATGCGCGCCGGAGCGCTTCGGTTTCGACATCCACCACCAAACGCCCCCCGCTCCCCGCGACGCGGAGCCGGCCGGAGGCGGTCACGGTGCCGACGCGGGCCAGCGGCAGCCCGCGCAGAAGCGCCTCGAGTTCGGCGGCGTCCCCGGGGGCGCAGCTGATGACGAAACGGCTGTTCGATTCCGAGAAAAGGCGCGCGTCGTCGTCGAGCGTCTCATCGGATGGGACGGCGCCCAGGTCGACCTCGGCGCCCAGGCCGCCGCCGACGGCGGCGAGCCCGAGCGCCACCCCGAGCCCCCCGAGGGTGGGCGTGTGCGACGAGAGCAGCAGGCTGCGCGCGGCGGCCTCGTTCATCGCCCGGTAGGTCTCGAGCGCCCGCTCGACGTCGAGGCCGGGGAGCCGCCCCCCGTACGCCCCGGGCGTCCCCTGCTCGCGCGCGAGCATCCGGTGGAATTCCGACCCCCCCAGCTCCGCGCGGGTGAGCCCCAGCACGTATACGGGATCGCCGGGGCGCTTGAAATACATCGTGACCGCCGTCCGGACGTCGTCGATTTTGCCGATGGCCGAGAAGAGGACCGTGGGGGGGATGGAGATCTTCCGCCCGCCCCGGACCGAATCGTTCTTCATGCTGTCCTTGCCCGAGATGACCGGCACCCGGTAGGCGGTGGTGACGTCGTACAGGGCCTTGTTGGCGCGCACGAGCTGCGCCATCTTGTAGCGCCCGTCGGGGTTCCGGTCCGACTCGACCGGGTCGGGCCAGCAGAAGTTGTCCAGCCCGGCGATCCGGTCGAGCCTCCCGCCGGCGCTCACCACCCGCCGCACCGCCTCGTCGATGACGCTGGCCATCATCCCGTAGGTGTCCAGGTCCGAGTAGAAGGGGTTGATCCCCTCGGCCAGGACGATCCCCTCGACCGAGCCGTGCTCCACCCTCATGACGGCGGCGTCGGCCGGGACGTCGCTCTGGACCCCGACGAAGGGCTTCACCACGCTGAGACCCTTGACCTCGCCGTCGTACTGCCGCGATTTGAACTCCCGGGAGCAGACGTTGAGCCCGCGGAGCAGGCCGAGGAGGCGCCCCGTGCGCGCGCCCCGGCGCGCCGGGCGCGGGGGAGCGACCCGCGGGGGCTCCCAGAGGGCCTCCAGCGTCAGGCGCGGCCCCCCCTCGTGCAGGAACTCGAGGTCGAGGCCGGCCACCACCCGCTCCCCGTAGCGGACTACGAACTGGCCGGTGGAGGTGAAGGTGCCCAGCGCCGTCGCTTCCACCTCGCGCCGCCGCGCCAGCTCCACCAGCGCCTCCAGGCACTCCGGCGGGACCGCGAGCGACATCCTCTCCTGGGCCTCCGACAGGAGGATCTCCCAGGGCTGCAGCCCGTCGTACTTGAGGGGGGCTTTCCGCAGGTCCAGGTCCGCCCCCCCCGAGATCCGGCTCATCTCACCGATGGACGAACTCAGCCCCCCGGCGCCGTTGTCGGTGATGGCGCGGTAGAGCCCCCGGTCGCGCGCCTCCATCAGGAACTCGTACATGTTGCGCTGGGTGATCGGGTCGCCGATCTGGACCGCCTGGGCCGGCGACTCCTTGCGCAGCTCCTCGGAGGAAAAGGTGGCGCCGTGAATCCCGTCCATGCCGATGCGCCCGCCGCACATGACGATGACATCGCCGGGGGAGATCTCCTTGCGCTCCGACGGCCTCCCGCCCACCAGGAGCGGAATGCGGCCGACGGTGCCGCAGTACACCAGCGGCTTGCCCAGGTAGCGTTCGTCGAAGCGCTCGAAGCCCCGGACCCACGGGATGCCGCTCTGGTTCCCGCCGTCGATGACGCCCTGGTGCACTCCGTCGCGGATGCGGCGCGGGTGCATCAGCCCCTCCGGCAGGTCCCCTTCGTAAAAGGGGGACCCGAGGCAGTAGCCCCAGACGTTGGCCAGAAGCTCGCACCCCATGCCCGTCCCCATCGGGTCGCGGTTCACCCCCACGATCCCCGTGATGGCGCCGCCGTAGGGATCGAGCGCCGAAGGGGTGTTGTGGGTCTCGACCTTGCAGGAGACGTGGTACCGGTCGTTGAAGCGGATGATGCCGGCGTTGTCGCTGAAGACCGAGACCAGCCAGTCCACCTGCGCGCCGATTTTGGCCGTGGCGTCCCGGATGCAGGTCTTGAAGAGGGAGTCGATCCACTCCCCGGCACCGGTCTCGTCCACGTAGTGCACACGCGCGGCGAAGATCTTGTGCTTGCAGTGTTCCGACCAGGTCTGGGCGATGCACTCGAGTTCCACGTCCGTGGGGTGGAGGGGGAGCCCCATCGCTTCCCGCCGGCGGCTCACATCGTCCGAGGCGAAATAGTCCCGGACGGCGTGCATCTCCTCGAGGCTGAGCGAGAGGATCCCCTCCCGGCTGATGCGCAGCAGTTCCGCGTCCGGGACTCCCAGGTCGTAGCTGCCGACCCGGATGCCGGCCTGCTCCCGGACGGCGGGGACCTCCAGGTCGATGCCGGAGGCGGCCCACTCGCCGGGAGAGAAGATCCGGATCGAATGGATCAGGGGGTTGGCAAGCAGGTCCCGGGACAGGTGCTCCACGTCGGGGCGCGCGAGCGCGCCGCGGAAAAAGTACTGGATGGAGGTGTAGACCGACTCGTCACGGCCCAGGGGGCGGTCCAGGACGTCGCGGGCCACGGCGCAGGCGGTCGAACCGACGTTATCGGTCACCCCCGGCCGGAACCCCACCTCGACCATCCAGTCGAAACGCGGGGGGGGGAGCCGGCCCGCGGCGGAGCGGCAGATGACGGGATCGGTGAAGGCGGTCCGGATCTTCCGGAGCTCGCCGGGCGAGAGCACGAGGTCCAGCTTGTAGACATCGCGCGTCCGGCAGGACACCACGGGAAGCCGAAGAAAACGGTGCGCCCGGGCCGCGACGGCGCGGCCCCGGGCGTCCACCACGCCCCGCTTCAATCCGATCTCTATGCGATGGGTCACGACGCAGTCCGATCCTTTCAGGTTTGCAGGCGCAGGATATTGGGATCGCGGGGCAATTGCAAGGGGCCGCGGGGGGAATTCCCGGCGGTCAATCGCGGACCGAGGAGCCCTCCAGGAAAGCCATCAGCATCCGGCTGCGGGAGGGGTGGCGCAATTTTCTCAGGGCCTTCGCCTCGATCTGCCGGATGCGCTCGCGGGTGACCGAGAAGCGCTGCCCCACCTCTTCCAGCGTGTGCTCGCTGCCGTCGCCGAGGCCGAAGCGCATCTTGATGACCTGCTCCTCGCGCGGCGTCAGAGTCTGCAGGACCGATTCCGTCTGTTCCTTCAGGTTGATGTTGATCACCGCTTCGGCCGGGGAGAGCACACCGCGGTCCTCGATGAAATCCCCGAGGTGGCTGTCCTCCTCCTCGCCGATGGGGGTCTCCAGGCTGATCGGCTCCTGGGCGATCTTGAGGATCTTGCGCACCTTGCTGACGGGGAAGTCCATTTTCCTGGCGATCTCCTCGCTGGTCGGTTCGCGGCCGTATTCCTGGACGAGGCTGCGGGAGGTGCGGATCAGCTTGTTGATCGTTTCGATCATGTGGACGGGGATGCGGATGGTGCGCGCCTGGTCGGCGATCGCCCGGGTGATCGCCTGGCGGATCCACCAGGTGGCGTAGGTCGAGAACTTGTACCCCCGGCGGTACTCGAATTTGTCCACCGCCTTCATCAGGCCGATGTTCCCCTCCTGGATCAGGTCGAGGAACTGCAGCCCCCGGTTGGTGTACTTCTTGGCGATCGACACCACCAGCCGCAGGTTCGCCTCCACCAGCTCCTTCTTGGCGATGTCGGCTTCCAGTTCTCCGGAGCGGATGGTCGCCAGCGTCCGCTTCAGCTCGTCGGCGGGGGCGAGGGCGTCCGATTCGATCTGCTTTATCTCCGCGTCGATCAGCCTCAGGCGCTTCTTGATCCCTTTGGAGTCGTCCAGGCGCCGGGGCGCTTCCAGGCTGCGCAGGAGCCTGTGCCTCTCCCGTTCCAGCCCGACCACCCTGTCGACCGTTTCCCGGATGACGCCGATGAGCCTTTCGTGCTGGATGACGTTCAGCTCCAGTTCCCTCACCTTCCACGCGATCGGGATCCGGTACCGGGCCAGCATGGAGAGGTTCTTCTTGTAGATGCGCGATCCCTTCCGGCAGCGGGCGATCCGGGCACGGATCCGGTGCGCCGCGCGCTCGTGCTTGCGGATGCTGTCTATGACCGAGAGTACTTCCTGCGCCTTCTGCTCCACCCGTTCCTCGGTGACCTCCTCTTCGTTGAAGAGGACGATGTCCCGGACCGATACCTGTTTTTTCTTTAATTGATCACCTATTTCCAGGATTTCCTGAACTACCAGTGGAGATCTGGAGAGCGCCTTGAGGATCACCCGCTGGCCGTGCTCGACCCGCTTGGCGATTTCCACCTCTCCCTCGCGGCTCAGCAGCGGGACCGTCCCCATTTCCCGGAGATACAAACGGACGGGGTCGTTCGTCTTATCGAGATTCAACGCTCCGAAATCGAACTCGCTCTCTTCCCCGGAATCGTCCTCCTTCTTCTCCCCCCGCTTGTTCTCCTCCTGGAATTTCTGCTCGGTGTCGATAACCTCGATTCCCGCGGATCCGAAGAGAGAAAAAATGCTGTCGAGTTCATCCGAGGAACAGACCCCTTCGGGGAGGAGGTCGTTGACCTCGTCGTAGAGGAGATACCCCCTCTCCTTCCCCATCAGGATCAGCTCTTTTACTTCGTCGTATTTTTCTTCGATAGACAAACCGCTGTCTCCTTTCCCCTCTATTTGCTGGAAAGACCGACCAGTTCCCGGTCCACGGCGACGCGCTGCTCGAGCAAACGGGTGAGCGTCTCCTCGTCGTTCCGCCCGGCCGCCTCCGCGATTTCCAGCACGATCTGCTGCCTGTACGCCGTCAGTCTCAGGGTCCGCAGTGCGTTCAGGAAACTCTCCGCCGTATCGGTCGAGGGGCTTTCCGGCATCTCCTCCATTTCCAGGTGGGCCAGCAGGTCCTGTTCGGGCTCGCCCGCGAAACGCCGGTGGAGGTCCGCGAAGCCGCTCTTTTCGCCCCGGTCGAACCCGTCGAGCAGGGCGGCGAAGATCTTCTCCCCCGCCAGGCCCTCGAAATCCTGCCGGCAGCAGAGGGGGAGGATCCGCTCCTGCAGTTCCTCGTGCCCGACGAGAAGCTGGAGCAGCTTCTTTTCCGCCGTTCTCATCGACACGGCCCTCGCCACCGTCTCCTCGCCCAGCCGCCCCCGCTTCTGCTGCGCCGCGCGCTTGGTCTCGGCCAGCAGCTGCCGGTCCTCGATCCCCAGCCTGCGGGCGAACCGGAACACGTATTCCGAGCGCTCCACCGCGCTGGGCAGCCGCGCCAGGTAGGGGAGCACCGTGTTCATGACCTGGATCTTGTTTTTGGGATCGTCCAGCGCGCCCTGGCTGCCGATGGCGGCTTCGAGCACGAACTCGAGGTAGGGGACCGCAGCTTCCGCCTTCTCCCGGTAGGCATCGGCCCCGCTCGCGCGGACGAAGGCATCCGGGTCCTGCCCCTCGGGGAGACGGAGAACCTTCACCCGGAAGTCCCCCTCCAGAAAGAGGTCGAGCGATCTTTGCGCGGCGGCCAGTCCCGCGGAATCCGGATCGTAGCTCACCACGGCCTCGTGCGTATAGCGGCCCAACAATTCCACCTGCTGCGGCGTCAGACTCGTTCCCAGGGAAGCCACCAGGTTGTGCACCCCCTGCTGGAAGGGAATGACGAAATCCATGTACCCTTCGACCAGGATGGCGTACCCCCGTTCCCGGATGGCGTCCTTGGCGAAGCTCAAGCCAAAAAGGTTCCGGCTCTTATTATAAAGCCGGGTCTCGGGCGAATTCAAATACTTCGGCGGCCGCCCGTCCGTGGCCCGCGCGCCGAAAGCGACCGGGCGGCCCTGGACGTCGGTGATGGGGAACATGATCCTGCCCCGGAAACTGTCGTAGGCCCGGCCCCCGTCCTCCGAACGTTTCGCCAGCCCGCAATCCTCGAGCACCTGGAGCGCGAACCCCTTTTTCTGCAGGAGGGGGACCAGGTAATTCCCCCCGGAGGGGGAGTAGCCGAGGCTGAAACGCCCGATGGTCTCCTCGGTGATGCCCCGGTCGGCCAGGTACCGGAGCGCGCTCTTCCCCTCCTCGGTGTGGCGCAGACAGTGGTGGTAGGTGGCCACGGCCTCGGCCATCGCCTTGCGCAGGGCGTCGGAGCCGGAAACGGCGGCGGCCGGGTGGGCGGGGGAGGCCTCCGGGAGCCGGATTCCCGAACGCTCCGCCAGAAACCGCACCGACTCCGGGAAGGAAAGATGCTCGATCTGCATGATGAACTTGAAGACGTCGCCCCCCAGGCCGCAGCCGAAACACATGAAGATCTGCTTTTCCTCGTTGACGTTGAAGGAGGGGGTCTTTTCGTTGTGGAAGGGGCAGCGGGCGAGGTGGTTGCGCCCGCGCTTGCGCAGGCTCACATACTCGGAAACCAGGGATACAATATTGACGGAGTTGCGAACCTCGTCCAGTACGTGATCCTCGAAGAAAGGCATTACCGTGGCCGCCGATAAAGAAATTCCCGCTCCTGCATGGCTCCCGAGAAAAATAACACAATCCGCCCGCAATGGGGAGAAGGGGTTTTCGGGCGCCGGCGGGACGGGCGGAGCGAAGGGCCGTCAGGGCGTGCCGCGCTTCCGGTTGATCAGGCCGGCGACGTATCCGGCGCCGAAACCGTTGTCGATGTTCACGGTCACCACGTTGGAGGCGCAGCTGTTGAGCATGGCCAGCAGCGAGGACACCCCGCCGAAGGAGCTGCCGTACCCGATGCTCGTGGGGACCCCGATGACGGGGACGCGGAGCAGCCCCCCCACGACGCTCGCCAGCGCCCCCTCCATCCCGGCCGCCACGATCACGACCGCCGCCCGCGAGAGCTCTTCCCGGATGTCCAGGAGGCGGTGGATCCCGGCGACCCCCACGTCGAAGGTGGTCCGCACCTCGTTCCCCATCAGCCGCGCCGTAAGCGCCGCTTCCTCGGCGACCGGGATGTCGCTGGTACCGGCGCACACCACGTGGATGGTCCCCTGGCCGTAGAGGGTCTTGTCGAAAACGATGGTGACGGCCCGGGCGTTCTCATCGAACCGTGCCCTGGCGGTGATCCTGCGGATCCGGCGATAGACCGCCTCCGTGGTGCGCGTCACCAGGATGTTCGACTTCTGCCGCAGCAGGCTCCGGACGATGGCCGCGATCTGATCCCCGGTCTTTCCCGGCCCGAAAATCACCTCCGGGAAACCCTGGCGCAGCGCGCGATGATGGTCCACGCGCGCGAACCCCAGGTCCTCGAAGGGCATATGCTTCAGGCGCTCGAGCCCCTGATCGGGCGACACGGCCCCCCGGCGAACCTGCTCCAGCAACTCCAGAACCTGTTTCGAATTCATGGCGGCCCGATGCGTGCGGGGGCGGCCTCACGGCCGCCCCCGGGTTAACGTTCCGGCAGGAGGTCAGTAACGCCCCCTCCCGCCGCGGTCGCCGCCCCGCGGGCCGGACCGGTCACGGTCTCTCCCCTGACGGCCGCGGTCGGAGTCGCGCCGCGGCGGACGGGGGGATGCCTCGATGGGAGGCAAACCCGCCTGCTCGCGCAGCACGGCCCTGCGGCTTAGGCGGATCTTGTTCGGGGGCTCGATGCCGATCACCTTCACCGGGATCTGGTCGCCGACCTTGAGCTCGGAGTTGATGTCCTCGACCCGGAAATCGGCCACTTCCGAAATGTGGAGCAGCCCTTCGGTCCCGGGGAAGATCTCCACGAAGGCGCCGAAGTCCACGATCCGGGTCACCGTTCCCAGGTAGGTCTTCCCCATTTCGGCTTCCATGATCAGGTCCTCGATCATCCGGATGGCGCGCTGGGACGACTCGGTATCGCTCGAGGCGATGTTGACCTTCCCGTCGTCCTCGATATCGATCTTGACCCCGGTCTGTTCGATGATCCCCCGGATCACCTTCCCGCCGGTCCCGATCACGCCCCCGATCTTTTCCTTGGGGATCTGGATGGTGATGATACGGGGGGCGAAGGGGGAGATGTCCGGACGGGAGGCCTCGAGGCACTCGGCCATCCGCTTGAGAATGAACAAACGCCCCACCCTGGCCTGCTCCAGGGCCTCCGCCATGATCTTCCTGTCGATCCCGCCGACCTTGATGTCCATCTGCAGGCTGGTGATTCCCTTCTCGGTGCCGGCGACCTTGAAATCCATGTCGCCGTAGTGGTCTTCCGCGCCGGCGATATCGGTCAGGATGGCGTACTTGTCCCCTTCCTTCACCAGTCCCATGGCCACCCCGGCCACCGGGGCCTTGATGGGGACCCCGGCGTCCATCAGGGCCAGGATGCCGCCGCAAACGGTCGCCATGGACGAGGAACCGTTGCTCTCCATGATGTCCGAAACCACCCGCACCGTGTAGGGGAACGCCTCCTCGGGGGGCATGACCGGCAGGATGCTGCGCTCGGCCAGGGCCCCGTGGCCGATTTCGCGCCGCCCCGGCCCGCGCAGGAACTTGACCTCTCCGACGCTGAAGGGGGGGAAGTTGTAGTGCAGCATGAAGCGCTTGAAGCTCTCCCCTTCCAGGGTGTCCATGCGCTGCTCGTCATCGGAGGTGCCGAGCGTGGCCGTCACCAGGGCCTGGGTCTCGCCGCGGGTGAACAGGGCCGAGCCGTGCGTCCGGGGGAGCATCGAGACCTCCGCGCTGATGGGGCGGATTTCGTCGAACCGTCGCCCGTCCGGCCGCCGGCCCTCCTCGAGCATCTCCCGGCGGAAGATCCGTTCCATCACCTGATGGTAGATCTTCTCCGCCTGCGCCCGCCGCTCCGTCTCCTCCTCCGGGACCGAGGCGACGATCTCCGCCTTGACCACGTCGAGGGCGGCGTAGCTTTCCAGTTTCGCCGGGATGTGGAGCGCTTCCGATATCTTCCCGGCGAAGTCGCGTTCGATCCGCTCGATTTCCGAGGGGTCGAACTCGGGCTTGACGAACTCCCGCTTGACCGGCTGGATCCGCGCGTACAGTTCCTTCTGCAGCCCGATGATCTGGCGGATGATGCCGTGGGCGAAATCGAGCGCCTCCACCATCATCGCTTCCGGGATCTCACTGGCGCCCGCTTCGACCATGACGATCGCATCCTCGGTGCCGACCACCGTCAGGTTCAGGCTGCTCTCCTTCAGCTTGCTGATCGGGGGGTTCACCACGAACCGGTCTTCCATGTATCCGACCCTCACCGCCCCCACGGGGGTGAAGAACGGGATGGCGGAGCAGTACAGGGCGGTGGAGGCCCCCGTGATGCCCATGATGTCCGGGTCGTTTTCCTTGTCCGCGGAGAGCACCAGGGCGACCACCTGGGTTTCGCACATGAACCCGTCGGGGAAGAGGGGGCGCAGGGGCCGGTCGATCATCCGCGAAGTCAGGACCTCCTTTTCGGTCGGCCTCCCCTCGCGCTTGAAGAAGCCGCCGGGGATCTTCCCCGCGGCGTAGGTGTTTTCACGATAGTCGACCGTCAGCGGGAAAAACCCCTGGCCCTCCCTGGCCTGCTTGAGTGCGCAGGCGGTCGCCAGGACCACCGTATCGCCGTAACTGATGTAGGCCGCACCATCGGCCTGCTTGGCGATCTTGCCCATTTCGATTGAAAATTCCAACCCGCCGATCTCGGCAGAAACTCGATGTACCATACTATCCTCCAATGTGTGGGTAAATCCGGGAAGCTGGCAGGCGGGAATTATGAACTAGGAATTATGATTATGAGTACTGAGTTAAGGATTATGCCCGATAACCCTTAACTCATAACTCATAATTCATAATCCACCCAACCCCCCGGTATTCGTTTCTAAAACCAGGCCCCGAACCCGCCCGGCGCCCCTTTCAGTACCCATAAAGGGGAAAACCGGGCTCGGCGTACGAGGCCCGGCTTCGGGGAACGCCGCATCCCTTGTCGCGCCCGGGCAACCCGCCCGGCGACGCAGGACCTGCGGTTGTTCGGAGGGACTCCCGGAGGAGCCCCTACTTGCGGATGCCGAGCCGGTTGATGACCGTCCGGTACCTGTTGATGTCCTTATCCTTCAGATAATCCAGAAGGCGGCGGCGCTTCCCGACCATGCGCAGCAGGCCGCGGCGGGAATGATGGTCCTTGGCGTGAACCTTGAAATGCTCGGTCAGGTACGAGATCTTCTCGCTCAGAATGGCGATCTGGACCTCGGGCGAGCCGGTATCCTTCTGGTGAGTTTTATAGGCTTCCACTAATTCCGTTTTCTTCTCTACAGTCAGTGACAAGCTGCCCTCCGCATAAGCCAGGAATATTAAGCCGATATTAAAAAAAGCGAGTATATCACACGACTTGCGGTGCTGCAATCAGGAAGCGCTCCCTCTTTACCGGGGAGTTACGGGACCCCTCCCCCGGCCCCGCCGACGACGACGGAAAGGTCGGCGACCGCGCCCGCCGTGGCGGCCCGCAATTTTTCCAGGAGCCGGGGTTTCATCCCCCGGAGCGCCTCGGCCCAGCCCAGGTCCCGGGCTGCGATCACCAGTTCCGACTGCCGGAACCGGATCGGTCGGCACTCGGCGGCCAGACGCTCCCCCACTATCCCGGGCCAGGCCGCCCCGAGGCTGGCGACGACCCAATCCCCGTATTGGGGGGATCCCCGGTAGAGCGAAAAGAGCACGCCGGACAACGGTTCCATATTACGGCTCGGGCAGCGCCACCGGGGGCACGGAGGAGATGAACCTCAGCTGCCTGTCGCCCAGCTCGCCCATGGCGTGCAGGGGCAGGCTCGAACGCACCCGCACGTTGCCCGAGATCAATCCTCCCATTCCGGGGAACCAGTCATCGAGCGTTCCGGACATGCTCGCCCCCGCCTCGAGCGTGACGGCACGGGCCGCTTCGAGGGTCCCCTCGACCCCCCACAGTTCCAGGCTCACATTCGCGGCCTGCTCCCCGCTGTTGAGGAGCGAGATCTCCGTATAGAAATCGGCATCCTCGCTGACCAGGGGGTACACCAGGCGGTCCATCGGGTGCCCGGAGAGTTCGAAGGCGGCCAGGAACCGGTTGCCCGCATCCGTGAAGGATACGGTTCCGACGATCCGGTCCACCGTGCTGACGACCTCCAGCCACCCCTCGCGCCCCTCGAGGCCCTGGTCGTTCCCGAAAATGTCCCACAGGTTCCCCTTGATCTGGGCGTTGACCGAAAGGGTGCGGCTTTCCGTCGCCAGGACCTCTCCGCCGGTCGAGTGGAGGATGAGGTCGACATCGGCCACCTGCTCCTGGTTCCCGTTGATCACGTTGAGAAAGGTGATCCTCTCGGAGGAGAGCGTGAACCGGGGGGAATACACGCGCGTCACCCCGACGTAGCGGTCCATGTCGATCCCCTCGACGGAGGTCCTGGCCCCGCCGTTGCTGTAGACCTGGCTGGAGAGCATGCCGACGTCGGAACGAATCCTCAGGTACCCGGCCGAAACCCCCTCGGTCAGAAGCGCCGTGGAGTGCGCCTGGCGCGGGGCGGACATGGCCACCGACATCCGGGTGAACAGTCCCGTCTGCGGGCTGTACAGGTCCCCGACGGCGAGGGTTTCCACCTCCGTGACGTCATCCGAATCGACCAGGCCGTACCCGCCCGAAATGAGCACCCTGTCGTTGTCCCCCTCCCTGTCATCCATGAGGAGCGTCGCCGTATGAAAGCTGCGGTAGGCCGTCATCTGGCCGTTGGTCGCGGAAAAGAGGCCGGTGGAGGGATCGTACAGCTCCGCCGTGTTCAGTCCGCCGGTCGGGGCGGATTCCGAGTTCGAGCCCCCGGTGACCAGCACGGTACCGTCAGCCAGCACCGTGGCCGTGTGGTTGCTCCGGGCCGCCGTCATCGAAGACGCCGGGGAGAAGGTGCCCGACTGCGGATCGTAGAGCTCCGCGCTGTCGAGGGTGGCGCCGTTGTATCCTCCCGCCACCAGGACCCGCCCGTCCCCGAGCAGCACGGCGGTGTGAAACGCCCTCGGGACGCCGAGGCTCCCCGTATAGGAAAAGGCGTCGGTCGCGGGGTCGTAGATCTCCGCGGTGGCGGTCGCCCCCACGCCGTCGAGCCCTCCCACGATCAGCACGCGCCCGTCCGCCAGCCTCGTGGCCGTGTGCGCGTCCCGCGGCAGGTTCATCGGCCCGGAGGTGTAGGAAAACCGGTCGGAGACCGGGTCGTACAGTTCGGCCGTCCGGTTGATGGAGGTGGAATTCTGCCCTCCCGCCAGCAGCACCCTGCCGTTGCCGAGCGCGGTGGCCGTATGCCGGTAACGCTCGGCCCTCATCGATCCGGGCGTGAAGGCGAAGGACCGGCTGGCGGCGGTATACAGTTCGGAGCTGCGCAGGATCCTGAACCCGTTCTTCCCCCCCGCTATCAGGGCTTTCCCGTTGGAAAGCACCGTCGACGTGTGCCCCTGGCGCGGCGTATTGGGCGCCCCGAGGGCCGTGAAGTAGCTGAGGGAGACGGAGTCAAAGAGTTCCGCGGTGCTGTTGGTCTTCTCCGAATCGAGCCCCCCGGTGATGAGGACCAGCCCCCGGGTGATGCTGGACACCACGTCGGTCAGTTCCCGCGTGGCCCGGTTGGCGGCCCCCAGGTTCGCCGCCGCCTTTTTCTGGACCTCGGTTCCATCGGTCCCGTAATGGGTGATTTCATAGACCGCGTTGTTGTAGTTCGGGTTGACGAAGGTCAGCTGGGCGGAGGAACCCGCATCCTGGGGGATCTCGGGAAGGATCCAGTCGTGCAGTTTCCCGAACCCGGCATAGAGGGGGACCGATTCCATGTTGCGGATATAGGCCTCGAGGAAATTGCCCTGGATCTGTCCCGCGGCCGTATGCCCCACGACCACCGGCGCGGCGCTCTCGATCAGGAGGTACCCTTCGTTGATCGCGTCGTTGTTGAGGTTGAAGATCTCCGACAGGTCCACCGCCTTCTGCCCGTTGGGGGGCAACGCCACGATCGCCGGGTTGACGATGTCCTCCCCGAAGGAGAAAAACTCGGCCCCGCTGTCGTTCATCGCGGTTATCACCACGTCCACCGAAACCCCGGAGAGATTGACCAGCGAAAGTCCCGTGAATTTGTCCTGCTGGCTGATGAACTTGGTTTGCCGGAAAACGGCGGAATCCGCAAGGAGGTCCAGCTCGTTGCTGGCCAGGTTCAGCGCCGCCAGCACGCGCCCGTCGGGCGTGATCCCGAGCCTCGAGGTCTGGTCCGCACTCAGGTTGGGGTCGTCCCCGGCCGGGTAGGACCCCACGACGCCGCCGCTCACGAGATCGTGCTGAAGGACGCGATCGGTCGTCGAGGAGGCGTAAAACGCGTAGCGGTTGTCCGCGGAGAGCACGATATTGGCCGAACCCAGGGGCGCGGGAACGATATCGTACTGGATAACTGAAGTCTCCTGGTCGGTCTCCTGGTCGTTTATTTCGTCGCCGTCGTCGGCCGGGTGGACCGTCGGGATCAGGGAGAGGAAATTCTGCGACAGCACCGCCCAATGCTTCCCGCCGGGGAGCAGGGTGGCGTAACTCGGCTGGGAACCCACGCCGTAGATGCCGTCGTCCCCCTCGTCCTCGTCGTTGTCGGTTGTCGACCCGTCGCCGTCGTCGTCGTCGTCGTCGGTGACCAGCGCCCCGGTGGCGGGGTCGAAGATGAAGGCGGCCGACAGTGAGGTCGAGAGCGCGTTGGAATCCTGGCTCGTGATCAGGGCCAGCGTTTCGTCCGCACTCAAAACCACCTGGCTGAAAATGGTGAAGTTCGTGATCGGGTAGACCGGGACGGGATCGAACTGCGCCTTCGAAGCCATGCTGGAGGCATCGACCAGCGTCACCCGGTTCCTCGTCGTGTCGACGACGTAGAGGGTCCTTCCGTCACCGCTCAGGGTGATGCGGGCGGGCGCGCCCAGGCCCGTCAGCCTCCCGAGTTCGGCGCCGGTGGCCAGGCTGAATTTGATCACGGCCCCCGTTTCGGTCGAGGAAATGTAACCCGCCGTGCCGTCGGGGGAGACGGCCGGCACGCTCCCGAACCCGAAGCGGCCATCGAAGGAATAGGTGGCCGCCAGCGTCCGGGCCGCGGCGTCGATGATGAAAACCCGGTTGTCGAGGACGGACACGGCCGCCAGCCTCATGCCTCCGGCGTAGGGAACGAGCCAGGCCGGTTTGCCGCCGGTTTCGATCCGGCCGGTCACCTCCCCGGTGGCCGGCGAAAAAGCCACCACGGTGCCGGAACCGGCGTAGGGGACGAACCCGACCGAGGAATCGGCCGAAAATACGATATTGGGAGCGATGCTGTCGGACAGGCTCTGCACGTTGACGTCGAAGACCAGCGGATCGTCGTTGCGCCCCCCCGCCAGAAGCACCCGGCCGCCCGCGAGGGGGGTGGCCGAGTGCCCGGCCCGGAAGGCGGACATGGTCGAAGCCAGCGGGGAGAAGGTTCCGGCGGCCGGGTCGTAGACCTCGCCGGCGGCGAGATACCCGTCCGACTTCCCTCCGGCGACGAGGACCTTCCCGTCGGGCAGAAGGGTGGCCGTGTGCCCGGTCCGCGCGCCCGCCATGTCCCCGGTCGCGGTGAACAGGCCCGTTTCCGGGTTGTAGATTTCGGCGGAAGGGAGCCCGCCCGCGCCGTCCATCCCCCCGGAAATCAGCACCCTGCCGTCGGGCAGGAGGGTGGCCGTATGCCCCCTGCGCGCCGTCGTCATGGATTGGACCAGCGTGAAGGTCCGGGTGCCGGGATCATACATCTCGGCGGAGGCCAGAAAGTTGTTGCAGAACACTTCGCTGCTCTGCAGGTTGTTGCACCCCCCGGCGACCAGGACCTTCCCGTCGGGCAGGAGGGTGGCCGTATGCCCCGTGCGCGCGGTGCGCAGAAAACCGGTCGCCGTAAAGGTGCGGTCCAGGGGATCGTAGACCTCCGCGTTGGAGAGGAAAGCCCCGTTGAACCCGCCTGTGATGAGGATGGATCCGCTCTGCAGCCGGGCCAGCACGGGGTTCTGCCGCGCGATCGTCATCACCCCGCCGACCAGCGAGAAGGTCCCGGTCACCGGTTCGTAGATCTCCGCGGTGGACAGGTAGGTGCCGTTGTAGCCGCCGGCGATCAGGGCGCCGCCGCTGGGAAGGAGCGCGGCCCCGGCGCCGCTCCGCGTCGACAGCATGGAGTCGGTCGCGGCGAAGGATCCGCTCGATGGATCGAAGATCTCCGCATCCTGCAGGTGGTGGTTGTTGTACCCTCCCGCCAGCAGCACCTTGCCGTTCGCCAGCCGGATCGCGACGTGATCCTCGCGGGCGACGCTCATCGCGTTTCCGGCCGGGGAAAAAGCCCCCGTCGCCGGGTCGTACAGGTCCGCGCTCGCGTTATAGACCGAGGTATTCGGGTTCACCGTCGTGAAAACCCGTTTCTGCGCATGCAGAGGGGAGCCCCAGAGCACGAGAACAGCCGACAGAAACAGTATTGACCGGAAACGCATATCTCTCTCCATACGGCTGCAGCCCGCAGCCAGACAAAGCTTACAAAATATCATGAATGCAGGGCACGCCCTGGTCCTTCGGCCTCACCCGGCCCGCGCGGCCGCGCGGCGAGGCTCCTTTCTTACGATTTTCCACCCGGCGACGTTCCAAAAAGCGGCGACACGGGACTCTCCCCGGCCGGCGCTTTGCGACGCCCGGCTCCAGATCGAGGGAGTCATTATATACGAGGCGCGCCCGGTTGGGGACATAAAGTGGGGGGAGTTTTTGCCCGCTCCCCGGCCCCTTTCCCGGCCCCTCCCCCGGCAAGGCGGAGCCGGCGGAAGCCGTTTGTCATCCACCTGTTTTTGTGCCAATATTGGCAGCTATCGACAAAGGGTGCGTACAGTGCCACAATATTGCGCGCATCCGGCCGATGCATTCGTTCGCCGCCCGGGAGCCGTCCAGGCAGCCCGACGGGGAGCGAATTCCGAAACATCCGTGAGGAGGTGAGGGGTGACGCGGTTTACCTATCGATCGATCCTTGGACTGCTTTGCGCCGTCTTGGCGGCATCAATCACGTGCATACCGTCGCTGCGGGCCCAGACCGGGTCCGTGCGCCTGGAAGGCATCGTCTGGGACCCTGCGGGGAACCCCATTCCGGGCGCCCTCATGACGGCGGTCGAAAGCGACTCCGGCCATGCCTACGACACCGCCAGCGACAGCGACGGCTATTACCGGTTCCTCGCCCTGCGGCCTGGAGTCTACACCGTCAGCGCGAAAGCGGAGGGCTTCAAGGACGTCGTTCACCGGAACCTGTATCTCCACACCCCCGGCAGCACCCAGGATAACTTCAGCTTCGAGGTTTCCGCGATCGAAACGGACATCGGGCCGAGCGAGCGGATGCGGACGCTCGATTCCGACGTCGCTGTGTCGTTTTCCGGCCGCCAGCTCGAGTCCCTGCCCCTCGTGGACCGCGACCCGCTCGCGCTCGCGCCGCTGCAACCCGGCGTACAGACCAACGGGGGGAACGCGGCTTTTTCGGCCGTCAACGGGATCCGCCCTTCGATGCACGCCGTGCGGCGCGACGGCGTCTCCGTCACCGACCCGGAGGATCCCCGGCTCGGCTTTTCCCTGATGCCGGTGAACATCGACGCGGTGTCGGCATTCCAGGTGGTCACGGCCGGGGCCACGGCCGCGTATGGCGGCTCCGGCGGCGCCCACTTCCTCCTCGACTCCGCCGTCGGCACCCGGGCATGGAGGGGAAGCCTCTACGACTACATCCAGAACGACAACCTGAACGCCAACGAGTTCTTCAACAACGCGCGCGGCATCTCCCGCCCCGAAAACACCCGCCACCTCTTCGGGGGAACCGTTTCCGGCCCGCTGGGCGACCGCACCCGCATCTTCGGGAATTTCGAGGGGAACCGCACGAATCAGCAGATGCAGCGCAACCGGCTCGTGCTGAGCGAGACCGCCAGGACGGGGGTGTTCCGATGGTTCCGCCCCGACGCCACCTCCTTCACCGAGGATGAGGTCCAGAGTTTTGACATCGCGGCGAACGACCCGCGCGGGCTCGGGATCGATCCCGCGGTCGCCGCGCTGATCGCCCGGACCCCGCAGCCCAACAATTTCAACATCGGCGACGGGCTGAACACGGCGGGCTACCAGTTCAACAGCGACGCCTATCTCAACGGGGAGCAGGTCAACGTCCGCGTGGACCACGACCTCGATCCGCGCCATCGCTTTTTCGTCCGTTTCGCGTGGAACCGCACCGAAGCGACCGATACCGGGAGCGCCTCCGAAGCCCCCTTCCCCGGGGAGGAATCGGGCATCCGGAAGACGAACGATTTCAGCATCGTGGCCGGATCGCATTTCACCCTGAATCCCACCATGGTCAATGAACTGCGGGTGGGTTATCAGAGGACCGCCACCGACTACGAGCGCCCGGGGGGTTCCCTGGGGCCGATGCTCGTGTCCAATTCCTGGACCAGCCCGCAGATCACCTCGTTCCCCCGGTCCTACCGCTCCCCGTCCTTTGAAATCAGCGACCACTTCTCCCAGGCCCGGAACATCCACGCGTTCAAGTACGGGGGGGCCGTGCGCCGCACGCGCCTCGGCAGCACCGAATACGACGGCGCCTACCCCAGGATCTCCTTCACCCGGGATTTCGGGAACATCCCCTCCGGAGCCATCGGCCCTTCCGACGCCATGGAGATTTCCGTGGAGGACCGGGAATCTTTTGAATACCTGTACAACGATCTCCTGGGAAGGGTCGGGAGGATCGGCCAGACTTACCAGTCGAACCTCCGGGAGTTCCTCCCCGGAGGCTCCCCCCGGGAGCGCGATTTCGCCCTGCTGGAACTTTCGGCCTTCGTCGAGGACAATTGGAAAATCCGCCGGAACCTGACCCTGAATCTGGGGCTCCGGTACGAGTTCCACACCGTGCCCGAGGAATTGAACGGCATCCAGGGCGTGCTGGACCGGGCGTCGGAGGTCTCCCCTTCGGCCCGCATCTCCGATTTCACGATCCGTCCGGGGGACGGATGGTACTCCGCCCCGCTCGGCAATTTCGCGCCGCGGGCGGGTTTCGCCTGGGACATCTTCGAAACCGGGTCGACCGTCCTCCGGGGATCTTACGGGATCCATTACGACCCCCTGATCATGGGGGCGGCGCGCTTCGTCGACCGGAACAGCCCCGGCCTCTCCAGGAACGTCGCCGTGTACCCCAACGAAAGCGGGACGGACTATCGCCTGAGCGACGAGCTCCCGATGCCCGTGAGGCCGGAAGCACCCGGCCTCGAGCCGGAGGCGGACCGTGCTTCCTCCGTCGCCGTCCTGGACTCCGACCTGTCCACCCCCAGGATCCACCAGTTTCACCTGACTCTCGAGCGGCGCCTGTGGGGGGCCGTTTGGGAAGCCGGATACACCCGCACGCGCGGCAGGGATCTCTTCCAGTACCTGAACCTGAACCAGCCCCGCATCGGGGAGGACTTTCTGCAGGCCTTCAGGGAACTGCAGGCCTACCGGAATTCCGGGGTGCCGGTCCCGGAGTCCAACACCCTGGTCCGGATCTTCGGCACCCCTCTCGACGCCTTCGACGCCCTCAAGGGATTCACTTTCGACAGCGGGCAGGCGGGCGTCGCGGCGGACACCCTGGACCGGGACTATTCCCACCTGTATGCCGACGCGGGGGTCAGCCCCTTTTACCTCCGGAATTTCCCGCAGTTCGACAAGTTCCTTTTCGGCACCAACGCGGCCGAGTCCTGGCACGATGCCCTGCGGCTGGGAATCCGCAAGAGCACCTACAACTATAACCTGAGGGCCTCCTATACCTGGAGCAAATCGCTCGACACCAGCTCCGCCGACGGGTCGGACCGGGTGAGTACCGTGGACGCCTCGAACCCCAAATCGGAAAAGGCGTACAGCGATTTCGACCGCGAGCACGTCCTGAATGTCACCGTGGACTATGCGCTCCCCTTCGGCCGCAACCCGGACAGCGACTACGATTTCCCCGGCTGGGTCAACGCCCTGTTCTCGGGGTGGAACCTGGGCGCGATCGGAACATGGGAAAGCGGCGCGCGTTTCGACGTCACTTCCGGGCTCCAGACCCGGTTCCCGGGGGTCGCCAGCCTGGCCAACCTGGACCGCGAGGGGACCGGGCTGCTGGGCACGCTCTTCACCGAAAACAACACCGTGTACTGGATCGGCCCCGCCACGGCGGAAAAGTTCAGCTACCCCGTTGCCGGCGCCCAGGGCGATTCCGGCCGGAACGCCTTCGTGGGCCCGAAATACTTCAACCTGGACATGGCGCTCCACAAGAGGTTCCACTTCCGCGAAACCCATGCGATCCAGTTCAGGCTGGAGGCCTACAATATCTTCAACAACACCCGCTTCGCCCTGCCGAACAACAACATCGACAGCCCGGGCTTCGGGACCATCACGTCGACGGTGGGAACTCCGCGCCTGCTGCAGGTGGCGCTGCGCTACCAGTTCTAGCGGGCCGGTCATGGCCACGGGACGATCCGCCGGGGACGCCTGCCCGGCTGAACAAACCGGGAAAGAGGGCGGGGGCCGGCGGGAATGGGTCCTGGCCTCCGCCTCCCCGCGGCGGCACGAGATCCTGGCCCGCCTGGGGCTCCGGTTCTCCGTCGACCCGAGCGGCATGACGGAGCCCCCCCGGGACCCGGCAGAATCCCCCGCGGCCTACGCCCTCAGGGTTGCCCGGCTTAAGGCCCGGGAGACGGGCGCGCGGCATCCGGGCGCCCTGGTGCTGGCGGCCGACACCATCGTGGTCCTCGACGACGACATCCTGGGAAAACCGGAAGGGCGCTCCGGGGCGCGCGCCATGCTCGGGCGCCTCGGCGGCCGCTGGCACGAGGTCCTTTCCGGGATCAGCCTGCTCGACACCGCGCGGGGCGCGCTGCACTCGACCTGCGGCCGCGCGCGCGTTCATTTCCGCGCCCTGTCCCGGGAGGAGGTGGAGTGGTACCTCGACACCGGGGAATACCGGGACAAGGCGGGGGCCTACGGCGTCCAGGGGTACGCCGCGCTCTTCATCGACCGGATCGAAGGGTGTTACTTCAATATCGTGGGGTTCCCGGTCGCGGCCTTCGAGGCCCTCTGCCGCGAGGCCGGGGTCGACCTGCGCTCCCACCTCGCCACCGGTCAGGCGGACCCGCCTACCCCCAGCCCAGCTTTTCGCGCAGCAGTTTGAAAAAGTTGTTCCCGAACGGGAGCATCAGCTTCAGGGACGTCCCGGCCCGCCCGATCCGGAGGCAATCCTGGGGCCTGAGCGGCATCCCGACCTGGCCGTCCACCGTGAGATAGACGTCCTGCCCGCGGCGCAGGCACACCCGCAGTTCAAGGCGGTCGGGGATGACGAGCGGCCGGTTGGTGAGGGAATGGGGGCAGATCGACTCGATGATGATGGCGTCCAGGGTCGGGTAAAGGATCGGCCCGCCGGCCGCCAGGGAATAGGCGGTGGATCCGGTGGGGGTGGAGATGATCAGCCCGTCGGACCGCGTCAGGAGCACCGGCTGGGAGTTCGCGCTCACCTCGAGGTCGATGATGCGGGCCAGGGCGCCCTTGTTGATCACCGCGTCGTTCAGCGCCCGGTAACGGGCGATCGACCCTTCGTCCCGGATCACCTCGACGTCGAGAAGCATCCGCTCCTCGATGTCGTAGCGTCCGGCGATCAACTCCTCGAGCGCCGTGTACATCTCGTCCAGCTTGACTTCGGTGAGGAACCCCAGGGATCCCAGGTTGATCCCGATGATGGGCACCCCGCTCGAGCCGATCAGGCGCGCCGCGTGCAGCAGGGTCCCGTCCCCCCCCAGCACGATCAGCGCGTCCACCCGCGCGGCCAGGGTGTCCGGGGAGGCCACGGCGGCATCCACGACGACGTGCTCGGCCGAATCCTGCTCGAGCACCACCTCCACTCCCCGCGCCTCGAGCCAGGGGAGGATCTCGCACACCACGTCCCGCACCCTGGCGTCCTGCTTCTTCAGAACCATTCCCATGCTTCTTATGCGCCGGCTCATCATCGGGATAATAGCCCCTTTGTCCAACGAAGATACAATAAAAACTCGAGGTTCCCCCCGGCGCCGGGCAGCGGGGAAACGGTGTCCCCGACCACGCCGTAGCCGGCGGCGGCCGCAGAGTCCTTTACGGCGCCGAGCGCCCGGGCCCGCACCCCGGGATCCCTCACGATCCCCCCCTTCCCCACCTCCCCCCGGCCCGCCTCGAACTGGGGTTTGACCAGCACGACGACGTCGACCACCCGGGCCTCGTCCGCCCCCGGCTCCGAGGGGGGGCCGGCCGAGTCCAGGGCGCGGCCCAGGGCGGGAAGAATCTTGGTGACGGAAATGAAGGACAGGTCCATGCAGACGAAGGAGACGTCCCCCGGCAGGTCCCCCGGGCCCAGGTTGCGGACATTGAACCGGTCGCGCACGACGACGCGCGGGTCGCTCCGAATCTTCCAGTCCAGTTGCCCTCTGCCCACGTCGAAGGCGAAAACGCGCAAGGCGCCGTTCTGGAGCAGGCAATCGGCGAATCCCCCTGTCGAGGCCCCCAGGTCGGCGGAGACCCGGCCCCGCACCTCGATCCCGAAATGCCCCAGTGCCCCCTCGAGCTTGGCGCCCGCACGGCTCACGTAGGGGAGCCGGCCGAGGATGCGGATCGCGGCCCCCGGGTCCACCTGCTGCCCGGGCTTCCCGATCTTCCGTTCGTCGGCCAGCACCTGGCCGGCCAGGACGAGGGCCTGGGCCCGGTGCCGGCTCTCGGCCAGCCCGCGCTCTACCAGCAGTTGATCGATGCGGCACTTCATGGGAAGTCAGGCCGTGCGCTGGAGGAAATAGCGGGCCAGGGCGCGCAGGGCGTCGGCGCCCCCGTCGAAGCCGCGGATCTCCTCGAGGGCCGAGTCGACCAGTTCCCGCGCCTTGCGCCGGGAGGCATCGATGCCGTAAAGAGCGGGATAGGTCGCCTTCCCCGCCCTGACGTCCTTGCCCGCGGTCTTTCCCAGCGCCTGGCTCGTCGCCGTGACGTCCAGGATGTCGTCCACGATCTGGAACACCAGCCCGATCGCGCTCCCGTAACGGTCGAGCGCCTCCAGTTCCCGGCCCGCGGCGCCGGCGGCCAGGGCGCCCGAGCGGACGCACGCCCGCAGAAGAGCCCCGGTCTTGGAATGATGGATATATTCGAGCGTCTTCGCGTCGAACGGCTTCCCTTCCGACTCGAGGTCGGCCACCTGCCCGCCGATCATCCCGTCGACGGTCCCCGTCGCGCACGCAATTTCCCTCACGATCCGGACCCTGGAGCCGTCGCCGACCCCGGGCAGGTCGGCAAGGAGCTGGTAGCACCGCGTCATCAGGGCGTCGCCGGCCAGGATGGCGATGGCCTCCCCGAATACCTTGTGGCAGGTGGGGAGCCCCCGGCGCAGGTCGTCGTTGTCCAGGGCGGGGAGGTCGTCGTGGATCAGGGAGTAGGTGTGCATCATCTCGATCGCCGCCCCCAGGTGGAGGAGACAGTCGTGGTTCCCGTGCACGCTTTCGCCGGAAGCCAGCACCAGTACGGGGCGCACGCGCTTTCCCCCGGCGAAGACCGAGTGGCGCATCGCCCGGTGAATGATCGAGGGCGCTTCCCCCTCCGCGGGGAGCAACCGGTCCAGGCGGGCGTCGACCTCTGCCCGCGCATTCGAAAAATATTCCTTGATATCCATGGCTTCCATCCGGCGTCCGGCGATGGAACGGGGCCGTTCCACCCGGAATCGCGATAGGTTCAGACTTCGGGGGCTTCCTCGAACGGCGTCGCTTCCATTTCCCCTTCCGGGTTCTTCGCCAGGATCTCGACCTTCCGCTCCGCCTCGTCCAGCTTGGCACTGCAGTAGCGGCTGAGCTTCACCCCCTCCTCGAACAGCTCCAGGGAGCGGTCGAGCGCGAGATCCCCCGCCTCGAGACGGGCGACGATATCCTCGAGCGATTGCAGCGCGGATTCAAAATCCTTGACCTTCGGTTCCATGGCTCCCCTGTCCTCGTTGACGGTTAAAGGTTGACGGCTTCCACCCGGCAGTCCAGTTCCCCCCGCGCCAGGGTGACCCGGACCGGGTCCCCCGGGGCCACGGCCGCGGCGTCCCTGACGATCTCCCCGTTGCGGTCACGGCAGAGGGCGAACCCCCGGCCGAGGATGGCGAGCGGGCTCAGGGCGTGGACCCGGCCCGCGGCGATTTCAAACCGGGACCGCCCCGTCCGGAGCACGCCCGCCACCGCCGCGGCCAGCCGCCGTTGCCCCTCGGCAAGGGTCTCCCGCTCGTGCCGGATGAAGCGGGACAGGTCCACCGACCCGAGGCGCGCCGACAGCACCCGCTCCCTCTGCCGGAGCGCGGAACCGTGGCGCCTCATCGCCTGGCAGAGCCGGAGGTTTCCCTCGTCGAACCGCTGCTGGAGGTCCCGGATCCGGCCCGGGGCCACGGCGAAGGCCCGGCTGCGCGCCAGGCGCTCGACGAGGAGCCGGCGCGTGTCCATCCCCCGCCGCATCGACTGATCGAGCCGGCCGCGGAGCCCCGTCACCCTCCCGAGGAGTTCCTCGCGCGCGGCCGATACCAGCTCGGCCGCGGCCGAGGGGGTCGAGGCCCGCACATCGGCGGCGAAATCGGCGATGGTGAAATCGGTCTCGTGTCCCACCGCGGAGATCAGCGGAAGCCGGCAGCCGTGGATGGCGCGGGCGAGCGTTTCCTCGTTGAAGGCCCAGAGGTCCTCGATCGAACCGCCCCCGCGCCCGACGATCAGGACATCGAGATCGGACCGGCCGTCCAGGCAGCGGATCCCCTCGGCGATCTCCCCGGCGGCCCCCGCCCCCTGGACCCGGGCGGGGTAGATCAGCACGTCGATCGAGGCATTGCGCCGCTTGAGCACCCTCAGCATGTCCCGGATCGCGGCCCCGGTGGGGGAGGTCACGATCCCCACCTTCCGTGGGAGGATCGGGAGCGGCTTCTTACGGGCCTGGTCGAACACCCCCTCCAGGAGGAGCTTCTCCTTCAGCCGCTCGTAGGCCAGCTGGAGGGACCCCTGCCCCACCGGCTCCATGTATTCGGCGATGAACTGGTAGTCGCCGCGCGGTTCGTACACGCCCAGCCGGCCGCGCACGATCACCTCCATCCCGTCCTCGGGGCGGAACTTGAGGTACATGTTGTGGTTGCGGAAGCAGGCGGCCCTGATCTGGGCCCTCCCGTCCTTGAGGGAAAAATAGAGATGGCCGGAGGAATGGCGCTTGAAATTCGAAATTTCCCCCTGGATCCAGAGAATGCCGAACTGATCCAGGGAGCGTTTGATCTCGGCCGTCAGTTCATAAACGCTGAATATTTTCCGCTGCTCCGTCGCATCCACCGCTTCTGTTTATCACGAAGAGGCGGGGGAGACAACAGGAGGATTCCGATCCGCCCGCATTCGCCTCTGAAAGAGGGAAGGCGGGCGATTACAATGAATTACAATTAAAAACAATTGAGTGACAACCCCCCGGGGAGCCCGGTCCAAGATAGCGCCTTTATACGGGGAGATTTGTATGCACCTGTTCGGCCCGCAGCTATCCGATTATGAAAAATTCGTCCAGACCGGGAACATCTCCTATCTCTACGAGATGAACGGTTTCGACCTGACGATCGTCATCGCCTATTTCACCGTCCTGGCGATTCTGAGCTTCTACGGCCTGCACCGCTACAAGATGGTGTTCCTGTACCGCAAGCACCGCAAAAGGGTCACCGAGCCGCTCGCCCGCTTCACCGAACTCCCCCGGGTCACCGTGCAGATCCCCTCCTACAACGAGATGTACGTCATCGAACGCGTCATCGACGCCGTCTGCGCCTTCGACTATCCCCCGGACAAACTGGACATCCAGGTCCTGGACGACTCCACGGACGAAACACGCCGGATCGCCCGCGACGCCGTCGAACGCTGGAGCGAAAAGGGGGTGGACATCCGGTACATCCACAGGAAGGACCGGACCGGCTTCAAGGCGGGGGCGCTCGAAAACGGGCTCCGCACGGCGAAGGGGGAGTTCGTGGCCGTCTTCGACGCCGATTTCGTCCCCAACCCCGACTTTCTCCAGAAATCGATCCACCACTTCACCGATCCCGGGGTGGGGATGGTGCAGGGACGCTGGGAGCACCTCAACCGCGACCACTCCTTCCTCACCAGGACCCAGGCGATCTTCCTCGACGCCCATTTCATGCTCGAAAGCTACACGCGCTACCTGAGCGGGCGGTTTTTCAACTTCAACGGCACGGCCGGCATCCTGCGCCGGAAGGCGATCGAGGACGCCGGGGGATGGGAGCACGACACCCTGACCGAAGACCTCGATCTGAGCTACCGGGCCCAGATGAAAGGGTGGCGCTTCGTCTTCCTCCCCGACCTGACGGTCCCGGCCGAACTGCCGGTGGAAATCAACTCCTTCAAGACCCAGCAGTGCCGCTGGGCCAAGGGGGCCATGCAGACCGGGAAGAAGACCCTCCCGCACGTTCTGCTGGGGAAGTTCACGAGGGGGCAGAAACTGGAGGCCTGGTACCACCTGACCGGGAACATCACCTACCCGCTGATGGTGGTCCTGGCGCTCCTTCTCTGCCCGGCCATGATCATCCGCTACAACCAGGGGTGGTTCGAGCTGGTCACCATCGACCTCCCGCTCTTCATCCTCTCCTTCAGCAGCGTCACCACCTTCTATATCGTGTCGCAGAAGGCGCTGCACAGGGACTGGCCCAGGCGCATCCTCTACCTCCCCGGGCTGATGGCGGTGGGGATCGGCATGACCATCCCGGGATCCAAGGCGGTTCTGGAGGGGGCGCTGGGGATCCAGTCCCCCTTCGTGCGCACACCCAAGTTTTCCGTGGACGCCCGCGGGGGCGAGTGGATGAGCAAGAAATACCGCTGCGATATCGGGGTCCTGACCCTGGTGGAGATCCTCTTCGGCGCCTGGTTCACCTTCGTGATCGTCTACGCCTGGAACTCCGGCATCTACGCCGTCATCCCGTTCCTGTTCCTCTTCCAGTTCGGCTACCTGTACATGGGGCTGTGGGCCATCGCCCAGAGCCTCAAACGTTCCGTGCTGGGGGAGGCCTTCGAACGCCTGATCGGCTCGCCCGGGGCGAATCGCATGACGGGCATCGACTAACCCTTCGCCGCGGCGACGGCCGTCTCCACGTCGTCGCCGGTCAGGGCCCGGTAGTCCGCCGGGGTATCGACATCCTCGACGGCGCCCGTCTCCCCGGTCGGCACCAGGGCCATGGCCGCGCGGTGCCGGAGGAGGATGCCCTTGGGCCCCTTCTCGAGCGGGGCTTCCATGAACTCCCCGAAGAGCGCGCGGTGGAAAATGGCCGGGTGCCCCCGCCGGTCGCCGTACAGGGGGCAGGTGACCGGGGCCCCGGTGGCCAGAAACCGCTCGGCCAGGCTGCGCACCAGGCGCGCCGATACCGCGGGCTGATCGACCGGCCAGATCATGGCGCCGAGGCAGCCCGGATCGAGCCGCTCCAGCGCCAACTGGATCGAGGAGAGCTGGCCCCGGCCCGGGTCGGGGTTCCGGAGGATCTCCACCGTCCACTCGCGAACGGCCGGTTCGATGTCGGCGGCCGCGCCGCCGAGGACGACGACGGGACGCGCGAGCCCCACCTGCCGCAGGGTCCCCAGGATATGCGTCAGGAAGGTCTCCCCGCCCAGAGGGAGGAGGGCCTTGGGATAGCCCATTCTCGTGGAATCCCCGGCGGCGAGCACCACGGGGACGATCGACTCGAAAGACGCCGGGATCGTGTCCATGGGATCGGCCCTATGCCTTGCCCAGCGCCTTGAGCACCTTGTCGGGCGTCGCCGGTGGGTCCACCCACCTGCCGATCGCGTTCTGGATGGCGCAGATCACCAGGTGCGTGTTCGCCAGGCTGTGGCTGATTCCGTTGGAGCCGTAGGCGGCGTTCCCCGCCCGCGTCTCGACGAGCTCCTTGTCCACGCGCGGCATGTCCAGCATGCCGACCTTGCGGTAGTCGAGCATGTTGGCGTTGAGCTTGACCCCGGTCGCCCGGTCGTAGAAGAAATCCTCCTGGAGCTGGCAGCCCGCGCTGAAATCCATGACCTGGTCGATCTGGCTCTCGAGCGAGGTCCGGCGGATCACCTTGCCGGTGTCGGCCACCACCCCGAACCTGAGGATCTCCACCTCCCCGGTCTCGAGGTCGACGGCGACCTCGCACATCGCGACGTTCATCGTGTCGAGCAGCTTTCCCATGCCGACGGCCCAGAGCGCGGTCGGGGGCCGGCCCGAGTAGGTCGCGAACAGGTGCGCCCCCTGGGTCGCCCGGGCGAGCGGCACCGATCGTTCCGGGTCGGACTTGACGTAGACGTTCCCGTCCTTCATATCCAGGTCCTCGGGCGCAAAGCCCTTCAGGGGACTCGGCTCCGCTTTCGCCGGCGCTCCGAAACCGGCCGGGGCCGGGGGATTTTCCGCGTTGCGGCTCGCGGTTTCCAGGATCTGCCGCTTCAGGCGATTGGCGCACTCCTTCGTGACCCAGGCGGAGGCCGTGGTGCCGTCGCTGCCGCCTCCCACGGGGGCGAAAACCTCCCGGGGGTCGAAATCGATGCTGACGTCCTCGTACCGGAGGCCGAGCTCCTCGGCGACCACCATGGCATTCCCCTCGACGGCATAGATGCCGGTGCAGGGTCCCTGGGTCGGCATGTGTACCTTCCCGTCGCGCAGTTCCAGTTTCGAGTTGTATCCGGAGAAGGAGTGCCGGGGGCACATCTGGTAACGGAATCCGGCGCCGTGCATCCGCCCGTCGGGGAGCTTCTTCTCCCCCGTGCCGTGCCACTTCCAGTTCATCAACCTTTTTCCGGCCTCGATGCACGCCTGGTAGCTGGGCACGGGGTCGGGATCCGTCTGGCTCGTGGGTCCGTGCAGATTGAGCGTGGCGATATCGATCGGGTCCTTTCCGAGCTTCTCGGCGATCAGCTGGATGGCCACGGTCAGTGAATCCCAGTTGAAGGGGCAATGCTGGCCGCTGGTGTACATCCGTCCCCGGTTGCTGTTGACGACCTCCATGACCTGCCGGATGTTCAGGCACCGGGTCGTGACGTAGGGGCCGTAGCCCTGGTCCCCCGAGGTGCCGAGGGTGGAAACCGGGGGGACGCCGGCGTCGGATATGGAGAAATCGTCGATCGCCGTGATCCGGCCGTCGCTCCGGAATCCCACCTTCACGTGCATGAAGCGCTCGTTCATGTTGAAGTCGTACATCTCCCGGCGCAGCAGCGTCATCCGGACCGGCCGTCCCGTCCTCCGGGCGAGCAGCGGCGTGATCTGCTGCGATTTCCGGAGGCCCCAGTCGCAGTACCTGCCCCCCTGGAACAGCCCTTCCTGCTTCACTTTCTCGGGCGGGAGTCCGTACATGCGCCCGACGGCGTCCTTCCCCCCGCTGGCGGTCCAGACGGCGCCCTCTATGTGCAGGCTCGGCCGCTCCGGGTCGTGATAGGGATCTTCGTACCAGCGGGAAACCGACGCGGGGGGGTTCGGCATGTGGCCGCAGAAGGCGGGCATGTAGAAGTCGTATTCGACCACCTGGTCGGCCTCCCGGAAGCCGGCCTCGACGTCCCCCTGGCTGGCGCTGACCACCGTCACATTCCCCCTGCCCTGGGCGTTGGGCCGGATAACCGGCGCGTCCGGCTTCCTCCCCTCCCGGATCTCCACGACGTGCGGGAGCACTTCCCATTGGGGGTTGAGGGCCTTGAGGGCCTCGTCGCAGAGCTCCGCGCTTTCGGCCACGACGATCACCGCCACCTCGTCGTCCTCCATGTCGGCGACATTGTCGACCCAGGCCGCCTGCGCCCCCCCGGGGCCCCGGCCGCCGCGGCCGCCGAAATTCTTCAGGTCCTCGTCTTCCCATGTCAGCACGTCGACGACGCCCGGGATCCTCTTGGCCGCCTCGACGTCGACTTTCCTCACGACCGCGTTCGCATGAGGGCTCCGGAGGAACTTGGCCTCCAGCATGCCGTCGTAAACGTAGTCGGCGCCGTATTTGGCCATCCCCGTGGCCAGCGCGTAGGACAACTTGCCGGGCAGGTTGGGTTTGCCGACGACCCGAAACCCCTCTCTCTGTCCGTTGACTCCCGCCGTATCCGCCATCCCGCCTCCTCCCGTCGATCCCCCGGCGAGACGCTCACCGGGGAGGCCTGCGTGCGGGCTGAGTGTGGCATTTGTTCCGGACGGCATGCAAGCATTTATTGGCTGGTCTTTCGGGGCGCAAAGGGGACACGGGTGACTGTCCCCATGTTACAATCGCCCTATGAGATGTCTGCCGCGCCTGTCCCGTTCATGGTCCTGTCTCGTCCTGGCGGCGGCGCTGGTCGCCCCGGCCGCCGCCGCGGAAGGGGTCGAACCGCTGCGCGCGGAACTGGAGGCCATTTTTGCCGATCCCCGTCTCCGCGAGGGGCAGTGGGGGGTGGAGGTGGTTTCGCTCGACCGCGGCGAAACGGTCTACGGCAGGAACGCCCACAAGCTCCAGGTCCCCGCCTCCAACATGAAGCTCCTGACCGCCGCCGCGGCCCTGCTGAAGCTGGGTCCCGACTACCGGTTCAGGACCGGCCTCTCGGCCGATGGCCCTGTCCGCGACGGCCGCCTCGAGGGGAACCTGATCGTGGCGGGGTCGGGCGACCCCTCCAGTTCCTCGCGGATTCCGCCCGGAGACCCCTTTCACCCCTTCCGCCTGTGGGCCGCGAAGCTCCGCGAAATGGGGATCCGGGCCATCGGCGGAGACATCGTGGCGGGGGGGGGCCCGCTCCCCGCGCCCGCCCACGGAAGCGGCTGGGCCTGGGACGACCTGAAGATGGGGTACGCGGCCGGGGTGAGCGCGCTGCAGTTCAACGAAAACATGGTGGCGATCCGGGTCTCCCCCGGGCCCGCCGTCGGCGCTCCCCCCTCGGTCGCCGTGGACCCCTATCTGGGCTATCCGGCCGTCTTCACCGAAATGGTCACGGCCTCCCGCTCGGCCCGTCCGCGCATGGAAATCGCCGACGGCGACGGGGGGGACGCCATCACCGTGCGCGGTACGATCCCGCTCGGCGGGGCCCCCCTGGAGCGCACCGCTTCGGTGAAGCGCCCGGTGCTCTACTACCTCTCGGCCCTCCGGCACGCGCTCGGCCGGGAGGGGATCGATGTCTCCAGCTGCGCCGTCAGGGAGGGGGGTGTCCCCTCCCGCCCGCTCTGGACCCACCAATCGCCCCCCCTGTCCGAACTCCTCGCCCCGATCCTGAAGCAGAGCCTCAACCTCCCGAGCGAGACCCTCCTGCGCGCGCTCGGCATGGAGTTCGGGGGGGAGGCGTCCGCCGCCCGGGGGATCGAGATCGTGGAGGACACCCTCGAGGCGGCCGGGATCCCGAAAAAGGACTACGCCTGCGCGGACGGGTCCGGGCTCTCCCGGATGAACCTGGCGAGCCCCCGCACCCTGGTGCGGGTCCTGGGGCACATGCACCGTCATCCCCGGTTCCGGATCTTTTACGACGCCCTTTCCGTCGCCGGCGTCGACGGCACCCTGGAGACCCGGCTGCGGGGGACCGCGGCGGCCGGCAACGTCCGCGCCAAGACGGGCACCCTTTCGGGCGTTTCCGCCCTCAGCGGGTACGTGCGGAGCGCCGACGGCGAGCTGTTCGCCTTTTCCATGATCGCCGGAAACTTCCTGGCTCCCGTCAGGACGGCCGAGGAGGTCCAGGACCGGGCGCTCCTGCGGCTGGCCTCCTTCCGCCGCGGGCCCGGCCCGGGCGCGGAGCCGGAGATACGGAGGGACCGATGATGCCCTGGATCGTGCTTCTGTTTCAACTGGCCTCGGCCCCGCCCCCGCCCGGCTCCGCGGCGATGGAGCGGAGCGCCTTCTTCGCCTTCGCCGACCGGGAATACATCTTCACCGTGGAAATGGTGAAGCCGGGGATCCCCCTGCTGAACTTCGTGTCGATGGCCGAACGGGACGCGCGCCTCCTGGCCCGGAACGTGCGCCTCGAGGTCGGAAACCGGAAGGCCGCCTGCCGCCTGCTGGCCGTGGAAGCGGGCGACTTCCAGCAGCCCATGAAGGTCCCCGCCCTGACCATGCACCCGCGCTCCTCCTTCGGGGTCCGCCTGGAGGGGGACTTCGGCCGGGAGGTCGAACTCCACGGCGCCTCCATCAGGATCGGAGACGAGGATTTCCAGCTGGCCCCCCTGTCCCGCCAGGAGTTCGAAGCTCTGGTGCTGCGGGTGAACCGGCTGAATCTCGGGTCGCCCGATTTCAGCGAGGACTGGCGGGTGCTCGGACTCGAGCCGCTGGGAAGGCGCACGGGGAGGCGCCCATGAGCCCCGCCCGCTTGTACTTTCACCCGGGGCTGGTATACTGCCCGTCTATGATGCCGCGAGACAGCGCCTTTCACGGGACCACCATTCTGCTGATCCGGAAGGGGAACCGCACGGTGATCGCCGGGGACGGCCAGGTCACCCTGGGGGATACCGTCGTCAAGAAGAGCGCGCGCAAGATCCGCCGCGTCTACAACGACCGCGTCCTGGTCGGTTTCGCGGGCGCCACGGCCGACGCCTTCGCCCTCTTCTCCCGGCTCGAGGCCAAACTCGAACAGTTCCAGGGCAATCTCAGCCGGGCGGCGGTGGAACTGGCCCAGGAATGGCGCACCGACCGGGCGCTGCGCCACCTGGAAGCCTTCCTGCTGGCGACCGACGGAAAGGCCGTTTTCCTGATTTCGGGAACGGGCGACGTCATCGAACCGGACGACGGCATCCTCGCCGTCGGCTCGGGCGGCGTTTACGCCCTGGCGGCGGCGCGCGCCCTGCTGCGCCACAGCAAGCTGCCCGTCGTCCGGATCGCCGGCGAAGCGCTCAGGATCGCGAGCGAGATATGCGTGTTCACCAACAGTGAAATCATCGTCGAGGAATTGTAGCCGGCGGCCGGACGCCGGGCCGCCCTCATCCTCCTTTATCGGGCATATTCGGGAAACGGAATTCCATGCAGAAGAGGTCGACGGGCCGCAAGCGGCCTACCCGCGGCCTGGACGAAATGTCGCCCAGGGAAATAGTGAGCGCTCTCGACCGCTATGTCGTCGGTCAGCAGGCGGCCAAGAAGGCGGTGGCCATCGCCCTGCGCAACCGGGTCCGCCGGCAGAAGCTGGACGAGGAGATGGCCGAGGAGGTGATGCCCAAGAACATCATCATGATCGGACCGACCGGAGTGGGCAAGACCGAGATCGCCCGCCGCCTCGCGCGGCTGGCCAACTCCCCCTTCCTGAAGGTGGAGGCGACCAAATTCACCGAACTGGGGTATGTCGGGCGCGACGTGGAATCGATGGTGCGCGACCTGGTGGAGATCGCGGTGGACATGGTCCGCGGGGAGAAGATCGACGAAATCGAGGGGAAGGCGCAGCAGAACACCGAGGAACGTCTCCTCGACCTCCTGCTCGAGACCCTCGAGAGCGTCCCGGGGGAGAAGAGCCCCCTCGGCGACGGCAGGGACCTGGCCAGGCTGGAGAAGGCGCGCGAAAGGCTGCGGCGTCAGCTGCGGGCGGGAAAACTGGAACAGCGCATCGTCGAACTGGAGGTGCGCGAACACCCCGTCAGCCCCGTCGCCTTCCAGTTCCTCGAGGGCTCCAGCCTGGAGGAACTCCAGTTCAACATGAGGGACCTCCTCTCGGGCCTGGCCGAACAGAAGGCTCGAAAGCGCCGCATGCCCGTGGAGGAGGCGGCCGAATACATCATGCAGGAGGAGGAGCAGAAGCTGGTCGACAATGAGCAGGTCGCCCGGCAGGCGCTCGACCGGGCGGAGCAGAACGGGATCCTCTTCCTCGATGAAATCGACAAGATCGCCGGCCGGGAGGCGGGTCACGGCCCCGACGTCAGCCGCGAGGGGGTGCAGCGCGACATCCTCCCCCTCGTCGAGGGAACGACCGTCAGCACGCGCTACGGCATGGTCCGGACCGATCACATCCTCTTCATCGCCGCGGGCGCTTTTCACATAGCCAAACCGACCGACCTCATCCCGGAGCTCCAGGGACGCTTCCCCATCCGGGTGGAGCTCTCGGCCCTCGGGGAGGACGATTTCGTCCGCATCCTGAGGGAGCCCAGGAACTCCCTGGTCAAGCAGTACATCGCCCTGCTCGGCACCGAGGGGCTGAGGCTCAGCTTCGCCGACGACGCGCTCGCCGAAATCGCGCGGTTGGCCTGCACCGTGAATGAAAAAACCGAAAACATCGGGGCGCGCCGTCTGCACACCATCATGGAAGCCCTGCTAGAGGATTATTCCTTCTCGGGGAAGCAGCGCAAACCGAAGAGCGTCCGGATCACGGCGGCCTACGTCCGCCGGAAGCTGGAGAACATAGCCCGGGACCAGGACCTCACCCGGTACATCCTCTGACCCCCATGCGAACCCGATGCGGCTGTCATTCCATGCGGACCAGGGCGGCGGCCGCCGCCCTCCTGGCCCTCCCCCTCATCGGGTGCGCCCGGATCGCCGACCCGCAACCGCCGCTGGTGCGCATTCCGGCCGCCGCCTCGGACCTCGCGGCGCGCCAGGCGGGGATGGAGGTGGTGCTCGAAATCACCCTCCCGGAGCGCAACACCGACGGATCGGCCGCCTCGACGGCGCGGGCGGACGTGTTCCGGATCACCGAAACGGCCCCCCACCCGCACCCCCTTCCGGGGAGGGAATTTCTGCGGCTGGCCGCGCGCGTCCTTTCCGTCCCGAGGGAGCGGTTCGAGCTCCACGCGGACGGCGGGAAGCTGGTGCTGCGCCACCCGGTCCCCGCGGGCCCGGCCGGCTACCCCCCCCTCCGGTACGCCGTCGCTTTCGTCAATGCCGGGGGTCGGGCCGCCGGGCTCAGCAACCAGGTACGGATTCAGCCGGTCCCGGTTCCGGAGGCGCCGCCGGGGGTCTCGGCGGAGACGACCGAAAGCGCGGTCCTGGTCCGGTGGGCGCCCCCGCCGCTGAACATGGACGGAACCGGCCCGCCCCGGATCGCCGGGTACCAAATCTACCGGTCCGAGGACCCGGAGCGATTCCCCGAAGCCCCCCTCGGCGCGGTCCCGGAGGGGCTCACCACCTTCGCGGACCGGGAGTTCGAGTTCGACCGGACCTACCACTACGTCGTGCGCGCGCTGGCGCCCGCCGGCGGGGCGGCCGCCCTGGGGGCCCCCTCGGGGGCGGCGGCGGTCGCCACCCGGGACACCTTCCCGCCGCTCCCCCCGGAGAATCCGAGCGCCCTCGACGAGGGGGAGGATGTCGTGCTGCTCTGGACCCCCTCCCCTTCCCCGGACGTGGCCGGCTATCGCGTCCTGCGCCGCGCGGACGGGGGCGAGTTCGCCCCCGTCACCGGGGAACTGGTCCGCGTCCCCGCCTACCGCGACATCGGGGCGGGCGGGAGGGGATACGAGTATGCCGTCCGTGCGGTCGACGCCCGGGCGAACGAGAGCCCGGCGGCCCGGGCCGCGAGGTCCGCCCCCCGGGTTCCCTCCGCGGGCGATATCTGGTAGGCTCATGGGGCACCCGTGCATTGGAATCTTTTCCTGATGAGGAGTGGAGAGTATGAAATTTTTTCTGGATACCGCCAATATCGATGAAATCCGCGAAGCGGCCGAATACGGCCTCATCGACGGGGTCACGACCAACCCCTCGCTCGTCAGCAAGGAGGGGCGCAGCTTCAAGGACATCATCACGGAAATCGCGGGCATCGTCGACGGCCCCATCAGCGCCGAGGTCGTCAGCACCGATGCCGCGGGGATGCTGCGCGAGGCCTACGACCTGGCGAAGATCCACGAGAACATCGTGATCAAGATCCCGATGATCAAGGAGGGGATGAAGGCGCTGGGGCGGCTCTCCGCGGACGGGATCCGGACCAACGTCACCCTCGTCTTCAGCTCCAACCAGGCGCTCGTGGCGGCCAGGCTCGGCGCCACCTACGTCTCCCCCTTCGTCGGCCGCTTCGACGACATCAGCCAGGTGGGGATGGAGGTGGTAGCCGATATCGCGCAGATCTTCTCCAACTACGACTTCGAAACGCAGATCCTGGTGGCCAGCTGCCGCAACCCGCTGCACATCCGCGAGGCCGCCCTTCTCGGCGCCCACGTGGCCACCATGCCCTACGGCGTGCTCGAACAGCTCCTGAAGCACCCGCTGACCGACATCGGGCTCGCGCGCTTCCTGAAGGATTGGGAAAAGGTGGCCCGGGCCGGAAAAGCCTAGCCCGCCCGTCTCCGGGCCGAAGCCTGGACCGCCGGCAGGAGCTCCCCCACCAGGTAGAGCGAACCGGTGACGACCACGAGCCCCCCCGGGGGACAGGAGGCCCAGGCCGCGGCGAGCGCCCGGTGCATGTCGGCATGGGCCTCCATGCGCGGCCGGTGCCTGGGGTGCATGGCGGCGATGTCGGCCGGGTCGGCCGAACGGGTGTTGACCAGCGGGGTGAGGTGGAGGCGGGTGGCGGCGGGAAAGAGGATCCGGCCGACCTCGCGGATGTTCTTGTCCCGCACCGCGCCGAAAACCATGTGGATCTCCCGCTCCCGCCTCTCCGAGAGCGCCTTGCGGAGCAGGGCCGCCGCCTCGGGGTTGTGGGCCCCGTCGAGGAGGGTGCGCCGCACGGCCCGGTACTCGTCGAGCCGCCCCTCCCAGCGCGTCCGGCCGAGTCCCTTGCGGATCACCCCGATCCCGAGGGGAAACGCCCGCTGGGTCCGGAGCGCCATGACGGCCAGGGCCGCGTTGTGCGCCTGGTGCTCTCCATGAAGCCCGGGGGCCAGCGCGGGGATCCTCCCCTCCGGGGTTTCGAGGTCGAAGCGAAAACGCCCCCCCCTCCCCTCGAGCCCGCGGATCGCGAAATCGCGGCCGAGTTCCAGAAGCGGGGCGCCGACCGCTTCCGCCCGGGCGCGCACCACCCTCCTCGCCGCGGGATCGAGGCAGCCGGAAATCGCGGGAACCCCTTCCTTGATGATGCCGGCCTTTTCGCGCGCGATTCTGCCGACGGTCCGGCCGAGATAGTTCTGGTGGTCGAGCGCCACCCCCGTGACCACGCTGACGATGGGGCGCACGACGTTGGTGGCGTCGAGCAGTCCCCCAAGCCCCACCTCCATGACGGCAACCTCCACCTTCCGCAGGGCGAAATGCAGGAAGGCGGCGCAGGTGAGAAACTCGAAGGTGGTCAGGGGGCGGTCGATGACCTTCCGCGCCTCGAGGTCCTCCTCCGCCCTGCGGATGCGGGTGGACAGGCGGGCGAAGGCGGCCGCCGCGATCGGCTCCCGGTCGACGCGGATCCGCTCCTCGACCCGCACCAGGTGGGGCGAGGTGTAGAGCCCCGTTCTCCTCCCCGCGTGGCGCAGGACCGATTCGGCCATGGCGGCCACGCTCCCCTTGCCGTTGGTCCCGGCGATATGGATCACGGGGTATTTTTCGTGGGGGTCGCCCAGCAGCTGCATCATGGCCAGGGTGCGGTGCAGCCCGAGGTGCATCATCTGCACCTCGTTCCCCTTGCCGGCAAGGTAATCCAGGGTCTCTCGATGGTTCATGGGAACAGGGGGAAGCGCGCGGCTCCCGAAAAAGGATGGCGGATTCGGCGACGGCTCCCGCCGCGCGGATTCGGGCCGGTCAGGGGTCTCCAGTCAACCGGAAGCGGCACCCCGCCGCCCCGGGGATGCATTATAGTCCAGATCCGGGGGAGCGACCAGAGGCCTCCCGGGGTTTCGAAGTGTACGGTAAGGACCCGCCCCCCTGATGCCGATAGGACTCATGGGCTGTTCCTGTAACAGGGTACGACGGACGCACTTCCGCTTTTCACGGAGCCACTTCCATGCCGAAACCATCCGTTCCTCATCTCCTCCGTCCCGGCCGGGTACGGTATTCCCTCCCCTTGCTGCTCCTTCTCCTGCTCCCGTTCGCGGCCGCCCTCCCCCCCGCCTTCCGCGCCGAATGCACCCGGATCGTGGACGGGGACACCATCGACGTCGCCCACGCCGGAGAAACCGTCCGGATCCGCCTCGAGGGGATCGACTGCCCGGAGCGTGACCAGCCGTTCGCCGAGGAGGCCAGGGCCCTGACCGCCCTCCTCGTCGAGGGGAAGACGGTGGAGGTGATCGCGAAGGAGAAGGACGCCTACGGGCGCACGGCCGCCAGGGTGTTCGTCGACGGGCGGGACCTCTCGGCCGAACTGCTGAAGGCGGGGCTGGCCACCCACTACCGAAAGTACAACTCGGACTGGCTGCTGGCCTCGCTCGAGCGGCAGGCCCGGGCCGAAGGGGCCGGCATGTGGGGGACGGCGCCCGCCCCCGCCGTCTACCACGGCAATGTCGGGAGCCGGGTGTTTCACTCCCCCGCCTGCCCCCACTACGACTGCCCCGACTGCACCCGCCGGTTCGGGTCGAGGGAAGAAGCCCTGGCCGCGGGCTTCCGCCCCTGCGGCCGCTGCAGCCCCTGACCGCCGGGACGCTGCCGCCGCCGCCCGACGGGACCGCCCCGCCCGGGAAAACGGGAAACATACGCTACGTCCCCCTTTTTCCCGCCATCGGTGGTAGAATCCCTCCGTGGGCCGTTCGGGCCCGGGATTACGGGAAGAGGACCATGGAGATCACTCAGAAGCGCTTTTCAAACCGGGCCACCTTCGGGTTCGGCGAAGCACGGCTGGCCTACACCATCAGCGACCCGAGCGGCAGCCGCTCCTTCACCATCGAATACGGGTACATCCCGACCGACGTCGGCGAGCTGGAGGAGCGGGCGCCCTGGCTGCGGGACGCGGGGATATTCCTGGGCGCACTCGGCCTGCTCCTGACGGGGGTGCAACTCGCGCTCGGGCAGCCGCCCGCGGCCCTGGTCTGGCTCCCGATCGGGGCCCTTGCCCTTGTCGCCTACCGCGTCCTGAGAGCGCGCTTCACCGTCATCCCCACCGAAATGGGCCGCATCTTCGTCCTCAGGGACGCCCGCCACGACGAGGTGATGGAACAGCTGGACCGGCGCCGGATGGCCCAGTGGCGCCAGTGGTACGCGGAAGTCGACCTCGACAACGACCCCGACAGCGAAATGGACAAGTTCGACTGGCTCCGGGAGCGTAACGTCATTTCCGAGGCGGAGTACCGGGAGGCGATGAAGGCCATCGCGCTGTACCACGACCTCGAGCCGGAGAGCGTCGGCGACGACCCCCTCGTCCACTGAGCCCCGGACTCCCGCCCGGGCGACAAAAGGCCCGAAGACCTGAACCTGATTTTTCCTGGTTGCAAGTGGTGGGCGGTACTGGATTTGAACCAGTGGCCCCCGGTGTGTAAGACCGTTTTTTTTCTATCTCACCAGAAACAACCATAAACCTTCATGGGCCATAAACCACACATTACCAAGCCTTAACAAGCACCATTTGTTTTCCGGTTGTTTATCCCGGTATATGGAAATATAATTTTCCTGCACTTACCGTGCACTTACGGGCCAAAACCCCGAACCGGGAGGCACCATTATGAAAGCGAGAATCACCAAGGATTTCGTGAAGCGCGTCAAGCCAAAGGCGAAAGCATTTGAGGTCCGGGATACGGAAACCCCGGGGTTCATTCTCCGGGTTCAGCCGTCCGGCGTCACGGCCTATATCGCGGAGTATGGGCGAGGGAAACGGATCACCGTGGGGCAAACCAGCGTTTTGAGGCTGGACGAAGCCCGGGAGAAGGCGCGCGAATACCTCGCAAGCGCCGTCCTGGGGGCCGATCCGATGAAGGAGCGAAGGAAGGCGAAGGCTTTCACCTACGAATCCTTTGTGAGGGATCGCTACGCTGCCTGGATCACCTCCCACCAGAAGAGCCCGGGGGAGACCCTGCGCCGGCTGGCGCTCTTTTACCCCTGCCTGGGGAGCAAGAAGCTGTCAGAGATCGACGGCTGGAGCATTGAGCGCTTCCGATCCGCGCGCCTGAAAGCGGGGGTGAAGCCGATCACCGTCAACCACGACCTGGACGTCCTGCGCGCCGCACTGACCCGGGCGATGGATTGGGGGTTAATCGACGTCCACCCCATGCGGAAGGTGAAACGCAGCAAGGTGGACAGCGAGGGGAAGGTGCGATACTTGACGCCCGAGGAATCCGGGCGGCTCCGGGAAGCGCTCGACGCCCGGGAGGACAAGCGCCGGAAGCAGCGGACGTCCTTCAATCAGTGGCGCCAGGTACGGGGGTTCCAGGTTTTCCCCGAGCATGGCACCTTCACGGATCATTTGATGCCCATGGTGCTCCTGGCGCTCAATACCGGGATGCGGCGGGGCGAACTGTTCAATTTGAGGTGGACGGACGTCAATCTCGCGGCACGGCTCCTGACTATTGCCGGGGCGACGGCCAAATCCGGCCAGAGTAGGCACCTTCCGCTGAATGATGAGGCGCTCGAAACCCTGACCCTTTGGCGCAAGCAGAACCCGGGCGGGGACCTGGTCTTCCCTGCCGATAATGGCGGGAGGATGGATAACATCAACAGCAGTTGGCGCCGGTTGATGAAGGATGCCAAGATCGAAAACTTCCGCTTCCACGACCTCCGGCACGATTTCGCGTCAAGGCTGGCAATGAAGGGGGTCGACCTAAACAGCATCCGGGAATTGCTAGGACACAGCACCATCGCGATGACGTTACGATATAGCCATCTGATGCCGGGAAAGCTGGCGGAAGTAGTGGCAAAATTGGGAGGATGAAAAATAATTTGAAAATTTTCCCCATTTTTTGGGGGTGGGCGTAAAGGGCTTTGTGATATAAAGGAACCATGCCGCTAGGTTAGCTACCGAAAAGCCCGGTCTCCCACCCGGGCCTGCGGCGATCCAAAAGTGGGAAACCTTGTGGGAGGGGTTATGGCGCGCACCGAAATACCAACGTTCTCCGATGAACAAATCCAGGCCGAGGAATATAAGCGGGTAAGGCGCCAGGTCCGTACAGCCCCACAGAACAACGAAAGCCGGACCCCGAAATACTCAGAGCTAATCCATGCGGCGGAAATCGAAAACGCAGCAAATGGCATTTTTGAATACAGCGGAGATCCCGTATTGGGGCCCCAATTCGTCGAACAGTACCAAATCCTCCGGCGGGCCGCTGGCCGTCGCGCTGACGAATATAAGCGGAAACTCGAAGATTACATTAAGCGCAAAAGCGACGATCAATATGGACCTGAGGGCGCAAGGGGCGTCCTGTTATTACTCCGCGACGCCATACAGCAATCGGCCAACTTGACGCGGCCAGAAAAAGAGGTCTGCCCCTTGTGGCAGCGGGGATTATCGCAGAGCGAAATAGCCGAGAGACTCAAAAGGACACAACCGGCGATAAGCAAGGCAATGAAATCCATGAAAATAAAACTCTATCTGGCGGAGCAGGATCTTATTGGACCCCACGACCGGGTACAACGGCAACTAACCCACTTCGCCGATACGCATGGGTTGACCGGGTGGGGCCGCGACTACATTAAGGAGCATGGGGAGAATCCGCCGTTCTGCCGGAACTGCGAGAGCTTGTATCGGCGGGAGCAAGAACTCAAAGTGCATTAGAATCTAAGGATTAGAGCAAAAAAGTTATATTTGCGATTTATTGGTCTATAAGTAGGGAGCTTTTTTCGGGTCAGCGGAAACGCTGGCCCTTTTTATTTGGAGGAACGACATGGCGGCGACTGTGGTGGTTTACGACCGAGGCGGGGAGGGGGAACTTGTCCCGATCATGACCTCCAGCAGCCCGGAGATCGTCGCGGTGATTCAGCGGCTGATCTCGCGCGAGCTGTATCGGGCTGCATATATCACGGAGCGCCCGCCAGCAAAGCGGCGCGCCTCCAGCAGCAAAAAAGGGGCAATCGACTAGGCTTTTAATCAGTCAATCAGGGGACCACGACCCGGGAACCGCATAAGCGGCCCGGGTTTTTTTGTGCCCGGAAGGGGAATCATGGATAGCAGCAGCAGACGGGAGCGGCTGACTGAGACCGAGGCGTCGATCTACATCGGGATGTCGCGCCCGTGGATGCGCCTCGCGCGGATGAAGCGCCAGGGGCCGTCGTTTCTGAAGATCGGGCGGGCGATCCGGTACGACGTCGCCGACCTGGATCAGTGGTTGGACTCGCATCGGGTCCGTTGCGCGTAAGGGGGAGCTAGTGGCCGTTCATATCAGTGAATCCTGGGATTCAATCACTCGCCGGGTAGACGCACCTCTTTTAAGAAGGGGTCGAGGCGGGTGTGTTTCCTGCGGCAGCAGTACCGGGTTTTCCGCCGACGACGACCGGGGGGTGTTCTATTGCTTCGCCTGCGGTGAGCGCGGCGACAAGCTCTCCTACGTCATGAAGACACTGGGGTGCGATTTCAAGGCGGCCCTGCGGTTTTTCGGGCTGGAACCTGGCCGACCCCCGGCGCCGGATCCGGCAGTGGTGAAGAAGCGACGGGCGGAGGATGGACTCCGGGCGTGGGCGAAGCGGCGGGGCCGCGAATTGCGCGAGGAGTACTACAACCGCAGCCGCATCGAGCTATACGCCCGTCGCAGGCTGGAGAATGACCCCGAGGACCAGCTCGGATGGGGGTTGTTGGGGGTCGCCTACAGCGGGACGCCATTGGACGAGATCGAGCGCCTGCACGACTTGTTGATCGGGCGACCGTGGGAACAATTGGAAGCGTATCGGGCATTGGAAGGGGTGGTGGAATGACGATGCAAGTGGGCGCCTGCGAGATGACGACAGCAGAAGAAATGGCGTTGGGGTGCGAAGCGGCACAAACCGATGGGGTGGAGCCGGTCGATCAACCCCAAGCATGGGACGAGCCCATTCCGTTTTTCGATTCCAATCTCCCGGGGTTCCCGGTTGATGCCCTGCCGGAGAGCATAGGCAAGTACGTTTCGGCGCTGGCAACATCAACCCAAACCCCCGTTGACCTTGCGGCGATGCTTTCGCTTGCGGTCATGGGCGCGGCCTGCGCCAAGAAGATCGTCGTTGAAATCAAGCCGGGATTCGTAGAGCCATTGAACCTGTACACGATTACGGCCCTGCCAAGCGGAAACCGGAAATCTGCGGTCTTCAAGGCGATGCTTGAGCCAATCGAGGCGTTCGAGAAAGCCGAAACCAAGGGTATCGCGCCGGAGATCGCCAGGGGTACGACCAGGTACAAGGTTCTCGAAAAATCGCTTGTCAAGGCGCAGGAAATCGCAGCCAAGGCGTCCGATCCGGCGAAGAGGGCGTCCCTTACTGCTGCGGCGGAGGACATGGCGGTCGAGCTTGATTCCCTTCGCATACCCGCTTACCCGCAATTTCTGGCCGACGATTGCTCACCAGAGAGTTTGGCAAGTCTTTTGAGCACGCAGCACGGGCGCATGGCGCTAATGAGTGCTGAGGGTGACCTCTTCGAGATCATGGGCGGGCGGTACTCCGCGAACAAGAGCCCCAATCTCAATGTCTTCTTGAAGGGTCACAGCGGCGATGAACTCCGGGTCAATCGCATAGGACGGCCACCCGAATATATCCACGACCCGGCACTGACTATTGGGCTGGCGGTTCAGCCGGAGGTGATTGAGGGGTTGGCCGGGAAGCCCGGATTCCGGGGAAAGGGTCTGCTGGCGAGGTTTCTCTATTCCCTTCCCGAGAGCAGACTCGGCCACCGGCGGGCCGACCCCCCGACGATTCCCGGGATGACCCTTGCCGCCTACAACCAGGCGATCACCAATCTGCTGGCCCTGCCGATGTCGGTCGACTCCAGCGGGGACGTTTCCGCCTACGTCCTGCGCCTGGACGACTGCGCCAGGGAAACGGTCCTTGCCTTCATGGAGTTTTTGGAGCCGAAACTTGAACCATTAGGTGAACTTGGATTCATCTCGGATTGGGCGGGCAAACTGACCGGCGCCATCGCCAGAATCGCAGCACTGATACACCTCGCGGAAACTGCCGACCGGGACAAGCCCTGGGATATTCCCGTTGCAGACCAAATCCTGCATAGAGCGATCAAGATCGGGGAGTACCTCATCCCGCACGCCATTGCCGCCTTTGGAACGATGGGGGCAGACCCGGTGGTCGAGGCTACGAAGAGAATCTTGTCTTGGATCAAGCGGGAGGGGCTGGCGACATTCACCAAGCGGGAAGCATGGCAGGCACTTCGCGGGAGATACAGCACGGCAGCCGACATGGATCCGCACCTCGCCTTCCTGGTGACACAAGGCTACATCCGCGAGGGTCAACGGCCTGCCGCCGGACCCGGACGCCCAAGCAGGGTGTTCGAGGTCAATCCGAATTTTGGGGATATTGGGGATATTGGGTAGGGGATTTTAATGTCAATCCGAATTTTGGGGATATTGGGGATTCTGGGTAACTAGGCTTGATAGCCATTTTAGACCTTATATTATATTAGTAAAAATACAATACAGGGTCACAGGCAGACTTTCCTGCGGAGGCTATCGCCTCCCAAAATACCCAAAATACCCAAAATTCAATCAGCGCCAGTTTATCGGCCAATATGGCCGTAATGGCCAAAACCCATGGGGGAGACAATGGTCGGCAACATATTGACCATGGTGCGGGAGCAATCCCGCCAGCAGGAGCAACGATATATCGACGTCTTCCCGGGGTGGAAGCGGGGCACCGTGCCCCAATGCCCCCGGGTAGTGGCCGGGAAGCGATGCTATGAGGCTGACGGGCGCAAGGTCCCGGAGTGCATTTGCACCCGATACGGGCGGCGCATATTCGACCATACCAGAATCTGGCGCACGCCGGAGGGCTACCGCGTCCTGACGACCGAACCCTACAACGTGGACCTGGACGACCTGGCTGCATTCCGGGACGAGTGCCGGGGGTTGGGGCTGGCCGTCGAGCTATTCGCTCACAGCCCCTACAGCCCGGGCCACACCGTCACCCTGATGATTCATCGAGCCGACCAGGTGGTGCGACATGACCTCATCGGATGACGGCCTCCTGACGGCGGCAGAAGTAGACGTCCTGACCAAGCGACTCGCAGACGCGGCAGACGGCCCGGTAGGTGAGCGGGAGATCGAGGCGCTCATTGGATGGGCCGAGCGGGGGATGCGGCACTACCTGGCCCTGAAGATGATCTTGTGCGGCGAGGCGAGGGTTTGGGTCGAGGGCGACCAGGTGATGATCGGGGAGACATGGAGTGTGCATTAGGGGGAGGGGGGGGGCTTTCGGGTCCTTGGTGGGGGGTACAAGCCGAGGGTTGGGCAGCCTCACACTTTCTCTAGCTACAGCGTTAAAAATCAGGTTGCCGGTTGCCACCGGGGACCACATCTGAGGGTAGGACATTGACAAAGAAAAATCAACTGCTATCGCGGGCCGACTTCGCGGCGGCGCAGGGAGTCTCCCGGCAAATGGTGGACCGCTACGTTAAAAGCGGGATGCCCTTGCAGGACGGCCTGATCGACCCGGAGCAGGCGCAGACATGGATCGCGCAGAACATCCTGGCCCGATCCAAGCCGGGGGAGAGCTACAACGAGGCCCGGACCCGATCAATGGTTGCGGAGGCCGGGATTAAGGAAATGCAACTGGACATTCTCCGGGGCCGCTACATCGACGCCGAGGAGATGCGCGAATTGTTGGGCCGGATTTATACGGGAGCTAAAAATATTTGGCTGCAGGCAATCCGCAAGATCGAGATCCGGCTGAGTCTCACCCCGGAGCAGTCGCAGTTTGTGCAGGACAGCATCTATCGCGGCCTGGAGGAATTGGCGTCGGGCCGCATTCTGAAGGAGAAACCTAAATGCGAAATGAAAAGAAAAAGATTGTCGCGGAAGAAGTAGCGCCGATTGCGAATGCAGCCATGAGGGCGTGGGCTCCACCGGCAGAGGAAGCGCAGCGGCTCCTCATGGATTTCTACGCTGCGGGTAGCCTGGTGCAAGAAAGGTATCGGCGCACGGGCGATTTATGCGACATCCTCAAGCCTTGGGGCGAGGTCCTGAACCGGTTCCAGAAGATTGTGGACTTTGTGGTGGCGAACCCGTCTCCGGCGCTGGGCCTGATGGTCCTGAATCGGGCGGATGAATACTGGGATTTCGATCTGAAGCCGGTATGGTCGGCAATCCTGCGCCAGTCGGGGGCCGAATAATGGACGCCGACGGCAACCCGACCTGTCCGGCTGACGTTTACCGGCTCGCCCTGGAGCGGACCCCTGAGGTATGGCGCACGCTCCGGCGACCGGCAGCGATTTTGATCGCCGGGGATGTTGCAGCCCACAGTGCCAGCGAGTCCGGCTTCACCCCTCATTGGTCCACCAGGCAGCACACCTCCGTTCACGAGGCGGGGCACGCGATTATTGCGTTCCTGGTGGGGGGTAGGCGGTCTGCGGTCGCCGTGTTCGAGAACGGCGGCGGGATTTGCGGGCCGCTCGATTCACCAGAGGCGGCACGGGAGGCGTGGGCGAAAGGAGAGAGCGACGAGGAACGGAATCGAGACACGGCGGCGGCCGCACCCGACCGGCTCGACCGGCTGGCAAAGGCGATTGATCGACTATTCCGGCGGCGCTGGTATCGGGCGGCATTGCTCGAACTGGCCAACCGCCTTCATGCGGAGGATTTCGTCAATGAGGATGAGGTTGGAAGTTATCTGGAAGGCTGGTTCCCGCGCTCTCCGGCTCGCATCCGAGCCATGGCGGCGGCTGCAGAACTGGCACCGGCTCCGGGCGTGGAGGCTGGCGCGGGAGGCGGAGCGGGCGGAAATGGAGGCGTACTTCGCGGGGCTGGAGGCGGAGCGCCGGGATCGGGAGCGGGAAGAAAAGGAGCGCGAACGGCTGAGGCTGGCCGGAATGAGCAAATTGGATCGGACCTTGCGGGAGCCGTGGATCAAGACCCCGTTTGGCAAAATCTAACAATCAATCAGAAAGGAAATCACAATGTCTGATAGCACTCTTTGCACGGCGGGCGATTTCGCCCAATCGGAAAAACTCCATCGGGCCTTCGCGGAGGCCGAACGGAAGCGCCAGGAGGCGCAGCCCCGGATTGACCAGGCGCACGCCGATTATGAACTCGCAGCTCTTCACCGTCACGCGGCGGGGAGCCTGTGCGACGGCGTTCCCCAGGCGCGAATCGAGGCGCTGGACGCCGAGGTTGCCCGGGCCAGGGCCGAGCGGGACCGCGTCCTGGCCGGGGCCGAGGAGCCCTACCGCGAGGCATTGCGGACCATGCTCGACTTCGACCGGCACTTCATTAGCGCGGCGTCCTCTTGGTTGGCCCAGATCATTCGCGATTACGGCGATGCCGACCCGCGTCTGGTGGCCAAATGCCAGCCCGCCCGGCGCAAGCTGGAGGACATGGCGAATCGGCGGCTTCCCCTCCGGCAGATCGAGGGCGCCTTCGCGCCCGTGTATGCGGAGCTTTGCGCGTGGAAATTGCCGAAGGTTGAGAGTGTCGCCTATGGCGTCCCGCATCCGCCGGACAGGTTCAGCCCCCCGCGCCTGTCCGACTGGTTGGAGAAGCGCTAACACCTTGGGCCGGGGCGTTCCCGGTCCATCGGGCCAAGTGGCCCACCGTGCAGGGGCGGCTTGACGGCGCGTCCCGGCACACCCGCCGGCGGGGGTGCTCGTCAACCACCCCCGCCGGCACTCCCGGAGAACGATCATGCGACTGACGTACTGGACCGGCCCGATTGACAACTTGGGCGGCTTGTTTCGGACGATGGGCGTTACGCTCGTCGACGACGCCATATGTCGCCAGGTCCGGCGGTTTGTCCGGCACTGGGGCCGACAGCGGCGCCGGTCGAAAAACGCGGAAAACGTAATCGTTTCGCTTGTCTGGTCCCCGTCGCGCGGCGTCGATGCCGAGGCGAGCCGGATCAGCTACCTTTAAGGAGAAAACATGATTATCGAAATGGGCAATGGCTACGAACTGAAAATCGATCCCGGCGGCGGGGCGACCCTGCTTCGCGGCGGGCAGAGGATCCGGTCCGTCCCGGCTGGCCCGGGCGAAAAGCCCGGAACCATTTTCCGGCGGCTGCTTGAGGACAAAACGTTGGTCGGCATGGACCGGCTGGCGGTTATGCGGATCGTCGGCGATAGCAACCTTTTGAAAAACAAAAGCGGTTTCATCGTCTGGTGACCCGTCTTTCTCCCGGGGGCGCTGTCCTGTGGGCAATTCTACGGCCAAAACCCCCGGGGGCATACCTAGGTATGGGTTGACCCGAGATCGTCGTTTCTGGTGCGGCAAACGACGGCTGGCGAGGCTTTCCGGGGCAAAGTACGCGACAGCGTGAAGCCCAAGCGAAGGAGCGACCGGAGGATTGCGGAGGCGTGTCAGGTCGGCGGAACCCTCGTCCTCAATGTCAGGCGCGAATGTCAACTGCTCTCCGAGAGCAGTTCCCCCGAACCCCCCAAGCGCATCGGCGCAGACGGCAAGGCCCGATCAATGCCGACTCCGCGCGAAAGCCGGGGATGGACCGCGCCGGAGGTGGCATTAAATGCCACCCCGGCTCCAGCCACGCGCACCGGCAGAGACGGCAAGCAATGGGTAGTTTGCTTTATATCGTAAAGTGAAAAAAGGGGTTGACGGGTTTAATTGTAGGGTATATACCATACACTTATGAGCAGGGGATTGGGTGTTCTTCAGAAAACGATCCTTGGAATCCTTGACGGCACAGAAAAGGCGCTCGTCTATAAAAATTCGGGCGGAGGGCTCATCACGCGCGAACTCGTGGAGGAGCTTATCGAACGCGAGCTACTCAACGAAAGAGCGCCGCGAAAACAACTGGCGTCCTCGGTTATCCGGGCCTGCGGTTCGTTGTGCCAAAGAGGGCTTCTCGAGGGGACATACAACACGGACGCCGATAATCCGGGGAGATACACAATCACCTGGAGGACAGCGCAACAACAACCCAAACCGAAGTAAAACCCGCAGAGAGCGGAACCGGCCCGGGGCGCAACCCGAACCGATTCCTAACCCTGCACATGGAGGCACCATGAGCAAGGCTGTAAAGAAATCTACCATTTCCGCAGTACGCGCAGAACCCAAAAACCGACCCATAATCACCCTTACAGCACGGGCGACCGACAGGTTTCCCTTTGCCGATCCGAACCCCGTCCCGCACCTGGAAAGGATCTCCGATGATATCGGGCACATGGCCGAGTATCTGGACTGCCTGTATGACCTTTCCGCGCTGGATGAGGACAACCCGGTTGTCGCGGGGCTCTCTCTTTTCATGCGGGAAATCATCAATAGGCTGAAGGAGCACGCCGAGCTTCTTTCGGACATCGGCGACACCCTAGCGGTGAAAGGGGGTGCAGCATGACCCCGCTCTGCTACCGGATCGGCGTGAGGGGTCAATGCAAGTGGGCGTTTATTGCCGGGCTGGCGCTTGGATTCATGATAGGTCTCGTCTGCGGGGGTGCCCGATGATAGACCTTGCCGACAACGCCCCGATGATTGTAAGCCAACTGACGCCCTGTGAATTACAGCGGGCGTCCGAAGCTATCGCGCGGTTGATTGCACTGGCCGGGAAGCGGCAGGATTTTTTTCTAATGGGCATGGCGGTTGAAAAGCTCCGGCTGCTACAGCGGAGAATGAAGGCGGAGCCGTAGGAAAGGGAAATTGTTGATGCAAACCGGGCCCGGGAAACCGGGCCCTTTTTTATTGGCAAAGCCCCTGCACTTACCACGCACTTACGGCTCATTTTCGGGCTTTTTGGGGAGGGGGGAAAATCTCTGTAACTCTTTATTTTTGAATGGTGGGCGGTACTGGATTTGAACCAGTGGCCCCCGGTGTGTAAGACCGATGCTCTGCCGCTGAGCTAACCGCCCGTTGTGAGGTGATATTACGCGACTTAACCCATTATTCCAACCGGTAAATTCCGCCCCCGCCCGGCCCCGGGCGATTGTCGGGACGCCGGGGCTGTGTTAGACTTTTGACCTTTGCTATGAGTCGCCGTGGGTCGTTAGGAATCATGGCAGGCTGGAGGGGATCTTGGAATTCCATAAATCGACCGTACGCGAATATTTCGAATCGATCGTCATCACCGCCATCATCGCGCTCTTCGCCACCACCTTCGTGGTCCAGGCGTTCAAGATCCCGACCGGATCGATGGAATCGAACCTCCTCATCGGCGACCACCTCCTCGTCAACAAGCTCGCCTACGGCATCACCCCCGGCTTCCTGGCCAAACTGCTCCCTTACCGGACGCCCCGGCGGGGAGACGTCATCGTGTTCAAATATCCGAACAATCCCGAGGTCGCCTACGTCAAAAGGCTTATAGGGATGCCGGGAGACAAGGTCGAGATGGTCGGGCGGCAGATCTTCATCAACGGCGAGGCGCTCGAGGAGGACTACACCCAGTACATCGACGCCGACAGCATCTACCGCCATTACGGCCCGTACGAGGTCCCGGAGGACCAGTATTTTGCCATGGGGGACAACCGGGACAACAGCCAGGACAGCCGATTCTGGGGGTGCGTGCCGCGCGACTACCTGCTCGGGAAGGCGCTCGTGATCTACTGGTCCTTCGAAACCCCCAGGGACGAATATCTTCAAACCAGCGCTTCGGACAGGATGAAACAGTTTGGCGATGTCTTCCTCAACTTCTTCACGAAGACCCGGTGGGAACGGACGGCCAGGGTCATCCGCTAGCCGCGCCCTCGCGTGGGGGCTTGTGATTCTCCTCACCTCCGGCGGGCTCCTCCCGCTCCGGGGTTCCGAACCGGCCCTGTCCGGGGAAGCCGCGGAGCGCTGCGCCGAAAAAATCAGGGAGATGGAACGCTTCACCCGGGAGAAGGAATCGGGGAAAAGCCTGTCGACCCCCTTTACCGAGGAGGAGATCAACTCCTACCTTCAGCTGGTCCTGAAACCCCGCTACCACCCGTCGCTGCGCAGTCTCCAGGTCAGGTTCGAGCAGGACCGGCTCCAGGCCCGCGCCGTGATCGACTTCGACCGCCTGCGGACCTCGTCGACGGGCCTGTTCCGCAACCTGCTCGCCTACATGTTCTCCGGCACCCGCATCCTCGACGCGGACGGCAGGCTCCACACCGGCAACGGCCGGGGGCGGTATGAACTGGAGCAAGCGCGCTTCGACGGCCGCGTCCTGCCGAGCGGGCTGGTCAACGAGATCATCGCGGCCGTGGGGATGCGGCAGACCCCTCCCTTCAATCCCACCGAGCCCTCGACTCTTCCCTACGGAATCGAACGGGTCGACATCGAACCGGGTCGCCTCGTCGCCCACCAGTAGCCCCGCTTAGGGAAAATCTCCATCTTTCGCTGAAATATTGTATAGTACCGTCTGTCTGAAACATCGTTTCCAGGGGGCATCGAGTGAACAAACAACAGTTCAACGCCAGACTGAAAAGAGCCGGGTCCGACGCGGAGAGGATCTCGCTCCACGACGCCTACGCCGAAGAGCTCTTCAACAAGGGAAACTACCCGGAGGCCGCCCGGGTCTACGGCGAGGCGCTCGGGATCGTCCGACAGAAGAACATCAAGGCCTATTTCGCCGGCCAGGTCGGGATCTGCCACTTCAACAACGGGGAGGACAAGAAGGCTTTCGAGTACCTGCTCAAATCGGCCAGGCTTTTCGACCCCCGGAAGCCCGAATTCATGCAGGACATGTACGGGTTCATCTTCTTCCACCTCGGGTCGCTCTACGAATACCACGGGAAGACGGCCAAATCGCTCGAGGCCCGGAAGAGGTGCGAGGAGCAGATCGACAGCCAGGAGAAGGACACCCAGTGGATGCTCTACGCGGGGCTCAGCCGGAACTACGAGGCGATGGGGAAGCACGGCGAGGCGATCCGCTATTCCCAGAAAGCCATCCAGGTGCTGAGCGACAACGACCCGGGGCTCGCCTACCTCTACGAGAGCATGGCCAACAACTACCTGGGGCTCGGGCAGCACCAGGAGGCCATCAAGCACTATTCCAAGGTGCTGGAGCTGGATCCGCGCTTCGAGCGGCGCGACGAAATCCACGCGAAACTGGCCGAATGCTACCGGAAGCTGTCCAACTACACGATGGCGATCGAGACCTACGAGAAGATCCTCAAGCTGAAGCAGCTGACCTCCAGGAGCAGGGACCTGGCCTGGATCTACCTGAAAATGGCCGAGTGCCATTTCCGCACCAATTCCTTTGAAAAGTCGCTCCTGATCGCGCTGGAGACGCTGCACCGCAATCCCCAGGACGTCCTGGAGAAGGCGGAGGCCCGCAGCTTCCTGACCGACAATTACTACGAGCTCGGGCGCTACAAGGAGGCGGTGGAGGAGGGGGAAGCCACGCTCAGGCTGGCCAAACGGTTTCCCAACGACGATCTCTTCTACGTCCGCATGGCCCTCGCCTGCCACAAGCTGGGGGACAGAAAAGCCTTCGCCCGTTACCGCTCCCTGTTCCGGAAGCTCTTCAAGGACGACAACTGGAACAAGCAGCTCGACAAGCTGTCCTAGGCCGGCCCGGGGAGAGGCCCTTCGCCCTCCCCCCGGCACGGGCCCCGAAGGAACCATGATCAGAGCCGCGCGACGCATCGTCGACAGGCTGCGTCTCGGCGGGTACGAAGCCTACTTCGCCGGGGGGTGGGTGCGCGATTTTCTGCTCCGGAGAAGACCGAGGGACATCGACATCGCCACGAGCGCCCCGCCCGACGAGGTGCGGCGCCTCTTCCCCCGTTCGCGCGCGATCGGGGCCCATTTCGGGGTGGTCCAGGTGTCGATGTACGGGCGCGCGTTCGAAGTCGCCACCTTCCGGAGCGACCGGGAGTATGTTGACGGGCGACGCCCCTCATCCGTGGTCTTTTCCGGCCCGGCGGAAGACGCCCGGCGCAGGGATTTCACCATCAACGGCCTGTTCTACGACCCCACCGGCGGCCGCCTCATCGATTACGTCGGCGGCCGGGAGGACATCGAGCGCCGCCTCGTCCGGACCATAGGAGACCCCCGGGAACGGTTCCGGGAAGACAAGCTCCGCCTCCTGCGCGCCTTGCGTTTCGCCTGCGGCCTCGGGTTCGACATCGCCCCGGAGACATGGGACGCCATCGGGACCCTGGCCCCCCGCATCACCGAGGTCAGCTGGGAGCGGATCCGGGGCGAACTGGAGGAGATCTTCACCGGCCGCGACCCGGGACGCGGGCTCGAGTTGCTCCACAGGAGCCGCCTGCTCGCCGAGCTGCTGCCGGAGGTCGCGATCCTGGAGCAGGCGCCCCACCCCCGCTCCGGCGACCTCCTGGCGCACGCTTCGGCCGTCCTTTCGCGTCTCCGCGGCCGGTCCCCGGTCCTGGCCTTCGCCGCGCTGCTCAAGGACGTCGGCGCCGGGCCGGGACACCGGGCCGAGGGGACCGAGGGGCGCGGGGCGCAAAGGGGGGAGACGGTCGAGCGGATCTGCCGCCGCTTGAAAATGTCCAACGGGGATATCCGGGCCGTCCGCGGCCTGGTCCAAACCCACCCCGAATTTTTCCGGCTCCCGGAAATGAGCCGGGGCGAATGGATGCGGATGGCGGCGCTCCCCGACATCGAAGACCACCTGAGGCTGCTCGGGGCGGCGGTGGCGGCCGGCTCAGGGACTCCTTCGCTCCACGCGGGGTGGCGCCGCCGCCTGCGGGAATTCCGGGATTCCCCCCCCCTGCGCCCCCTCATCGATGGATCCGACCTCGTGGCCCTGGGCCTCGAGCCCGGGCCGGCGTTCCGGGAGATCCTGGATACCGTCCGGAACCTCCAGTTCGAAGGCGCCCTCTCGACGAGGGAGGAGGCGCTCCGGTACCTCCGGGAGCGGCACGGAGACACTTAAACCCCATTCACAGATTCGAGGCATCGATTGAACCCATTTTCGCTCGACCAGACAGTCCAGGTGAACGGTGCCGCGGTGCGGAGGATCCGCAGGGGGCACCTGTGGATCTATGCGGGGGACCTCGAGCGCGGGCCGGAGGGGGATCCGGTATTCGTCCGGGTCGCCGACGGCGCAGGGAACGAACTCGGCACGGCCTTCTACAGCCCGCAGTCCCAGATCCGGCTGCGCCTGTTCACCCGCAGCCCCGAGGTCGCCTCGCCGGAATTGCTCCGCGCGCGGATCGAGTCCGCCGTCGGGCGGAGACGCGGCCGGATCGGCCCTTCCTCCGCCTGCCGCCTGGTGTTCGCGGAGGGGGACCTCCTCCCGGGCATCATCGTGGACCGTTATTCGGACCGGCTCGTGCTGCAGACCCTGTCCCGGGGGGCCGACGCTCTCAAGACCCTGATCGCCGACATCCTCGAGGAGACACTCCACCCCGCGGGGATTCTCGAACGCAACGACGTCAGGGCTCGCAGGCTCGAGGGGCTCGATGAGGTCTCGGGCGTCCTGCGCGGGGAGATCCCCGGGGAGATCGAGATCGCCGAGGACGGGGTCCGCTTCATCGTCGACCTGCGCCGGGGGCAGAAGACCGGGTTTTTCCTGGATCAGAGCGACAACCGGGTCGCGGCGAAGACGTACGCCTCCGGGCGCGCCCTCGATTGCTTCACCCACACCGGCGCCTTCGCGCTCCATTTCGCTTCGCGCTGCCAGAGCGTGCTCGGGGTGGACGCCTCCCCGGAATCGGCCGCCATGGCCGGGCGCAACAGCGCCCTGAACGGGTTCGACAACACCGATTTCCGCGAGGGGAACGTTTTTGATCTGCTGCGCGAACTCGAACGCGCGGGGGAGACGTTCGACACGATCTGCCTCGACCCCCCAGCCTTTGCCAAGAACCGGAAGTCGATTGCGGGCGCCCGGAGCGGGTACAAGGAAATCAACCTGCGTGCGCTGAAGCTCCTGCGGCCCGAGGGGGTGCTCATCACCTCGAGCTGTTCCTACCACATGTCCGAAGCCGATTTCTTCGACCTGATCTCGGAGGCGGCGCGCGATTGCCGACGCCCCCTGCAGCTGGTCGAAAAACGGGGACAGGCGGCCGACCACCCCAGTCTGGCGGGGATGCCTGAAACCTATTACCTGAAGTGCTTCATCCTGCGGGCGTTGTAACGCGGCAGCCCGTCCAGGCGCCGGGAGAGCGCCGGCGCCTGAACGAGCCTGTCTTCGTTATCGGGCCTATCGGGCCTGGGCGGCCTGGGCGACATCCTCGGGGGTGGCGTCCTTGGCGCAACGGCAGCCGAAATCATAGAGCGCGCTCGGCGGCTGAGCCGCCCGGTCGTACAGGTGCCCCATCTTCCCGCGGTAACGGGAGGCGAGGCCGCGGACCACGCGCAGGGTCTTGCCCGATTTCGGATCCCTCTTCGGGTTTCCCTTGTAGGTGGTATACCACGAGGAAGTCCATTCCTGGACGTTCCCCAGCATGTCACGCACCCCGAAGGGGCTCACGTCGTTGTACTGCCCGATGGCCTCGGGCTTGGCCGGCCCCGATTCGTAGGTGTTGCTCATGCCGTCCTGCCACTCGTTCCCCCAGGGGTAGATGAACCCCTCGGTGCCCCGGGCGGCCTTTTCCCACTCCTCCTCGGTCGGCAGCCTCTTCCCCTGCGCCTTGCAGTAGGCGTCCGCGTCGTTCCAGGTGATATAGACCACGGGGAACATCCCCTTTTCGGGCGTGAAGAAAAGCCTCCAGTCGCGCCCCTCCTTGGCCCCTTCACCGGCGTAGCTGTTCTTGATGGAGAACTCCAGGAACTCCATGTTGGTGACTTCGTACTTGTCGATCCAGAACGCGGGAAGGTTGACCTTCTGCTCGGGATAGGCGATCGATTCCTTGTCGTTCGTCCCCAGGATGAACTCCCCTTCCGGGATGAGGACCATCTCCCCGGGCACGACTTCAGGCGCCGCCGGCTCCACGGCCGCCTCTTCCTGCGGCTCGGCATCCTTCTTCCCGCAGGCGACGAGCCCGTACATCAGAATCAGTGCGGCAAGGACCATCAGAGCTTTCTTCGACATCATCCGTTCCTCCATGATTACGCTTTTACCAGCCTGAACCGCGATTTATACAATACCTCCATTTGCCAGTCAATTACACTAAAAGGTTACATAACTGTTGCAATCGCAACCGTGCATTTAATATGATTCGCACCCAGGCGGGATAATGTCACCGCAATGTCCAACAGCTCGCCGAGGCCCGGGATGGCAACAGCGCTGGAGAAATTGCGAACGGATCTCGAGATCTCGCCCGAAGGCACCTCCGGCGTCATCGTCAAAGACCCCGTCACCCGCCGCTTCTACCGCTTCACCCCCGTCCAGGCAACGGTGCTCGAGCTTCTGGACGGCAGCCGGGACCTGGCCGCCATCGCCGCCGAGGCGTCCGAAAAACACCGGGCCGAAGTCCTGGAGCACCAGCTGGAGGACTTCGTCGGGAAATTGCGCCACCTGCTCCTGTTGGATCACCCCTATTGCTGGACACGGCTCGAAGGCGTGGCCCGGGGCTCGAAGGGGAGCTTCAAAAACCTGCTGTCGATCAAGCTCCACGCCTTCAACCCCGACCGGACGCTGACCCTGCTGGAAAAGAGGCTCCGTTTTTTCTTCACCCCCGCGTTTTCGGCCGTCTTCTGGGGCGCCGCCGTCGTCGCCGGCATCCTCTCCATCGTGCACGCCCGCTCGCTCTTCGTCTCCATGGGGTCGCTCTTTTCGCTCTACTCCATCCCCCTGATCCTCCTGGTGGTCTTCACCGTCGTCACCATCCACGAGTTCGGGCACGGGCTCACGCTCAAACACCACGGCGGCAGGGTGGAGGAAATGGGCGTCATGCTCCTCTACTTCATCCCGGCGTTCTACTGCAACGTCAGCGACGCCTGGATGCTGGGGAAGCGGGAACGGCTCCTGGTCTCGGTGGCGGGAGGCTACATCCAGATCTTCATATGGGCCCTGGCCACCATCGCCTGGAGGATCCTGGCGCCTGAGACCCTGGCCAGCCAGGTGTGCCTCATCATCATCGCCTTTTCGGGGATTCAGACCCTCTTCAACTTCAACCCGCTGATCCGGCTCGACGGCTATTACATGCTGAGCGACTACGTCCAGGTCCCCAACCTGAGGCCCAAGGCCCTCGCCTACCTGAAAAACCGGGTGGTGGGATTCGTCACCGGGACGCCGGCGGCGGAGGACGGACCGAACCGGAGAGAACGCCGGATCCTGGTCTGGTACGGCCTGGCCTCCTCCCTGTTCACTGTCGTCCTCGTCGCCGTCATGCTCCACCGCATAGGGGGATGGATCATCCAGGAATACCGCTTCTGGGGCATCCTCGCGACCTCGGCCCTTTTTCTCGCCACCATCCCGATCACCCGGAAAGAGAACGTGGAGACATCGCGCAAGCTATTGACAGGCATGATCATCCGAATCAGGAAAAAGCCGCTGATCTACATGGGTCTCCTGCTGCTGGCGCTCCTGGCGGGGTTCCTCCCCTGGCAGCTCAAGATTTCGGGCGAGTTCGCCATCACGGCCGCACAGAAAGTCTCGGTGTCCCCCCAGGTGGACGGGAACCTGATGCGCATCCACGTGGACCAGGGGGACCGCGTGCAGGCGGGGCAACTCCTTGCGGAAATTGAAAATCTGGAGTTGTCCAACAGCTACGAGGAAACCAGGGGGGAGCTGGCGTCGCAGCGGGCGTCGCTCGACCTGCTCAAGGCGGGGAGCCGCCCGGAGGAGATCGAAAACGCCCGGCGGCAGGTGGAAACCAAGCGGGCCGAGCTGGTTAACGTCTCACGGATCGATCAGGAAAGGGCCCTGCTCCGGGAGACTATCGCCAAGCGGGAATCGGAGCTGAAGAACGCCCAGCTGAATTATGAAAGGACCCTGAGCCTCCTGAATTCCGGCCTCATAGCCAGGATCGAGGCCGACCGCGACCGGACCGCCTTCGAGGTCCAGCAGAAGGAACTGGCGGAAGCCAGGGGGCAGCTGAGCATCCTGGAAGAGCAGACGGACCGGAACCGGGACATCAAGCGCAAGGAGCTGGCCCAGGCCGAGAGCCAGCTCAATATCCTGCTGGCGGGCGCCCGAAAGGAATCGGTCCGGGCGAGCGAATCCCAGGTATCGAAGCTGGAGGAGAAGCTCGGCATCCTCGAGCGGCAGAGGGAAAAGCTCAAGGTACGCAGCCCCATAGAGGGGATCGTCGCCACCGCCCACCTGCAGAACCGGATCGGGGATTACCTCGAGAAGGGGGACCCGTTCTGCGACATCGTCAGCGAAGGGAGCATGCTCATCGAGATGCCGGTCCCCGAAAAGGAGATCGGGGAGGTGAGCGTCGGGATGCCGATCAGCCTCAAGGTACGGGGGTACCCGGGCCGCTGGTACGAGGCTCATGTCAAAAGCATTGCGCCGGTGGCCGCCACCACCGGAACCGACCGCACGGTGCTCGTCCACGGAGAGCTGACCAACACCGACGGCACCCTGAAATCGGGGATGACGGGGGTCGGAAAGATCCTCTGCGGCAAGCGCACCGTCTTCGCCATCGCCTTCCGCCGGGCGGTTCGATGGATCCGAACCGAGTTCTGGGAATACCTCCCCTGATTCCCCGCCGGCCGGACACGTCCCGAAGATCCTCTGAAGCCAAGATTTCCGGCCCGGAAGCCCCAATAAAAAATTAAATAAACCACGCGGAAAATGGTTGACAGTGCTCGAAAAGTGCTGATAGATTGGCGCCATCACTAAGTTTGTCGTAAGCGGAGACGTTGCCGGAAGTTATGGCATGGGCGCTAAATGGCTTCCGGGTTTGGCGGATCCGTGGGGAAAGTGAAGTTTCTCGAATAGCTCTCTCACCTTGAAGAGCGCTTGGTCCATTGACAGAAAGTTCAAGCGGAACCCGGTGCTACTACCAATCTGAGTAAGAGCGCTAACCTGGGGTCGAAAAAGGCTCTGCCTTGCAGGTTGTGTTTTTTGCCGAAAGATCCTGTTCGGATTTATCGGCAGACCGGACGGATGCATTAGCAGTTTATCCGGTCGGCGGCATGGGCGCTGAACCATCCTGTGTTCGACCTCATTGTGTTGCAAACGCAGACCTTTTGGTTTCAAAAGCCAAGGGGGGGTGTGTTTGTGCTTTTAATCGGAGATTGTCAATTGCCACTCCCAAGCTTGAAAAGGAGGGTAGCTATGGCAAGTGCGATTCTTTGGCTGTAGCCGGTGGTGAAACAGAATCATTGGCTCACTCAAAACCAAGTGGAGACTCAAATGCAGACTGAAATTGAAGTTCTCGAAAGCCGTGAAACGCCTGGAGTGTTCTGGACTGTCGCCCAGCCCTAGGGACACTGGCTAACCGGAAGGCAGGCCGAGTCATATCGGCCTGCCTTCCTCGAGCCCCTCACCCACCGGACGAGAGGATTTCGTAAATTTTATGGGTTCAGCTGTCGATATGATCGCTTATGATATGCGGCAGAAATCCATGAAATGGGCTGATCTTCCAAAAAAGCTAAAAGCATACATAATACTCCTGTCCATTATAGCTATGCCTATAGTTATATGGACCTTGGGGAAAATTGTCACTGAATCCTATAGTCCCGGCTGGCTATTATTTCTCGCCCTTGTCATCATCTCTGTTTCTCTCAAGATCTCCATAGATTCCGCAAAAACTACTATAAGCATTGGGGATGCATACATTATGGCGATTGGCATGATGTATGGGATTGCCCCATGCGTTGTAGCCACCTTCTGCCACACTTTTTTGATTTCGGTATTCGCCAAAAGCCCCAAAATACCCACGTATCAGATAGTATTTAATCTATCCAGTACAATTTGTGTAGCTTGGCTTTACAGCTTTGTCTATCACAGGATGATTGGGGGTCACGATCAGATCCTTGATATTGTGGTTGGATCCGCCATTTTAACCATTACATACTTTGCAGCGAATTCCAGTTTGGTAGCCGTTGCAATTTCTTGGTCCTTAAACGAAAACATTGTAAGATTCTGGGCCAAAACCATGATGCCGCTGGCGATGGAGTTCTCGGCCTCGGCGGGGATCGCCACCTCCTTCGTGATCCTGCACCGGTGGCAGGAGTTCCTTCCCCTTGCCCTGGCACCGCTGCTGGGACTCGTCTGGGGATACCACCAGCAGAACCGTTCCCGCATCATCGCCAACAACGCCCGGATCCTGGAGGCGGAAAATCACCTTAAAGAGCAGGAAGATTTATATTTAAGGACTGTAGAATCCCTTGCTCTGGCCGTGGACGCCAAGGACCAGACCACCTACGGTCATATCCGCAGGGTCAGGGTGTACGCAATGGGGCTGGCCAGGTTCATCGGCATCACGGCTCCCGATGAACTGAAGGCGATAGAGACCGGCGCGCTCCTGCATGACATCGGCAAGCTGGCGGTGGATGACTTCATCCTGAACAAGCCCGGAAAACTTACGAGCCAGGAGTTCGAAAAAATCAAAATGCACGCCGCCGCAGGTGACGAAATCCTGCAGCAGGTCCGGTTCCCCTTCCCGGTGGCCCGGTATGTACGCTGCCACCATGAACGATGGGACGGGAACGGGTATCCCGACGGGTTGAAGGGAGAAGACATTCCGCTTGGAGGCCGGATCCTGTCGGTCGCGGATGCCTTCGACGCCATCCGCTTCTCCAGGCCGTACAAGCTCGCCATGTCTACCGAAGAAGCCCTCGAGGTTCTGCGATCCGAATCGGGCACCTTTTTCGACCCCAAACTGGTGCAGTTGCTGGTGGAGCACATCCACGAACTGGAGGAAGAAGCCATTCGGGAATCGTCCAACGCCCCCGAACTCTCCTTCCGCAAATACTTCCAGCCTGATCAGTCCGGTACCGCAGCCCGGTTGTTGTCTACGCCAGCCGCCGATCTGCCGGCGGAATTCGTCCGCATCGCCGAATTCTGCAACACCATGTCGGGCTACTTTGAACTGAAGGATGTTTTTCCGGTGGTGCTCAGCCAGCTGGAGCCTTTTTTGCCCTTCAGCACCTGTGCGCTTTATCTAGGGAATGAAAAAGGCCGCCTTGAAGCCGCCTCCGCGACCGGCCGCCATTCCCAGCATCTCCGTGGACATGGCATGGAAATGGGAATGGGGATCAGCGGCTGGGTGGCAGCCTACCGCCGCCCCATGCGCAACACCGGTCCGGCGCTCGATTTCACAGGGCTGGCGGGGGATTTCAGCTCACTCGCCGACGCCCTCGCGGTCCCGGTGGTCTACGAGGACGAGCCCCTGGGCACCCTCTCCCTCTACGCGCAGGAAAAGGGCTTTTATACCCAGGAGCACCAGGACCACCTGCAGATGCTGGCCGACCTGATCGCGCCCCTGATTGCCGAGTCCAAAAAGCGCAAGGGATCGGAGGACCCGGATCTGCTCGATCCCACGACCCAGGTCCCCCGGGTCTCCTACCTGGCCGCCATCGGCCCGCAACTCCTTGCCGCGGCAGCAACCACCAAGGCTCCGCTCGCGCTCATCTACCTGGAAATCAGGAATCTGAACCAGATCACCCGCCTCTACGGCGGTCATCAGGGCAACTCCCTGCTCCGAAGGATCGCCGGCTGCATCAAGCCCGAACTCCGGGGGACGGACACCCTGGTGCGTTACGGGAACCAGGGGTTTGTGGCGCTCCTCCCCGGGATGCGGGAAGAGCAGGCCATCCGCTGCGCCGACCGGTTGAAGCAGCAAATCAGGCGGGAGGTCACCAATGCGGTCCAGGGGATCGCCGTCGACTTCAAGGCCGGCATCGCCGTCCATCCCAGGGACGGCGCCACCATCATGACCCTCCTGCATACCGCCCTGGAAGCGGTCAAATCCACATCAGCTGAACTGCCGCAGGGCGATAACGTCATTGATTTCACCCAGCGCCCCTGACTCCCCACCGGCCCCGCGCGTTCAGGAATCGCTGTCCCCGTCTCCCCCCTTTTTTCGAAAAGACCGGTAGGGCAGGTAGCACCCGTTCCGCTTGAGAAACTGCAGGGTGGAGGTGTAGCGCCGATCGGGAACCCGGAGAAGCCTCAACGCCATCCTGTAGTTGCCGTTCGTTTCCGCCAGTGCCTTGCCGATGATGTCGCTCACCAGCGCGGCGCCCATCCGGTGAAGAAGAAACGGGGCTTTGACCAGTCCGTCGAAATCCCCCTGCCCTTCGAGGATGGCGCGATAGATTCGCTCGGCCGGATCCGGATCGGCCAAGGGTCCGGAAAACCGTCCGCAGAGCACCTCCGGGGGCAGCTCCCCGACATCGATGACGGGATCGTTCCCGTTATAATAGATTCCCTGAATCATCCCCCCCAACTCGCGCACGTTCCCCGGGTAGGAATAGCGGAGGAGCAGGTCCATGGCATTGGAGCCCACGTGCCTGCGAAAACCCTTCTGCTTCGCGCACATTTCGAGAAACCAGTCTATGAGGAGCGGAATGTCTTCCCTGCGCTCGCGCAAGGGAGGGAGGTGGATCTGCACGATTTTGATCCGGTAGTAAAGGTCCTCCCGAAAGCGGCCCGCGCGCACTTCGTCCAGGAGGATGCGGTTGGAAGCGGTGATGATGCGGATATCCAATTTCCGGGTATGCATTTCGCCGATCCGGCGCACCTCCCGTTCCTGTATCACCCGGAGGAATTTCACCTGAGTCGTCAACGGCAGATTGCTGAACTCATCCAGGAAAAGCACTCCCCCATCGGCGGCTTCAAAACACCCCGGCCTGTCCTCCAAGGCCCCCGTGAAGGCGCCCCGGCGAAAGCCGAACAGCTCCGATTCCACCAGCGACTCCGAAAGGGCGCCGCAATCCACCGATAAGAACTTGCCGCGCTTTCCGGGATTCGTCCGATGAATGGCGCGCGCCACCAGTTCCTTTCCAGTGCCGCTCTCCCCGGTGATCAACACGTCGAGCGGCGAGGCGGCAACCGACCCGATCTGCACTTTCAGGGCACAGATCGCCGGGCTCTTTCCTACGATCTCGGGATAGGGGTCCTTCGCATCGGACCGCGCACCGGCCGGAGGGATATGGATTGCAGGCGGACGCGGCCGCGTGAGAAGGTTTGCGATCCCCAGTGCCGTCAGGGAGCAGGCGGCGGCAAAGAGATTGATCACCGGCTCGGAAATGCCGTCCGAAGGGGCGTCATGCTCGGCATACAGGACCCCGATCACCCTGCCGGGAGCCTTCAAGGGGGCACACATCAATCTCCCCCCGCCCCCCCGGGGGGCCCTGATCCGTGGATCCCGCCGGCAATCGGCGCTGATGACGGGGATCTCTTCGTGGAACACGGTCTCCACGACCTCCCGGTGGACCGAACCGGGCTCGGTCAGGTTGACTTTTTCGATCCCCCTCCCCTTTGCAGGCCGCAGTCTCCCGGAGGATTCCTGGCACAGATAGACGAACGCCCGCGTCATCCCGATCGCCGGCAGCAGCTGCTCCAGAAGCGCCTCCAGAAGATTGTCCAGGTCCTGCGAGGAAGTGATCACCGCGCTCAGGCGCTGCAGCGTACGAGCGTTCCGGTCTCCGGAGCCCGGTCCCTCGAAACCGACCTGGATCGGCCGCTGCGTCCGCCCGTTTTCGATGGCGCCAAGGAGTTCCAGTTTCAGCCGGCTCCGGCCGAAGACGGTGTAAAAGGAAACCAGCGCCTCCGGCGGGAGCTGGCCCTCCAGCCTGCAGAGGTGCGCATAAGCCTTTTCAGCGCACTCGTAACTTCGCCTCTGGTCCCCCTCTTCGCCATAAAGCAGGCTCAATTCCGCATGGGCGCGCCAGAGGGATTCATGATGTGCAAAGGATTCGTCGCCGCGGATACACAGGTCCAGTTGCTCAACTGCCTTGTTCCTGTCCGTGACGGCTTCCCCCGACCGTCCGCGGCAGGGGGAATAGATCGATCCGAGAAGGAGACGAGCCCTCTGCATCAGGGGACCGGCCCCCATGCCGCGGGCCAGCCTGAGGGCGTTTCTGCCATATCGTTCAGCCTCCACAGGCCTCCCACATTGAAACTGGACCTCGCCGAGATGCAGCCGAATGATGCACATCTGGTAGGGCCAGTGTTTCCGGGTCACCGCGCGATCGAGCGCCCTCAGCCTTTTCAGCGCTTCCTCCCCCCGCCCCTGCTCGGCCATGATACGCGCCCGAAGCCCCTCCGCCAGTTCATGCTCATAGAGGGGGGCCTCGGCGCTGCCGTATCTGGACAGTTCCTCGATACGTCGCAGGGCTTCCGGCAGCCGGCCCAGGTAAAAGCTTAACTCCGCTGCAACGTAGTGCGCATGTCCGATATTGAAAGGGGAGAGATTCTTATTGCCATCCTGAAACATCATCGAGATCAATTCGCAAGCCTTGCGATAATCCCCGGATGCGAATCGAACCTCAGCCATTATCGTTACAACAGCCAATCGTATTGCGGGATTGTTTGCATGCTCCACAGCTTTTGCTGCTTTATCCTCGGCGATCAATGCGTTTTGTAGCTGACCCATTCGGCAGAGGCACTCTACTTTGTTCCCAAGAGATTGTGAAAGGATAACAAAGGATCGGCTCTTCTCGCTCAATTCTACAGCTTGCTCATGCCTATCGAGGGCCAAACCAAATCTTCCCAGTCTCATAAGAATCAAGCCATTTGTCGACATTGCAGAGCATGCCAAGAAAGATTCACTGGAATCCTTCATTATCGAAGTGGCTCTTTTGCTGGCAGCAAGAGCGTTTTTTAGATCCGCCGCAACACAATAAAGCGAAGCATACAAATTCTGAATCCGGCCCCTCAAGGCGGTGGCGTTCTTCTCAGGACAGGCCGCGAGCGCCTTGTCCAGGCACCTCAGGCCCTTGCGGGGGCTGGACTGGAGTACGGCGATGAAGGCAAGTTCGGCCCAGAGCATGGCCCGGGTCAGGTTGGGGCCGGGGGCCGGATGGCGGTCGAACACATCCAGCCCCTTCCTGCAGTAGGCTTCCTGCATCCGGACGTTGCCGATATATTGGCACGCCAGGGCCATTTGCATGTACATGCGCGCACGCACTTCCGGCCCCACCGACCGGTGCCGGCCGAGGATCTTCCTGAGGAGGGCGAGCGCCCGGGCGGCCATCCCCAGGGCGAACATGGTGTCGCTGGCATCGATCGCCGCGCGGCAGGCCTCCTCGTCCGTCAGCCCGTTGCGGCGGCTGAAGACGTGCTCGTAGCAGCGCAGGGCCTTTTCATGCGCGAATTCGGCCCGCGACCGGGCCGCGGAGGCCAGTACCGTCGGGATGGAAGCGACGCCCGCCCTCCCCTCGATGTAGTGGTGCGCCAGCTCGTGGAAGCGCCCGGCACCCCCTTTCTCCCGCAATATCCCCTCCGCGATCTTCCGATGCATCCGGGGCGCGGCCCCTTTCGGCAGGTTCCGCCGCACGACTTCGGGAATGAGCTCGTGGCTGAAGTCGACCGTTTCCCGGTCGCCCGCGCTCTCCACCCGCACCATCTGGCGCCGCCTGAGCTCCGCCACCGCCCCCGCCACCCGGCCGGGGCTCCAGGACATGGCCGGGGCGAGGGAGTCTGCGGCCACGGGTCGGTGCCGCAGCGCCAGCCAGTCCGCCAGGCTCCTTGCCGGGGGGGGCAGGGATTGCAGCCGCTTCGTCAGAACCGACCCGACCTCGGCCGGCACCTCGAGGTCTTTTGCGCTCCCCTCGAAGAACTTCCATACCCCCGAGCTGCGGCGCAACGCCCCCTGTTCCAGCAGATGCTTCAACATCTGCTCCAGGAAGAGGGGGTTCCCCCCGACGGCGCGGTAGAGCCAGTCGTTCAGGGCCGCGGGCAGATCGTTCGAGCCGGTGATCCCCACGGCCATCCTTCGGAGGCTCTCCCGGTCCAGGGGCTCGAGCGTGAGGACTTCCCCCCTTTCGTTGCGCACGGCCGTTTCCATGACCGCCTCCAGGTACCCGCTCGATTCCTCCCCCGAACGGAGACTGACGCAGGCCAGGACCGGGTGGGAGTGGATATCGGCCCCCAGGTAGTCGAGCACCGCGCAGCTGGAGCGGTCGGCATTGTGAAAATCGTGCAGCAGCAGGAGCGTCGGGGTGTCTCCCAGCCGCCGCACCAGTTCCCGGGTCAGCTGATCCTGGAACTGCCCCGTGGCGAAACCCGACGCCCCGTCGCCCGGGTCCGAGGAACCGGTCCGGACCGCCTGGTCGAAAAGGGAGGTCTCCCCTTCCGGGTCCAGTTGCGAAAGGACCTGCCGATAGGGGGCGTAGCCCGACTCCGCCCGGACCCCGCAGGCGCCTTCGGCCACGTGCCACCCCTCGAGCAGCGCCCGGCTTCTCATCTCCTCCATGAACCGGGTCTTCCCGGCCCCCGCCTCCCCCGCCAGGAAAAGGGTCCATCCCCGCCCGCTTTCCCTCACCCTGCGGGCGCGGGCCTGGACCCGCTGCATTTCGCGCTCCCTCCCCACGAAAGGGGCGGCGGAAAAACGGCACTCCGGCTCCCAGACCGGCCCGTCGGAGCGGACGAGGCCCCCGATGGCGGCAGCCGCCTCCAGCGCCGTTATCGTCCGGTTTTCCGGGTCTTTTTCGAGCATCCGGCCCAGGAGCAGGGCCAGGGCGCCGCCCCGGCGCAGGCTCTCGATCGGGCGCAGGTCCACCCCCGCCTGGAGCTGCTTCTGGATCAGGAACCCCTCGTCGTCGTCTTCAAAGGGGAAACGCCCGCAGATCAGCAGGTAGAGCAGGATACCCAGGGCGTAGATGTCGGACCGGGCCGTGGGCCGCCCGCCCAGCAGCAGCTCGGGAGCGGCGCAGGACGGGGAGAGGCGATCGCCGTCATCGGGGAGGAACCGCCGCACTCCGTAGCCCAGGATGACGGGGCGCGCCTCTTCCCCCTCCCCCACCAGCAGGATGGTCGAGGACGTCAGATCCCCGTGCACGATCCCCCTGCCGTGCAGGTGGTGGAGGGTGGCCGCCAGTTCGGCGCCCAGGGCGAGCGCCTTCTCCGGGGTCAGCCCCCCGGCGGCCGCCCGCAGGCTCGCCCCCTCCACCCGCTCCTCGGTCAGGAACAGCGCGCCCGAATCCTCGGCGATCCCGAAATCGAGGACGGGAACCAGGCCCGGATGGCGCAGGCGCACCAGCATCGACAACGTGGCCCGAAGGGCATGCCCCTCTTCCCCGGTCGCATCCACCGGGCCCAGCATCCGGAGGACCAGATCGCCCGAACCGTCGCAAAGGTCCCGGCAGGCGTAGACATCCCCCGCCGTACCGCAACCCAGAATCCCTTCGACCCGGTACCGCCGGGCGACAATGGAGCCCTCCTTGAGTTTTCCCTGATGTACGCTCATAGCCTTCCTCCCGGAAGGATCGGTTCACTGCCATCAGAAGCACAAAGGGTGCGAAGGCGCCGGGGAACCGGGCCGTCACAGGCACATCCAGGGTGAGCGGGGGGCGAACCCGGGCATTATAAATCCAAGGGCGGGCGCACACAATCAAATTTGATATATCGAATACCCTTTGCGGGGGGAACAGGGGGGGGGGAGTTAAACGAATCAGGCCTTCCGGAGCGGACTCCTGAAGGCCTGATTTTAAAAAATCCCGTGGAGGTCCGGCTACTTTTTGCCCGGGACGACGGCGTCCTTGCAGGCCTTGGCCACTCTGAACTTCACCACCGTCTTGGCCGGGATCTTGATCGCGGCACCGGTCTGGGGATTCCGTCCCATTCTCGCCTTGCGATGCGATTTCACGAGTTTGCCAATTCCAGGGATGATGAACTGGCCGTTTTTCTTGGTCTCAACCACCGCCGTGGCGGCGATGATTTCGAGAATCTGGTTTGCCGCTGCCTTGGTAATGTCAGCCTTGTCAGCTATCAGGGAAACTAACTGAGCCTTCGTCATCACTTTTCCAGCCATTAAACTCCTCCCGAAAATTTGGTTATGAACTTTTTGGAACACAGCAAACAGGCTATGGACATTTTCCGTAAATTCTCAGAAAAAGCAATGAAGATTTTACAAAAACCCGCTATTTATCGCTGTCCGAGCGCCATCGGGGCCCGAAAGCCCCGATTTCGTCGCTTTCGGGCGGTTCAGGAAGCGCAGTAGGGGTTGCGCCCGGCGGCGTGATCGGTCGTGTCCAGAACCTCCCCGACCTCGGGAATGGCGGCCCGGATCGCCTTTTCGACCCCAAGCTTCATGGTCATTCCGGCGGACGCGCACCCCTGGCACCCCCCTCCCAGCTTGAGGTAGAGCGAGTTCTTCCGGACCTCGACGAGCTCCACATAACCGCCGTGCGCCCCAAGCGCCGGGTTGACCTCCTTTTCGAGGAGCGCCTCGACCCTGGTCCGGATCTCCGCCTCGGACGGCATCCGCCGCTCGAATTCCTCGCTGACCGCGGGATCGTTCGAGCGGATGTGCTCGCGGATCTTCGCGCCGATCTGCCTGCCGATGACGGGCCAGGGGTCGATCCCCGATTTGGTGACCGTGACCCGCTCCCCGGCGATCAGGACGCTCTCCACCTCCGCGATCCCGAAGATCCGCCGTGCAAGAGGGGAGAGCCCGGCCGCCTCCCGGTTCCCGAAAAAGGCGGCGCCCCCCGGGTAGACGGGGCGGTCCACCCTGAACAGGCAGGTCTCGGGACTGACGGCCGGTTCGCCGGTGATCGATATCTCTTGTTCCACGATCTTCTCCTTTCGGCTGATGGGCCCGGGCGCGCTTTGCACCACGCCGCCCGATGAGGAGGAAGGTAACCGACAAGGCTCGGCCGTGTCAACAGCTCCGGAGGCCGTCATCGGGCATGAAAAATCGGCCCGACTCGGTTATGATGAGGCTTCGGCGCCCCGCCGGCCGGGGGCGCGCCGGGAGGGTCGATGAGGGGCCGAAGCCTGATTCTCGCCGTCTTGCTGCTGGCAGGGACGCTGCCGGCCCGGGCACCCGAAGGCACCGCGCCTCCTGCCGGGGCGCCCGCGATCATGCCCTGGCCGCAATCCCTGGAGGCGAAGCCCGGGGTTCACCGCCTCGCCGGAAACCTGACTTTCTCCCTGGACGCGTGCCGCGACGCCCGCGTCGCCGCGGCCGCCAACCGCCTGCTCGAAATGGTGCGGCGGAGGACGGGCTTCCCCCCGCAGGGCACGAGCCCGCGGCAGGCGTCGCTGATCCTGCGCTGCGGGGGGGACGGCGGACGCGTCCAGACGCCCGGCACCGACGAATCGTACCTCCTCGAAATCTCCCCCGGGTCGATCCTCCTCGAGGCCCCCTCCCCGGTGGGGGTCCTGCGGGGCCTCCAGACCCTCCCGCAGCTGATCGCCCCGGACGGCGAATCGTACTGCCTTCCCTGCCTCAGGATCGAGGACCGGCCGCGCTTCCGCTGGAGGGGGCTCCATATCGACGTTGCCCGGCACTGGGAGCCGGTAGACGTCATCCTGAGAAACCTGGACGCCATGGCCGCGGTGAAGATGAACGTCTTTCACTGGCACCTCTCCGACGACCAGGGATTCCGGGTGGAGTCGCACCGCTTCCCCCGCCTGCACGAAATCGGGGGGGAAGGAAAGTATTACACCCAGGAGGAGGTCCGGACGGTCGTGGCCCACGCGCGCGACCGCGGCATCCGCGTGGTCCCCGAATTCGAAATGCCGGGGCACGCCACCGCCTGGCTCGCGGCTTACCCGGAACTGGCCGCCGCCCCGGGCCCCTACCGGGTCGAGAGTTCGTGGGGCGTCTTCGACCCCTCGATGGACCCCAGCCGGGAGGAGGTCTACGAACACCTCGACCTCTTCATCGCGGAAATGGCCCCGCTCTTCCCCGACGAGTATTTCCACATCGGGGGGGACGAGGTCAACGGGAAGCAATGGAACGCGAACCCCCGCATCCGGGAGTTCAAGGCCAAAAGCGGGATGAGGGGCAACCGGGAACTGCAGGCCTACTTCACCCGGCGCCTCGAGGCGATCCTGGCCCGGCACGGCAAAAGGATGGTGGGGTGGGACGAGATCGTGCACCCCTCGCTCCCGACCACCGTGACGGTGCAGACGTGGCGCATGCCCCCCAGGTTCGAAGACAACCTGAAGCTGGGCTACCCGGGCATACTTTCCAGGGGCTATTACCTCGATCACATGCGCCCGGCATCGTGGCACTACGGGATCGACCCCGGCGCCGGGCTCACCCCGGACGCCGCCGGCCGGATCCTGGGGGGGGAAGCGTGCATGTGGGCCGAGTTCGTCGACGAGGAGATCATCGAGTCCCGGATCTGGCCGCGCGCGGCCGCCGTCGCCGAAAGGCTCTGGTCCCCCGCCGGGCTCACCGACGTCGCGGACATGTACCGCAGGCTCGACGCGGTGGACGTGGAACTCGAGCGACTCGGGGTGCGGCACCGGAGCGCCTTCCCGCGCCTGCTCGGCGGCCTCCTCCCCGCCGGAGACCCCGCCCCGGTCGCCCGCCTGGCCGCCATCCTCCGCCCCCGGGGCCTGGCCGAGCGCCAGCGGGCGCGGAAATACACCCGCGAAACCCCGCTCCGGCGCCTGGTCGACATCCTCCCGCCCGAAAGCGCCGAGGCGCGCCGGTTCGACCTCCTCGTTGACCGCGCGCTGGGGGCGCCCTCCCCGGCCGACCGTGCGGGGATACGGGAGTCGCTCGAGCGCTGGCGCCTCGGCGCCGTAAACGCCCGGCCCGCCCTGCAGAGCTCCTTTCTCCTGGCCGAAACCGTCCCCGTCGCCGAAAGCGCCGCCGCGGCCTGCGCCCTGGGGCTCGAGGCGCTCGACCACCTCGAGGCCGCCACGGCGCCGCCGGCCGCCTGGCTCGAGAAGGCCTCGGGCGTCCTCGAGCGGGCGCGCTCATTTCCCGAAATCGAAATCGCCGTCGAGCCGGCGATCCAGAAGCTGGTCCGGGCCGTCCATTCCCGTTTTTCACGACAAGGAGAGACCCCATGAGGACAAGGACCGAGAAGGACTCCCTGGGAGAGCGCCGGGTCCCGGAAGACGCCTATTACGGCGCCCAGACCCACCGTGCGCTGGAAAACTTCCCCATCAGCGGGATCCCGCCCTCCCCCGCCTACGTCGACGCCACCCTGCAGATCAAGATGGCCGCGGCCGGGGTCAACCGCTCCCTGGGGCTGCTCGACGGGGAGCGGGCGGACGCCATCACGGCGGCCTGCCGGGAGATCCTCGGGGGCCGGCTCCGGGAGTGGTTCGTGGTGGACGTCTTCCAGGCCGGGGCCGGGACTTCGCACAACATGAACGTGAACGAGGTCGTGGCCAACCGGGCGATAGAGCTCCTCGGGGGAACGAAGGGGGACTACTCCCTGGTCCACCCCAACGACCACGTGAACATGGCGCAGTCCACCAACGACGTCTGCCCGACCGCCATCCGCATCGCCGCCTTCACCGAGAGCGCCCGCCTTCTGGAAGCGGTCGCCGGGGCGGAAAAGCTGTTCCGGGACAAGGCCGGGGAGTTCGACCCCGTCGTCAAGTCGGGCCGCACCCACCTGCAGGACGCCGTGCCCCTCAGGCTGGGGCAGGAGTTCGGCGCCTACGCCACCTCGATGCGCAAACACGGCGAGGCGATCCGGAGGGCGGCCGAAAGCAGCCTGGAACTGGGGATCGGGGGGACCGCCGTAGGCACCGGCGTCAACGCGCACCCCCGCTACCGCCCCCTGATGGTCAGGCAGCTGAGCCGGCAGACCGGGATCGATTTCCGGGAATGCGACGACTATTTCGAGGCGATGCAGTCCCTGCGCCCCTTCGTGGAGCTTTCCGGCGCGGTGCGCGCGCTCGCCCAGGATCTCATCCGCATCGCCAACGACCTCCGCCTCCTCGGCTCGGGGCCGAAAACGGGCCTGGCGGAAATCCGGCTGCCGGAACGGCAGCCCGGCTCCTCGATCATGCCCGGGAAAGTCAACCCCGTCATGGCCGAGATGCTCGACATGGTCTGCTTCCACGTCATCGGCTGCGACAGCACGATCCTGCTGGCGGCGCAGGCGGGGCAGCTGGAACTGAACGTCATGATGCCCGTCGTCGCCCACGACCTGCTCCACGCGATCTCGATCCTGACCAACGCGCTGGGCGTCTTCGGCCGTTTCTGCCTGGCCGGGATCCGGGCCGACCCCGAGCGCTGCCGGCGTTACGCCGAGTCGAGCATGAGCGTGGTGACCGCCCTCAACCCCCACATCGGCTACGCGGCCGCGGCCGAGGTCGCCCGGGAGTACCTCGAGTCGGGCGACTCCATCCGGGACATAGTCCTGCGCCGGGGCCTGATCCCGGCCGACCGGATCGACGGCATCCTCGAGCTCGAGAAGATGACCGAGCCGGGGATCAAGTAACCCCCATCACCCCGGCGATCAGGCGTCCCGGTGCCAGTGGACGACGGCGAACTTGTCCTGGGGGGCGTAGCGGAGGCTGAGGGTCCCCCCGAAGTCCCGCTGGATCGACTTGCCGATGCGGGCGACCAGGTGCTCGGTGGTGGCGGACACCCTGATCCCCTCCGCCCCCTCCTCCAGGCTGATGATCCGCTCGAGCGGCCGCTCCAGCCTGGTCCGCCGCTCGACATTGCGGATGCGGTTGAGCAGTTCCTCGCGATGCGCCTCGGCGAAAGAGCCGTCGAGTTCCACCAGCCCCCCGGCCTGCCCGTCCCGGATCTGCCTGCAGGCGGGGCAGAGTGTGCGTCCCCGCGCGCCCGAGGCGGCCGACGGGTCCCGCTTCCAGGCGCCATCCAGAAAAACCAGGTCGCATTCCGGACATTTCGTATGGAGCCGGTATTTCCCGGGCCGGGGTCCGCCCACCCGCCCGCGCTTCTGAATCCGGAGCGTTTCACGCAACTGCATCTTTTTGGTCATGAATCCTCCCAGTCACGATAGGGAAACTCAACCGGGATGCCGGATCCGGCCGGGACCGTACAGCGTCAAACCGTGGAGGGAAAGCAGGGGGGCGAAGGCAGCAAGGAAGCATGGCCATGATCCGTCCTGTTTGTCGCCACTATACCATATTCCCCATCCGCACGCTGGTGTACAATCCCGGGTTGATCGGACAGGGAGGGGTCGATGCCGCACACATCCGGATACCGCTGGGCCCAGTGGGGCGATCTCAACGCCTTCTTCGGCCTGATGCTCGACAACGTCACCAACCTCGTCATCCTCACCGGGATCCTCGTCGGGGTCTACGGCTACCCCGCCGAAAGCGTCTACCGGCTGATGATCCCCGGGACCGCCCTCGGGGTCCTGGTGGGGGACGCCGTCTACACCTGGCTCGCCTTCCGCCTGGCGCGGAAAACGGGGCGGAGCGACATCACGGCGATGCCTCTCGGCCTGGACACGCCGAGCACGGTGGGCATCGCGGCCGCCGTGCTCGGCCCCGTCTACCTCGAAACCCGGGACGCCGTGACCGCGTGGCAGGTGGGCATGGCCGCCCTCATGATCATCGGGATCCTCAAGCTGGCCCTCTCCTTCCTGGGAGGCTGGGTGCGGCGCCACGCCGCGCAGGCCGGGCTCCTGGGGTCGCTGGCCGGGATCGGCGTCACCCTCCTCGCCTTCTTCCCCATGCTCAAGATCTTCTCCGCCCCGGTGGCCGGGATCGCCTCCCTGGGGATCATCCTCTACGCCATCGTGGCCCGGCGCCGGCTCCCCTTTGGAATCCCCGGAGCCTTCCTCGCCGTGGCCGTCGGCTGCCTCCTCTACTACCTGATGGGCGGCCTGGGCGTTCTGGGCGCCCGGGCGGCGGCGCCGGTGCTCGAGCTGCACCCCGCCCTCCCCCTCCCTACGCTCGGGTTCCTCGACGGGCTCGACCGGGCGCTCGCCTACCTGCCGATCGCCTTCCCCTTCGCCCTGATCACCATCATCGGCGGGATCAACAACACCGAGAGCGCGCGGGTGGCCGGCGACCCCTACCGCACGCGCGACATCCTCCTGACCGAGGCGCTGGCGACGATGGTGGCGGCCCTGTTCGGGGGGGTGGCGCAGACCACCCCCTATATCGGCCACCCGGCCTACAAGGCGATGGGGGGCCGGGCGGCCTACACCCTGGCCACCGGGCTCTTCATCGGCGTCGCGGGGGCGCTGGGCGCCCTCTCCTTCGTCATCGAGGCGATCCCCGAGGCCGTCATCACCCCCATCCTCCTCTTTGTCGGGATCCAGATCGTCGCCCAGGCCTTCGTCGAATCCCCCCGCGCCCACGCCCCGGCCGTCGCCTTCGCCGTCATCCCCGCGGTCGGTTACCTGGTGCTGACCCACACCAGCAGCCTGCTCGACAAGCTCGGCCCGGCGCTCACGCTCCCGGACGCGGTGGCGGCCGACCAGGTCATCCTGCGCGCCCTGGGCAACGGCTTCATCCTGACGGCGATCCTGTGGGGGGGGATGCTGGCCAGCCTCATCGACGGCCGCGTCCGGACCGGGGCCGCGTACGCCCTCCTGTGCGCGTTGTTTGCGATGTTCGGGCTGATGCACTCGGTCTCCCCCGCGGGGAGCCTCTACCTTCCCTGGCGCCTGGACAACCCGATCGTCTGGCACATAACCCTGGGCTACGCGCTCGTGGCCGCCTTCCTTCTCGCCGCGCGCATGGCGCGCCGGCCCGAAGAGCTGGAAGAGGAGTGAACCCTCATGGATTCCCACCAGAGAGTGCTGGTCGTCGACGCCTCGACCTCCTTCTACCGCATGAACCGATACCGGGTCGGGGATTTCTTCGGCCCCGTCGACCTGGGGCTGCACCTGGCGGGAAAGCAGAACAGCCTGAACTTCGGCATCGGGCTCCTGGCCGGCTCCATCTTCCCGGGGTCCAACCGGCTGATCGTCACCGGCTTTTCCCCCTGCTGGGGCGGGTTTTTCGTCTCCTCGATGGGGGGGGCGGGGCTGGTGTTCGAAAACCTGGGGCTCAACATGCTCTCGATCACCGGCCGGGCGCCCTCCCCTTCGATCCTCTACCTCAACCGCTGCCACGGAGAGGAGGTCGAGGTGGAGATCGAGCCGGTCGACGCCGCCGGGGTGTGGCGCGAGGGGCGCGGCGGCGTGTACGCCATGATGGATTACGCCCTGGGGCGTTTCGGCGGCCGGTATGAAAACGATCCCCGCGTGCTCGCGGTCGGCCCCGCCGCCCTGACGACCGACATGGGCGCCCTCTGCTCCGCCCCGGTCAGGCGGGGGGAGATGAGTCCCGCCGACACCTGGGCCGGACGCGGCGGGTTCGGGTCGAAGCTCCTCGCGCAGCACGGGATCGCCGCCGTCATCTACGGCGGGTCGGTGCTCGACGACGATTTCCGGGACCGGAAGGTGGCGGACGAATGGTTCCAGCACAAATACGAGAAAAAACTGCTGGCCAAGGATATGGAGGCGACGACCAAATACCGGTTCGAACCGAGGTTCGAGACCGGGGGCACCTTCGGCGTCAACTATGCCACCCTGGGCGGCCGCATGCTCTCCTTCAACTACCGCAGCATCTACATGTCGGAAGAGGAGCGGGTGCGCATCCACCGGGAATTCGTGCTCGGCCACTACCTCCGGCAGTTCAACGAGGAGACGATTCAGCCCAGGCATCAGACTACGTGCGGGGAACCGTGCTCGGCCGTGTGCAAGAAGCTGCGGGGGGAGTTCAAGAAGGACTACGAGCCCTACCAGGCGCTGGGGCCGCTGGCGGGGGTGTTCGACCAGCGGGCGGCCGAGCGCCTCACCCACCACGCCGACATGCTGGGGTTCGACGCCATTTCGGCCGGGGGGGTGGTCTCCTGGATGATGGAGTGCCTGGCCGAAGGGCTCGCGGAGCCGGAGGAATTCGGCGTGGACCGGCGCCCCGTCTTCGATCCCGCGGGCTTCGACGTGGTCGCCGACAGCGCGCATAACGCCGGCATCGGCATCGGGCTGCTCGACGCCATCATCGAAAAGAGGGGGCTCGTGGACCTGTCAGGGGGGGCGCGCAAATTCGCCCGCCGCCTTTCCCGCCTGAAGGGGAAGGAGGCCCTGGACCGCTTCGTCTACACCGCCTTCGCCCGCAAGGGGTGGATGGTGCCCAACCAGTACTGGACCCCCGGCGTGCTCTCCCCGATGTCGATCATGGGGAAGTACTACATGTATTACGGCTACGATTTCGTCCCCCCGCGCGAACTGGGGCGCAGAAACGCCGACCGCATGGTCGCCGAACTGGTGCTCGACAACCTCGGCATCTGCCGTTTCCACCGCCAGTGGGCCGAGGAGATGGCGCCCGAGATCATCGACGCTCTCTACGGGATGAAGGACGCCTACCTCGGATGCGCGGCCATGACCGCGGCCCGCATCCACTGCCGCAACTCATCGACCTTCTGGGAATCGGAACGCTCGGCCGACTATGTCCACCGCTTCCTGCTGCGCAAGCGCGATGTCGAAGGGGAGCAGGGGCCCGAACTCCTCTCCTGGCTCGACCGGTTCGCCGAGGACAAGATGGAGGCGGCGCTCGGTTTCTGGTACGAAACCCACAAGGGGATCCAGGAATCGCTGCGCGAATTCTGAGCCCGCACCCCGCGGTACGCATTTTTTCGTTGAGCCGCCGCCGCTTTGTCATACAATACCCCCAAGATCTGAAAAACCTTTGCATTTCCGCACCAGGAGGTGATTGATGAGACACGGGTATGGAGTGGCTGCCGCCTTGTTATCCATTACCGTCTGTTCCCTGCTTTCCTTTACCGCCGCCGCCGACGATTACGACCCCCAGAAGGAAATCGTGATTCCGTACGCCGAGTTCAACGGGCAGGCCGTGGAGCTGGTTGTCGACGGCAATTTCAAATCCGTCACGCTCAGGGTGAGAATCGAGAACTTCCCGCCGCCGAACCGGAGCCCGGAGCTGGAATACCTCAAGCAGGAGGTCCTCCGCTTCAAGAAGGAGAAAAAGGTAACGCTGGGGAATTCCGGGTACGAGCTGGTCTACAAGGGAGGCTACCCCTCCTGGGAGCCGATGGCGATCAGCAACCCCCCGGCCGAATGCCTCACCTTCGCCGAGGGGTCGATATCCGACATGACCATCACGGCCAAAGGACAGAAGAAGCGGCCCGCGCATTATCCCTACGAGGACTAGGCAGCTGCCACAATATTAAAGGGTCGGGCGCCCGCTCGCGGTCGCCCGCCCCCCCCGCCCCCCTATTTCCTCACTTTGAGCCCGTCCTCGTTTTGGGAGATGAAGTCCCTGATCTCCCCCGCGAACTCGAGCAGCCGCAGCCACTGTTCCTTGTAGAGCGTCACCGGGAAACGGCCCAGGCCGTAGACCGAAAGGGCCCCCTTCTGGCTCACCTTCATCGACAGCTCCCTGGAAGCCGCTTTTTTGAGAGCCTCGTTTTCCGCCCGCAGTTGTTCCAGCTCCGATCTCAGTTCTTCTTCGACCATGGGACTCCCTCCGGAACCGTGGAAGACAGGCAAAAGGCGTCGGCGGCCGCGCCGCCCTGATTTCCCTCATTCTACCACGGATCCCGACGCGCCCCCACGTTCATTACGGGAAGTTCAGTGGGACCGGCCCTGTCAGGAGATCGGAAAGTCTTCCTCGACCACGGTGGCGTAGTTCCTGAATCCGCGGGCAATGAGAATGTCGAGGTTCTCCAGACGCTTGCCCGACTGGTTCATCCGTTCGAAGATGGAGCAGACGTCGGCGATGTTGAACCCCCGCAGGTGGATGAGCGGCACCGGGTACTCCGAAAACATGTATTTAAGCTGGGCGAAGTTCTCCACCGCCTTCCGCCCGTACCCCTTCATCCCCGTAAGCCCCGCGACGTAGTCGTCGGGGAGCCCGGGCGCCTCCCGCACCGGGAAAAGGAACGCCGGGTCGGACTCCCACCGGTGCCGGAAGTAGTCCTGCTCCAGGAAAAACTCCCCCCGGGTCAGGTCGAAATGAACGGTATGGTCGACGTCGTAGTGTTCCTTGACCCTCCCCGCCCCGCCGTAGAACGAGGCCACGAGCGAGGTGGAGCGCTGCTGCCCGTCGAGGATGTAGACGTGGTGCCCCGCCCCCTCCCCGCCGTTTTCGGGGACGAAGAAGCCCCCGATTCTGCGGTGCACGTGGAGCCGGATCGTGGTGTTCCAGCAGAGGATGCTGCCGATGGGGTAGCGGCGGTAGAGGCTGTCCCAGAGGCTGACGATGTCCCCCGGCTCCCAGACGAACTGCCTCTGGAAGGTCGGGATCAGGAACTTCCCTTCGGCCAGCTGGCGGATGAAGTCGAGCAGGTTGCGGTTTTCGGTCTCGATTTTATGATGGCGATAATTCACTCCCCCCTCCCAAGGACCGATTATACCCCCTTTCCGGAAAATTGTGCGCCCACGCAATAAACCTTGCATTTGCGCCCTCCCCCGGCCGATCCTTAACCGATACATCAAAAAGGCAGGCAACCCCTGGAGACCAAGATGATCTGTCCCAAATGCGGCTTCAGCCAGGAGATCGGACCCGAATGCCCCCGTTGCGGCCTCGTCTTCGCCCGCTGGCGCGGACATGCTGCCCCACACTCGAGCTCAAGCACGGTCGACATCGCCCACACCCCCCCCACACTCTTCCGCAGACTTTTCAGGATCGCGCGCTGGGGGGTGCCCGCCCTGGCCCTCCTCACCCTCGTCCTCGTCCTGAAAAACTCCCCCCCGCCCGAGATCGAGGTCACGCCCGAGGCCGCAAAACAAGCGGAGCAAAAGGTCCGCGCCTTCCGCTCCGCCGCCCTTTACGGCACCGGGGCGCCCCTGATCCTCGAGGAAGGGGAGCTGAACGGCTGGCTCGAGGAGAACCTGGCCCTTTCCAGGCCCGGGGGCTTCTCCCCCTCCGATCACACCCCCGAATCGATCGTCGGGGTCGTCAACGACGCGGCCACGGCCCTTGCCGAGGGGAGCTCCGAACTCGACGAGGTCCGCTCCACCGTGCGCGACGTCAAGATCGAGCTCCTCGCGGACTCCCTCAGGGTCTACGCCGTCGTCGATCTCTACGGCAAAAACCAGTCGCTCGAACTGGAAGGTAAACTCCATAACGAGGCCGGGCACCTGACGCTCGAGCCGACCCGCGGAAAGCTGGGTTCCCTCCCCCTCTCCTCCGCGGTGCTCCGCGCCGCCGCCGACCGCATCTTCGGCTCCCCCGCAAACCGGGAAAAACTCCAGCTCCCCCCCTACATCAAGGACATCCGCGTCGAAGGGGGGCGCCTCGTCATTCTTCCCAACTAGCCCCGCTCCCCAATCAACCCACACCCGCAGACACCATCGCAGCGACCATTTCGCCGCATACAAAATTAGCGCCCATAGTGTACATTATGCGCATGAATAAAAGAGACACCCTCCACGGTTCCGATCGCGACTTCCTGCACCTGCTGGCCGACGCCGCCGCCGCCAACCCCTTCGGCGACGCCTACGCCGCCCTCGCTTCGAAAATCGCCGGGTGCCCCCCCGAAACCCCCGCGGCGGAACTGTACCAGCGCATCGTCGCCCGGCTGAGCGGGGAGGTGGAGCGGATGGAGTCGGCCGGGCTCCTCGACCTCGGCCGGCACTCCGGGGCGGACCAGCGCCTGCTCCGCTACGCCATCATGTTCGACGTCTACCACCGCTTCCTCCCCGAGCTCGACCGGCTGATCGCCGAGCAGTCTGCCGCCGCCGAACGGAGCCTCCCCGTCCCCTGCGCGGCGGACCTCCTCCATCTCCTCTCCCGCCGCGGCTTCGCCCCCGGGGAGGCGCGCCGTCTCTTCGCCATCCTCTACCAGATCCGCCGCGCCTTCTTCTTCATCGACCGCGGCCTCGTCGGGCGGAGCGAGTCGATGAAGCGGCTGCGGCGCCACCTCTGGAACAACGTCTTCACCCACGACATCCGCATGTACGAACGACAGCTCTGGAACCGGATGGAGGATTTCTCCACCCTCCTGCTCGGGGAGACCGGCACCGGGAAAGGGGCGGCGGCCGCCGCCATCGGCCGCTCGGCCTTCATCCCCTACAGCGAAAAGACCAACACCTTCGCCGAGAGCTTCGCCCGGGGCTTCGTCTCCCTGAACCTCTCCCAGTACCCGGAGTCGCTCGTCGAATCGGAGCTGTTCGGCCACAGGAAAGGGGCCTTCACCGGCGCCATCGAGGCGCACGAGGGGATCCTCGCCCGCTGCAGCCCCTACGGCGCCATCTTCCTCGACGAGATCGGGGACGCGAGCGTCCAGACCCAGATCCGCCTGCTGCGGGTGCTCGAGGAGCGCGCCTTCTCCCCCGTCGGCTCTCACGAGACGGCCAGATTCCGCGGCCGCATCATCGCCGCCACCAACCAGCCGCTCGACATCCTCCGCCGCTCGGGCCGCTTCCGCGAGGATTTCTTCTACCGCCTCTCCTCGGACGTCATCACCGTCCCCCCGCTCCGGCAGCGCCTCGACGAAACCCCCGCCGAGCTCGACGACCTCGTCTCGCTGATCGTCCACCGCATCACCGGCGACCGCCAGGGCGAAACCATTGCCGCCGTCCTCGACTCCCTCGCCGCCTCACCCGGGCGAGGCTACGCCTGGCCCGGCAACGTGCGCGAACTCGCGCAGGCCGTCCGCCGCATCCTGCTCAAGGGAACCTACGAAGGGGACTCCGGGACGGTCGCCCCGGACCTGTGCTCAAAACTGCAGGAAGGAATCGCCGCCGGCGCTCTCGAGGCCGACGCCCTCATGGCGGGCTACTGCCGCCTCCTCTACGGGCGCCTGGGCAGCTACGAAGCCGCCGCCCGCCGCCTCCATCTGGACCGGAGAACGGTAAAAGCATACATCCACAAACACGAGGCTCCGGAGATTTAGACCATGCAGGGTTTTCAGCCGACGAAGTTCCGGAAGATGAGGCCCGACATCATCGCCCCGGTGGCACTCGTTCTTGTCGGTTTTCTCTTCTTTCATGATTTCTTTTTTACCTCCAAGAATCTCTACTTTCGCGACATCCTCAATTTCCATTACCCCCTTCGGAAGGTGTTGATCGATGCCTTCGCGCAGGGCGGATTCCCCCTGTGGAACCCCCACATCGCCCTGGGGCAGCCGATGCTGGCCAATCCCAATTACATGGCCTTTTACCCGACGAACCTGCTCCACCTCTTCCTCCCTTTCAACTATGCGTTCAAGCTCCATTTCGTCCTTCACCCCATCCTGGGCGGACTGGGGCTCTATTTCCTCCAGCGCCGGCTGGACATCCGCCCTGCCGCCGCATTCACGGGAGCCCTCGCCTACGAGTTGTCCGGCACCGTCATCTCCTTTCTGAACCTCTACAATATCGTGCCCGCGGTCGCCCTCCTCCCTTGGATCGCCTGGGCCTTTCTGGGAGCCCTGCAGCAGCGACCGTTCAAGCGGAGCCTCCTGTTCGGCGCCCTGCTGGCGCTCGAGATCCTCGCCTTCGAACCGCTGATGGCCCAGTGCCTGCTTCTGCTCCTGGCCGGCATGGCCGCGCTGCACCTCCTGGAACAGACCGACCGCCCGGCGGCCCTCCGGCGCATCCTTCGTGTCGGCCTGTCGGGCGCCGCATTCGCCCTGGGCCTGGCCGCCGTCCAGGTCCTGCCGACGCTGGAACTGCTCCCCCTCTCGGCCCGGGGCGCGCTCGACTACGCCGAAGCCGGAGGGTGGTCGACCCACCCGCTGGACCTGCTCGGCGTGATCGTCCCCAACCTTTTCGGCCATTTCTATACGATCGGGTTCGTACAGTCCTGGGGGGAAGCGTTCCACCACGGCAGGGAGAGCTACCTGGTTTCCTTCTTCCTCGGAACGGGCGTCATCCTGCTCGCGGCCGTTTCCATGGCCAGCGCGCGCAGAAAGCTCCTGGCCGTATTGACGGCCCTGGCCACAGCCGGCCTCATCCTGTCGCTCGGGAGCCACCTCCCCTTTCACCAATGGATGTTCCACAACGTCCCCTTCTTCTCCCTGGGACGCTACCCATCCAAGTTCTTCCTGCTCGCGGCCCTGGCCCTCTGCATCCTCTCATCCCTCGGGGTGGAATCCCTGCTGGAGCGATCGGAAAGCCGGAAAATAAGAAACAGGAAAGGGTTGGCCGTGCCCGCCCTGGTATTGGCCGGTCTGGGCGCCTGTTTCCTGGCCTGGTTCAAGACCCACCCGGAGGTCCTGGAACGGTGGATCCGGGCCGCGGGGGACCCGGCGGGCAACGGCGTCAAGGACTATGACTGGATCCTCTCCTTCCTCTGGAACGCCCTGCTCACCAGCACCCTCTTTTCGGCCATCTACGGGACCCTGTTGCTAATGGCCCACCGCATCCAGTACCGGCTTCTGATCCTGCTGATTCCGCTCCTGATCGCGGCGGAACTGATCCCCGCCAACCTGCGCCTCACCCCCCTGATCAGCGAAGCGAACATCAACCATGTTTCTGAGATGAACCGCACCATCGCCGAAAAGGGCCCGAAAGAGCCCTTCCGGGTGGTGCCGCCCCTTTTGATGCAGTCAGGAGGACCGCAGCCCAACCTGCGCTTCCAGGCGCCCAACCAATCATCAGCCTGGCTCACCCTTTACTACCGGATGACGGGACAGCCGATGTACGGCATCATGGACGGCATCCACTATTCGGTGGATCACTCCGTTGACAGCCTGAACACAAAAGAATCCGAAACCTTGTGGGAAGAAATCAGGCGGTTGCCTCAGCCGAAGCGTCTCGATCCCCTGAGGAGACTGAATTCGCCCTGGATCCTCTCCATGGAGCCGCTGGCCTTTGAAGGGCTCACTCCCATCGTTTCCATGGACACGATCAGTCAGCGGCAGGTCCACGCCTATTGGCTGCAGCAGTCGCTCCAGCGCGCCTATTTCACCTCTGGAACGGAGTTCGTCCCATCACCGGATGCAGCCCTGGAGAGACTGCTCGACCCCTCGTTCGCGGCCGGAGCCGCGGTAATTCTGGAGGGAGAAGGCTCAAGCCGAAGCGGGACACCCGGGGCGGGATCGGTAACACTGAAGGGATACAGCAGTACGCGGGTGGTCTGCGAGGTATCCGCCGATCTCGACGGACACCTGGTGCTGCTAGACAGCTACTATCCCGGATGGGAGGCGCGGGTGGACGGAAAACCGGCCGAAATCCGGCGCGCCAATTACGCCTTTCGCGCGGTCCCGGTCGCCGCGGGCCGACACGTCGTGGAGTTTCGCTACTGCCCGAGAGTCTTCTACCTCGGCCTGGTCATCAGCGCCGTATTCCTCCTCGCGGGAGGCTTGGTCGCGACGCACGCCCTGCTTCCCCGGCACCGGCGCCGGGGAAAGAACCCTACTTCAGCCTGACGAGGGCCAGCAGTCCAATACAGGAGAGGAGCAGTCCGGCATATTCGATCCAGGAGCGCTCAAATTCCAGCACCGCCCGCCCCTTGCCGTAAAACAACATGAGGTCGGGCGATGCCCGGTAGATCTCCGCTTCATGCCCGTCGATCGTGAGCCTCCAGTTCGGGAAGTAACCCATCCGGACGAATACCGGAATCTCCTGCTCCGCGTGCACCTGCAGTTCCAGCCGGTCCCCGTTGCGAGATTTGGAAAGGACCTCGACCCGCTCCCCCGGCAGGGCGCCGCGCGCCGCCTGGGGCGCCGGCTTCTCCGTGAAGATCGGCACCCCCTGCATCTGCATAAACCAGAGGGTGTTGGTCATCTTCCAGTGCGACTGCGGACTCTTCGGGACATAGGGAAGCGCTTCCGCCAGTTCCCCCGTCCCCACTTCATAAAGATAAAAATCGATCTGGTCGCCGCGCAGGTGATAGCGCTTGTTGACGTATTCGCGCTCCTCCGGCTTATTAAATTTCGGAGCCGGATAGCTGTTGATATATCGTTTTTTCGTGGCCAGCCCCGGGTCGAGCGTCACTTCGAGCTTGGTGTCCGTATAGACATGGCTGATGCCGAAAAGCCTCAACCGGTCCATCACATATTGCAGATACCTCTCCTTAAGAACTCCGGGCCCGACAAAATCGGAGGGAGTTCCCCAGACATAAGCATGAGGGTCGATCATCCGGGTGAGGTCGGCCATGAATCGGCCATTGATCCCCGATTCGATGAAGAGGCCGAGGATCGCCTGGTTCCCGGTCCGCACGGGGATCAAATCATGATGGACGTGATAGGAGGGCAGATGGGCCGGGTGGGCGGCAGAGAGGATCCGGCCCTCCACCTTGCCGAAATCGGGCATCGCAAAATCGGGAACCCCTTTTGGTTGGATCCCGCCATTAAAGTAGCCATACGCTCCCACGGCAATGGCCATGGCCCCGGCCGACAACAGGAGGAATCTCGACCGCAGCCAGGCCACCAGGAAGATCGGCAGGAGAAAGAGCAGGTAGATGGTCAGGCGCGGGAATTGGATGTCGATCTTCCACATGCTCCCGATCAGGATGAAATTGGCCAGCAGGGTGAAAGTAACGGCCAGCGGGCGCAGCCGCTGACTGCGAACATGGGAGAGCGCCAAAAACGACCCGTTGATGACGAGAAAGAGGAGGGGCAAAGACCAGTTAATAGGGATGGTTTCGGGATTCATGTATCCGCGCCGGGCGATGAAGGGGACGGCCCAGAGCGCAGAAAGGAGAAAACCGATCGCCAAAATCCTGATCAACGTTCGCCACGACCGGTCCTGTGGGGAAACCAGGAATTGGTCCATGCAGAGCGAGGCCCAGAAAATCCCCGCAATCAGGGCCGCGAGCGGGTGGACCAGGATCAGGACACCCAGCAGGAGCGCCGGGCCCTTCCAATGCTTCCGCAGATCTCCCCCCCCGCAGCCGGCCATGAAGAAAAAGAGGAGCGGCAGACTCAGGGCGTTGGCGAACAATCCGACATTCAGGAGGGCCTTCAAATCGGACCCCAGGTTCTGGGACCCGAACAGCTCGCCGCACAGGAACATCTGGGCCGTCATCCAGGTGGCGCATACCGCCGCCTGCAGATCGTCCAGCCCCCAGCGGCGCCCAAAGGAGTAGAAGGCGACCGGGAGGACGAGGAGACTAAGGCAAACCAGCAGCTTCATCGCCCCCGCCACCCCCAGGGGGTAACTTAAAATTGCCGCCAGAAAGTGGGCCAGGGGGGGGTAGAAGACATTCTCGGGGAAGCCGCCATAAAAAAATGGGTTCCAGCCCGAAAACCAGGGGAGCAGGTGGAATTTGACGTGCCAGACCGCGGCGTAGTGGCCGGAAAAGTCCCATTCCAGGAGATTGTTGAACCGGACGAACGGGATTAGAACAAAACACATCGCCAGGAACTGAAGCGGATAGGATAACCAGAACCAGCGCCATTTTGAGTGAATCAGCACATTCCCTCTCATGAAAAAGCCGCTATAGATGGTAAATGCATTTCGCCCTATAATCTATAGAAACGTTTCGATGTCGGGTACAGCCTGTTTGTCAAATCCTATATTGGGGCGGGCAATCATGGCAGGGCGGCAAAACAGGTAAAAGGCCTGGACAGAAAAAGAGGCGGGCACCTTATGGAACCCGCCTCTCATTCACACTGTTTTGGCAACTACTTGATCTGTCCGATTGCTTCTCCTGACGCTAAACCAGTCGGAGCACTATCTCCATAGCGCACAACCATACTCTCGTCAACAAAATATTCGTAGCGCCCAGTGGATCCTGAACTTACAGGAGTGGAATCAAATCTAAAGGTCATGTTGTCCGTTCCAAGCTCATCAGCGTACTCGTACCCATTAAATCCTGCGCCCGAGAACCTGGAATCAACGAAGTTTCCAGCTACCAGACCGGCAAGGTCGGTAAACTGCTGATTGTTCACTGCCGCAGAAGCCATTTCTGCGGAACCGAGGGTGCGGCAGCCCTGGATGGCGCCGGCTTCGTTGGCGGCCATGCGGGCGGTCAGCATGCTGGGGACGGCGATGGCGGCGATGATGGCGATGATCGCCACGACGATCAGAAGCTCGATCAACGAAAAGCCCTGTTCTTTTTTCATCTGAGTTTTTTCTCCTGTTGGGTTAAGTTTGTAACTTGATTGCATGACGCCCTCACATAGAGCAATCGGCGTGCCAAAAGTGACCGATGGAAATAGCAATTTGTAATATTTTTTTAATCCTTTATTTGCATGCACTTACCTGATGCCCGAAGAGGGGCGCGAAAGATCTCCTGCTCGGGCGTGGAGCGGGAACCGTTTTGAATGCTGAATCTCAGCATCGGGGGTGATGGGATTCCGCACCCTGCGGGACGCACGGGCGCCCTCTACTCAAATGAACGGACCGGGCGGAGTGCCAAGAAAGATTTCGGGGATTACAATTTGATGTTGAGCGTCAGCATCCGGTGGCGGAGAGAGCCCTTGCTGAGGTTGAGGCGCTGGGCGGCCAGCGTCTGGTTGCCGTCAGTGCGGCGGAGGGCCTGGGTGATCAGGCTGGCTTCGACCTGGGAGAGGAAGGCGGGGAGGTCGAAGGGGCCGTCGGGGAGGGGGAAGAGGTCGGCGGGGGCGGGGCCGGCGCCGGGGGCGGCGGGGTGGCGCACGGCGTCGGGGAGGCGCTCGGGCTGGATTTCGGAGGTGGTTTCGAGGGCGACGGCGCGCTCGATGGCGTTTTCGAGCTGGCGCACGTTGCCGGGCCAGGAATAGGCTTCGAGCAGCCGGAGGGCTTCCGGGGAGATCGCCGTGATCCCCTTCCCCGCCTTCTGGGTGTAATGGGCGAGGAAGCTCGCGGCGAGGAGCGCGATATCCTCCCGCCGCTCCCTCAGGGCGGGGAGGTGGATGTTGATGACGGCGATCCGGTAGTAGAGGTCCTCGCGGAAGGTCTCCTGGCGGATCCCCTCCTCGAGGTCGCGGTTGGTGGCCGCAATCACCCGGACGTCGACCGGGATCTCGGCCGTCCCCCCGAGCGGGCGCAACCGCCGCTCCTGCAGCACCCGCAGCAGCTTCACCTGCATCGCCGGGGTCATGTCGCCGATCTCGTCGAGGAAGACCGAGCCGCCGTCGGCGGCCTCGAACAGCCCCTTCTTGTTATTATTGGCGCCGGTGAACGCCCCTTTCATGTAGCCGAACAGCTCCGATTCGAGCAGGGTCTCGGGGAAAGCGCTGCAGTTGATCGACACGAACGGCTTCTCCTTCCGCCGCGAGGCCTCGTGGATGGCGCGCGCGACCAGCTCCTTCCCGGTGCCGCTCTCCCCCGTGATCAGGATGGTGCTGTCCCCCATCGCCACCGTCCCGATGGTGCGGTAGACCTCCACCATGCGCGGGCTGCGCCCGACCACGTGGCTCCCCTGCAGCGCCTGAAACAAACTCTGCCCCTGCGCCGCCGCCATCTCGGCGGGGGCGGGGGGGGCGGCGGGCTGCTGCTGGCGCCGCTCCTCGATCGCCCGGCGCACCACGGCGCGGATGTCGTCGAGCTGGAAGGGCTTGGTGACGTAATCGTAGGCCCCGTGCTGCACCGCCTCGATGGCGGTCTCGGTGCTCGCGTAGGCCGTGATCATGACGAACACGGTGTCGGGCACGATCTTCTTGGCTTCGCGCAGGAGTTCCACCCCCGAAAGGTCGGGCATCCGGATATCGCTGACGACGACATCGATCTCTTTCTTCTTGAGGATCGCGAGCGCCTCGCTCCCGCGCGAGGCCCGGTGGACCTCCATCCCCTCGTCCTGGAGCACGATCTCCAGGATCTCGATGATGTTCGGCTCGTCGTCTACGATCAGTACGCTCGGCATTGTTTACCCCGCGGCAATGTGCGGCTCCGGCCCCGCCCCGGGCGGGGCGGACTCCGTGGGGAAGAGGAGGCGCACCCGCGTCCCCTTCCCCTTTTCGCTCTCGAAGGAGATTTTACCCTGATGGTCTTCCATAATCTGAAAAATGATGCTCAGCCCCAGCCCCATCCCGTTCGAGAAGCCGGAGTTGAAAGGCTGAAACAACCGCTCCAGCTCCTCGGGCGTCATCCCGACCCCGCGGTCCTCGAACACGACCTCCGCCCCGTCCGGCGCCCGGCGCACGGTGATCGTCAGCTCCCCCCCGTCCGGCATGGCCCGGATGCCGTTCTGGGCCAGGTTCCAGAAGACCTGTTTGAGCCGGTCCGCGCTCCCCAGGATACGGATGGAGGGGATTTCGTCCTTCAGGGTGACCAGGTATTTCGCCCTGATCTCGGGGCTGTTTTCGAGGAGCGTCACCGAATCGCCCAGGAGCGGGACCAGGTCGAGCCACTCCCGGGCGTAGGTCCGGGGGCGGGCGAAATCGAGGAAGTCCTCGATGAAGGTGTTCAGCCGGTCGCTTTCGCGCACGAGGATGTCGAGCAGCCGGGCGTCCTTTTCGGGCAGGCTCGCCCGCGACTTCAGGATCTCGGCCGAGCCGCGCAGGGCGGTGAGCGGGTTGCGGATCTCGTGCGCGATCCCCGCCGCCATCCTCCCGATCGCGGCCATCCGCTCCTTGAGCCGGACCTCTTCCTCCAGGCGGCGGATCTCGGTCAGGTCCTGGAAGGAGATGATGTAGCCGATCAGCCCCCGGTCGGCCCCGAAGAGGGGGGAGACGCCGAAGCCGAGGTAGCGCCGGGCGCCGCCCGGCACCTCGACCCACTCCTCGTGCCGCAGCGCCCGGGCGCTGCCGAGGAGGTCGGCCGAGCGCACCCGCTGCCAGAATTCGGCGCTGATGATCTTCGCGATCGGCGTCCCGAGGACCTCGGCCTCTTCGCGCCCCGTCAGTTCCGAGGCCGCGGTGTTGAAGGTGGCGATCGTCCCACCCAGGTCGGTGGTGACCAGCCCGCTGCGGATGCTGCGGATGATGTGCTCGTTCAGGTGCTGCAGCTGCTCGAGGGTGTCGATCTTTTCCCGCAGCTCGCTTTCCACCACCCGCAGCCGCCGGTGGAGGTAGGTCCCGAGAAAGGCGACGGCCCAGAACCCCAGCGCGTGCCCCGCGATCCGGAAGGCGGCCTGCAGCGTGTCCGTCTTCGGCCCGGGGAGGCCCGGCAGCCCCAGGTGGGGGGCGATCAACGTGGCGGAGTAGAGGATGGTGCTCAGCGCGGCGGCGAGGATGCCGCCGTTTTTCCCCATCATGAGGCTCGCGTAGATGATGACGAGGAGGTAGAAGGGGACGAAGGGGCTCTCGATCCCGCGGGTCTGGGCCACCAGCACCGTGGCCAGGGCGAGGTCGGCCCCGGCCTGCAGCAGGAGCTGGGCCCGGGGAAAGCGCCGGCCGAACCAGGCGACGAGATAGAGGAGCGACAGGCCGAGCGCCAGGAAATGGAAAAAGGGGAGGAAGGGGAGGGAAAGGAACTGGTCGGGCAGCAGCCCCAGCCGCTGGGCGATGTTGAGCCAGACCAGGAGCACGATGACGCGCAGGACGATGAGCTCGAGCAGGCGCCGGTGGAGATCCTGAGGTTTCATACCTGGGAGGATAAACACTTTTGGGGAAGGAGTAAACAGCGGGATGGGGGGGGAGGGGGGGATCGCGGGGGGCGGCGGGCCGCCCCCCGGCACCGGGTGCGCTTAGCCTCCCGACAGCACCTGGATCAGCTTGAAGAGGGGGAGGTACATGGCGATGACGATGCCGCCGACGACGACGCCGAGGAACACCATCAGGATCGGCTCCAGGATCGTCATCAGGTTGGCCATCACGGTGTCGACTTCTTCTTCGTAGTAGTCGGCCACCTTGGTGAGCATGGAGTCGATTTCGCCCGTCGATTCCCCCACGCTCACCATCTGCGTCACCATGGGGGGGAAGAAATTGGACTGGCGCATCGGGTCGGCCATGTTCCCGCCCGCCTCGATCCGCTGGCGCACCTCGAGGATGACGTCCTCGAGGATGGCGTTCCCGGCGGTCTTGGCCGTGACTTCGAGGCCCTCGAGGATCGGGACGCCGCTCGAGAGCAGGGTGGCCAGGGTGCGGGTGAAGCGGGCGATCCCGATCTTGCGGATCACCTCCCCGATCACCGGGATCTTCAGGATGGCCTTGTCCACCACGTGCCGTCCCTTGTCGGTCTTGTAATAGCTCCTGAAGCCGAAGGCCGCCAGGGCGGCGAGGATGACGATGGGGATCATGAACCGTTCCACGATCTCCGACAGGGCGATCACGACGCGCGTCAACAGCGGCAGGTCGACGTTGAACCCCTCGTAGAGGGTGCGGAACACCGGCACCACCTTCCAGAGGATGACGGCCACCACCCCGACGGCGATGGTCAGGATGGTAGCCGGGTAGATGAGGGCCGACTTGAGCGCCCCCTTCAGCTTGACGATTTTTTCGATGAAGACGCTCAACCGCTGCAGGATCGTTTCCAGGATGCCGCCCGATTCGCCCGCGGCGATCATGTTGGTGTAGAGATTGTCGAACACCTTGGGGTGGCGCGCCATGGCGACCGAAAGGGTGGTCCCCGACTCCACGTCCCCCTTGATCTGCTCGAGCACCGCCTTGAACTCCTTGTTCGGGTGCTGGCTCCCGATGGCGTCGAGGGCCTGGATCAGCGGGAGCCCGGCTCCCAGCATGACCGAAAACTGGCGGGTGAAGATCGCGACCTCCTTCTGCGACACCTTCTTCTTGAAGGAGAAATCGAGCCCCGAAGCCTTCTTCTCGCGGATGGAGGCCGGGGCGATCTGTTCGCGCCGCAGCAGCCCGGCCAGGGCCTGGGGACTGGTGGCGAAACGTTCTCCCAGGACGCTTTCGTTGGTTCGGAGGTTTCGCCCGCGGTATGCATAGGTTGGCATGGCTTATCCTTTCAGAATCATGGACGCATTCCGGCCGCGGCCGGCTGCAGACGGTGGGCCGAGGCCTGCAGGTTGAGCCCGACCCCGCGCTGGATGAGGTCCTGGAGTTCTTCGGCGTTCGACGATTTGTTGAGGGCGTCTTCCCTGCTGATCTGCTTGGTCAGGACCAGGTGCGACAGCGACTGGTTGAACGTCTGCATGCCGTACTTGTCCTGACCCGTCTGCATGGAGCTGTAGACCTGGTGGATCTTGTCCTCGCGGATCAGGTTCCGGATCCCCGTGGTCGGCACCAGGATCTCCATGGCCATGGCGCGCCCCGAGCCGCTCGCCCGCGGGATCAGCGCCTGGCAGAGGATCCCCTCCAGGACCAGGCTCAGCTGGGCCCGGATCTGCGGCTGCTGCCCGGAGGGGAAGATGTCGACGATCCGGTTGATGGTGCTGGCGGCGCTGTTGGTATGGAGCGTGGCCAGGGTCAGGTGTCCGGTCTCGGCGATGCGCAGCGCGGCCTCCACCGTTTCCAGGTCGCGCATTTCGCCGATCAGCACCACGTCGGGGTCCTCGCGCAGCGCCACCCGGAGCGCGTCGGAAAAGGAGTGGGTGTCGGCGCTGACCTCCCGCTGGTTGACGATGCAGCTCTTGTGGGAGTGGAGGAACTCGATCGGGTCCTCGATCGTCAGGATGTGCTCGTTCCGCTCGCAGTTGATCTTGTCGATCATGGCCGCCAGCGTGGTCGATTTCCCGCTCCCGGTGGGCCCCGTAACCAGGATCAGCCCGCGCGGCTTGTCGCACAGCTTCTCCACCACGGGGGGGAGGTTGAGGCTCTGGAACCCCTTGACCTCGAACGGGATGATGCGGAACACCGCGGCGACCGCCCCCCGCTGGTTGAAGACGTTGGCGCGGAACCGGCACAGATCCTTGATGCCGAAGGAGAAGTCGATTTCCCACTTTTCCTCGAACTGGTGCTTCTGCCCGTCGGTCATGACGCTGTAGGCCAGCCGCTTGGTGTCGGCGGCGGCCAGGATCTCGTCGTTGACCGGCCGCAGCCGGCCGTCCACGCGGATCTGGGGGGGCACCCCCGTGGTCAGGTGAAGGTCGGAAGCCCCGGACTGGAGCGTTTTCTGTAGCAGTTCGGGCAAGGTGGCCATCGTTTCACTCCTCGCAATGTCGTTGTGCGCCCGCTAGACCTCCACGGTCTCCCGCAGCACTTCGTCGAGCGTCGTCATCCCGGCGCGGATCTTCTCAAGGCCGCTCTGGCGCAACGTGAGCATCCCCTCCTCCACCGCCTTCTGGCGGATCTCCCGGGCCGAGGCCCCGATGAGGATCAGCTCCTGGATCGCTTCGCTGATTTCCATCACTTCGTACATGCCGACCCGGCCCTTGTAGCCGGTGTCGTTGCAGGTCTTGCACCCCTCCCCCTTGAAGGTGCGCAGCGTCTCGGCCTCTTCGGCCGAAAACCCGGCCTTGACGAGGGCCGGGACGGGGGTCTTGACCTCCGCTTTGCACTCCGGGCAGATCTTGCGGATCAGGCGCTGGGCGCAGATCAGGTGCACCGATGTCGCCACCAGGAAGGGCTCGATCCCCATGTTGAGCAGCCGGGAGATGGTCGACGGGGCGTCGTTGGTGTGGATGCTCGACAGCACCAGGTGGCCCGTGAGCGCCGCCTTGATGGCGATTTCGGTGGTCTCGAAATCGCGGATCTCCCCGACCAGGATGATGTTCGGGTCCTGCCGGAGGAAGGAGCGGAGGGCGGCTGCGAAGGTCAGCCCGATCTGTTCCTTGATCTGGACCTGGTTGATCCCCCGGAAGTTGTACTCGACGGGGTCCTCGGCCGTCATGATGTTGGTTTCGGGGGTGTTCAACCGGTTGAGCGACGCGTACAGGGTGGAGGTCTTGCCGCTGCCGGTGGGGCCGGTGACCAGCACCATCCCGTAAGGCTTGGCGATGGCGGCCTCGATCTTCCGGAGCGAACTCTGCTCGAACCCCAGCATGCTCATGTCGAGCGGCAGCACGTCCTTGTCGAGGATCCGGAGCACGATCTTTTCGCCGAACAGGGTCGGGAGGGAGGAGACGCGGTAATCGATCTCCTTTTTCCTGCCGCCCGACGAGGTCCGGATCTTGATCCGGCCGTCCTGGGGGAGCCGTTTTTCGGAAATGTCCATCTTCGCCATGATCTTCACGCGCGAAGTGATGGCGTCCCTCAGCTTCAGCGGCGGGCTCATCATGTTGTAGAGGATGCCGTCGATCCGGAAGCGCACCCGGAAATCCCTTTCGTAGGGCTCGATATGGATGTCGCTGGCCCCCCGCTTGAGCGATTCCGACAGGATCAGGTTCACCAGCTTGATGATGGGGGCGTCTTCGCTCGAGCGCTGCAGCTGGTCGATGGAGACCTCTTCCTCGTCCCCGCCCGCTTCCAGGTTGAGCTCCAGGCTGTCCTTGTCCCCCTGCGCGATCGCCTCGTAGACCTTTTTCAGCTCGATGGAATGGGCCGTCCCGTAGTACTTTTCGAGCGCCTCCAGGACCGACGCCTCGGTGGCGACCACCGGCTCGACGTTGAAGCCGGTCATGAACTTGATGTCGTCCAGGGCGAAGACGTTGGTCGGGTCGGTACTGGCCACCGTCAGGGTGCTCCCCACCCGGCTCAGCGGGATGACCATGTACTTCTGGGCCACCTCCATCGGGATCAGCTTGATGACCGAGGGGTCGATCTCGAAATAGGCCAGGTTGATGGAAGGCACCCCGTATTTCCGGCTCAACAGGGAGGTGATGTCGTCGTCCTCGACGAACCCGAGCTGGATGAGGATCGACCCCAGCCTCCCGCCGTTCTCCCGCTGGTGCTTGAGAGCGAGGTGGAGCTGCTCCTGGGTCAGGAGGCTTTCCTTGATCAGCAATTCTCCGATTTGAGTGGCCATTGCCCTGTCCGATCCCCTCCCGCAGGAATCCCCGGCCCGCGGCACTTCCGCCGGCGCACCTCCCCGGAAAAAGGGGATGCCCGCGCGGACGCATCCGCTCGTCGGGTATAGTTATCGGCACCGGGGAGGGTTTTATGTACCGATTTTCCGGTCCCGGTCCGGGGGATCCCCTTATCTAACCGGGGCGGGGGGAAATGGGCGAAAAATTCCGGCTCGAGCCGGCCCTTGCGGCCGCCCTGCGGCGGCCCTATAATCCGCAAATGGACCGGATGATAGGGATCCTTGGAGGGATGGGGCCGGAGGCGACGCTGGACCTGTATGATCGCATCATCCGCCTCGTCCCGGCGCGGAAAGACCAGGACCACCCCCGGGTCCTCATCTATTCCAACCCCAAGATCCCCGACCGGACCCTGGCGATCCTGGGCGAGGGGCCGAGCCCGCTCGAGGCGCTGGTCGAGTCGGCGCGAGTGCTCGAGCGCGCGGGCGCCGGCATCATCGCCATCCCCTGCAACGCCTCCCACCATTTTCTCCCCGAAATCGCCCCGCGCATCGGCATCCCGATCCTCGACATGATCGGGGAAACCTGCCGCAGGGTCGTGAAGCGAAGGCCGCCGCTCAAAAGGGTGGGGCTGCTGGCGGCCTCGGGCACGGTGCTCGGCCGCGTGTATCACCGTACCCTGGAGTCGGCCGGGCTCCGGGTCCTGGTCCCCGGCGCACCGGGACAGGAGCGGCTGCACCGCGCCATCATGCAGGTCAAGGCGGGCGCCCACGATGCAAGCACGCGGGAAATCTTTCACCGGGCGGGAAGGAGCCTCGTGCGCCGGGGGGCGCAGGCGGTGATCCTGGGCTGCACCGAAATCCCGCTGGCGTTCGACCCCGAAGCCGCGGGGTACCCCACTTTCGATGCGACGGAAATCCTTGCGGAAGCGGCGGTCGACTGGGCGCTGGGGAAAGAAGGGGGCGGGGCCTGATCTACCCGCCGGCCACGGCGAATACTATCGACAGGACGTCCGAGTCCCCCACCGGGGTCTCGAGGTTGGCGAGCGAGCGGACATCCTCCTCGTTCAGGTAGAGGTTCATGTAGCGCAGGGTCCGCTCCGAGAAGAAGCGCTCCCCGGCCGCGGGGAACCGGGCCTTGAAGGTCTCCAGGACCTCGCCCACCGTCTTCCCTTCCAGCCGGACCTCCGACTCCTGCCCGGTGAACTGGCGGATGATTGCAGGGATGCGGACCGTAACGCTCATCGCTTTCCTCCCCCTCAAAAATAGCATAAACCGGCACCGCGCCGGAGGCCTAATCGACGCCGAAATCGCGCCCGGAGCCGACGTCGCCCGTCACCAGGAGATATTCGCCGGGGGGGAGAGGGTCCTCGGGAACGGCGAGGAAGGAGCCGTCGTCCCGGGCCGACGTCCGGAGCCGGACGAGGTCCTCCTGGGGAAATCCCGGCTTGTTCGTCATCGAGGCCGCCGCGGGGGAGGTCCGGCTGAGCCGCCGTCCCCCCTGGAGCGTGAGCCGGACGATCAGGAGGTCGGCGGGGGAAAACGGCCCGCGGCAGAAAAAGCGCGGGAACCGATCGGTCGTGCGCCGCGCGGCCTTCGCCCCCTCGAGCTCGGTATCCACGAAAAAGCGGGTGTACCCGCCGCTTTCGATGAAGGTCTCGAGGCCCCGGATCCGCGTCCCGGCGACCGGGGCGGGCTCGAGTTCCACCCACTCCGTGCCCCCGCGGAGCACGTAGACCCCCTCATCCGCGGGCGCTTTTTCGAGCCCCGCGGCCGCGGCGGATCCGAGCAACAGCAGCAGCAGAAGCCATCTCATCCCCGAATGGTAGCACACGGGGGAAGGGGGGCTAGAGATCGTAGCCGGAAGCCCTGAGCGCGGCCGCATGCCGCTTCCGGCGCGCGTCGCGCCGCCGCCCCGCCCGTTCATCCTCCCGGTACACGCCGCCTGCGGGCCTCCACCGGTCGATCGACACCGACCCGGTGTGCCACATGTCGGTGGTGAGCCACAGCGCCTGGGTTTCCCCCCCCGCCACCACGACGTGGATATTGTCGGGGGAGGTGTAGGGGGCGACGGGCGTGTCGCCGGGGAGGTCGAGCCAGGAGGCGTAGGGCTGCACCCCGGCGCGCGCGGAGGGCTCCACCAGGGAATAGACGACGTCGGACCCCCAGAACTGCCCGGCGGGCATCCGGAAGTTTTCCGACAGGTAGCGCGCGAGGCTCTCCGGACCGTCAAACCCCCGCTCCTCGAGGTGCCGGGCCACGAGGGGGTCCATCACCAGGGTGAGGGCCCCGTGCATTCCGGGGAAGGCATTCATGAGGATCAGGGTCTCCTCCTCGGCCGGGCGGCGGCACCCGGCCGCTCCCATGCTGTTGACGACGCTCCACCCCTGGAAGAGGCTGAGGACGCTTTCCTCCCGCCCGAACCCCCGCCGCACGTGGAAGGGGGCCCAGATGCTGCGTTCCTCGTTCTCGGCGAAGAGCATGTTCTGGTAATTCAGGTTGTTGCCCGTCGACCCCATGAAGGTCTCCCCCAGCCGGGCGTCCCCCAGGTTCAGGGTCATGAGGGTCCACGCCCTCCCGATCACCGTGTTGGCATGGTTGAAGGGGCTGAGGGCACCCAGGCCCGAATTCATGCCGATCTCCTCCCGGATCGGCCCGTTCACCACCGCCATCCTGCCGAAGGAGGTGGTGGAGCTGGGCATGGAGCACTCGCCGCTGGCCGCGAGCGCCAGGATTACGGGGAGGTGTTCGGGGCCGGCCCCCGCCATCACCGCGCTTACGGCCACCTTCTCCACGGTGTATTCGAGCTTCTCCTGGTGGATAGTGACCGACATGCGCCCCACCACCTCACCGGGGTCGGCCGCGGTCCCGGTGAGCATGTGCGCCACCCGCTCCTCGGTGGGAAGGACGATGGGGGCCCCGTCGGTCCAGCCGCTTTCGAGGAAGAGCCGGTGGAGGTTCTCCTCGGTGTCCGGCTGGAGCAGCCTCGGGCGGGGGGCCTGCCGGGCCGCCCGCGGGTGCCGTTCCTCCTCCGTCAGGGGGGCCGTCAGCGCCTCGACGACCTGGGGCATCAACGGGCGCCCGGTAACGGCGTCGTTCCCCTCGACGTAGCGGCGGAGCACCTCCCGCGGCCTTCCCACAAGGGGATAGGGGGGGAAGGTGAAGCGCAGCTTCATCCCGTGGTTGAGGGCATCGCGCTCCGCGTAGTCGGCGAAGCGGGCGCTGGCCAGCGGGGCGGTGGGGACGCCGTATTTCGATTCCAGTTCCCTGCAATGGGCGGCGACACTCGCCGTGCACCCGTCTCAACCCCCCACGCCGAAGACCACGGCGTCCCCGTCCTGTTGGATTCTGGCCCATGTCTCCGGCTCGTCGGCGAACATGATCCCCCTTTTCCGCTCGAGCACCGTCTTCACCTCGGGAAGATGGCGGTGGAACCAGTCCACCGCCTCCTCGAGAAACTCCCAGCCCCCGCCGAACCCGACGTCGATGAAATAGACCGTCCGCCCCCGCAGGGTGTCCAGGCGGGGGGCCAGGGGAAGGGGCTCCACCTCGGCCGTGGGCTGCCCGCGCGGGTCCAGGACCGCAACCAGCGATGTCGTCGATCTCCCTCCCTGTCGTGCCATGGGGCGCCTCCTTTGATGAAATCTCCCGCGCCCGGTCAGTTCCCCGGGCGCACGGTCTCCCTTTCCCCGCCCAGGCGCAGCACCGCCCCATCGGGCGTGATGCTTTCGAGCAGGTATCTCCTTTCGACCAGCTCCCCCTCGACGTAGCGTCTGCCGTTGATGAAGACCATGCGGTCCTCCGGTCGCTCGCTGTACATATGAACGCTCAGGGTCATCCCCGCCACCGCGTCGCGAAGGGGAACGTCGGGGACGGTCGCGGCGGGCGGGGCACGATTGGCGGCGGAGGCCGGCGCCGGCGGATTCTGTGCCAGGGGCGGCCCGGGCGCCGGGGGATCGGCCCGCCGGGGTACGGGGGAGGGGAGCGCCGCGGCGGCGGGTGTCGCCCGCCGCGGCGCCGGTTCCTCCCCGCCTCCGGCGGCCGGAAGATACCCGGCAGGCGCCTCCGCCGCAACCGGTACGGCGGCGACAGGTTTCCCCTCGGGCGCTTCCGCCCGGGGCGGCAGGTCCCGGTCCGCCCCGGGATAGAAAGCCCAGAGGAGGAGGGCCAGCAGGGCCAGGGCGACCGCACTCACGACCCACCTGCCGCGGCGCGGCGCGCGGGGCTCGGCGTGAACGGAACCGAGATCCGGCACCCGCGCCAGCCCCCGCTCCCGTTCCGCCTTTTTCAACGCATCCAGTATGTACGACATGCTATCGCCTCAGCGCGGGCCCCCGGTCGAGATCCAGGAGAAGGCGGGCCAGGGTCTCCGAGCCGGCCATCCCGTCCGGGATCAACCCTTTTCTTTTTTGAAAGGCGGTGATGCGTTGCTCGAGGTCCCCGTCAAACAGAAGCGGGTCCCCCGGGGAGGGAGCGCCTCCTTCCAGCCGGTCGAGCGTGCTCCGGATCCACCCCACGTCCTCCCCCCGCATCCCGGCCGAAAGGATGCGCACGGGGAACGGGGGCTTCCAGGGGAGGATGAAGGCCCCGTCCCACAACCGGTCGATCTCATCGAGCGGAACCTTTCGCCGGCGCCCCCCGATGTCGAGCAGGGCCGATCCTTCCGCCAGCTGCACCAGCGTCACCCGGTGGCGCCCCCCCCCGGGCATCACCAGTTCCAGGATCACCGGGAGGTTGTATCGGCGCAGTTTCGGCCAGTCGCCGTTCAGAAAGAGGCATTCGAACCCCTCTCGGCCTCCCTCCCGGCACCCCGAATCGGGGGACGCGACCGGGATCTCCGCGCCCCAGAGCCGGTACAGGGCGGTGAAGCTCGCGGCGTCGGTATTGCCGGCGCCGGCAAGTGCGGCTTCCAGCGACACGGCCGCCCCCCCCCCGGCGGGGACGGGGGACCGGGCTTCCGCCGCCGGCGGGACGGTCGGGCCCGGTGTTGTCCGGACCGCGGCGGGGGCCTGGCCCCCGTTGCGTGAGCGGGCCGCGGGGCCGAACAGCCATGCCCCGGCGGCGCCGAGGAGGAGGGCGAGCACGATCCCGGCCGCCAGGGCGGGCCTCAGCCTGGCGCGGAGCGGGACCTGCCCCCGGGTCTCCCTGCTGGCCCGGCGCACGATGCCGGCGCCGATTTTCCTCCGGTCCCGGGCATAGGCCCCGAGCAGGGCCCGGTCGCAGATGATGTTGATGACGCGCGGCACCCCCCGGCTGCGGGCATACACGCTCCGGAGCGCCCACCGGGTGAAGAGCGGCTCCCTCCTCCCGGCGACCAGGAGCCGGTGCCGGACGTAGGCATAGGTCTCCCTGCGCGACAGGGGCTCGAGGTGGTAGCGGGCCGTGATCCGCTGCGACAGCTGACGCAGCCGGCGGCTCCCGAGGATACGGAGGAGCTCCGGCTGCCCGATCAGGATGATCTGGAGGAGCTTCTCGCGGGCCGTCTCCAGGTTGGTCAACAGCCGGACCTGCTCGAGCACGTCGCCGTCGAGGTTCTGCGCCTCGTCGATGATGAGGACCGTCCGGCGCCTGAGGGCGTGAGACTCCAGCAGCCGCCCGTTCAAGGCGTCGACGAGGACCTTGACGCTCGCCGTCTTCTCCGGGTAGGGAACCCGGAGCTCGTCGCATACCGCGGCGAGCAGTTCCGTCACCGTGAGGCGCGGGTTGAGGATCAGGGCGATGTCGGTGTCGGGGGGGAGCTGCCGGATCAGGCAGCGGCAGAGGGTGGTCTTCCCCGATCCGATCTCCCCCGTCAGCTGCACGAAACCTCCCGGCTGCTGCACCCCGTAGAGGAGGTGGGCGAGCCCTTCCCGGTGCCGCCCGCTCATGAAGAGATACTGCGGGTCCGGGGTCAGGGAAAACGGGGGTTCCTCCAGATCAAAGTATTTGAGATACATGCCGCTGCACCGTTCTCCGTAGCTGCGAAATGGCCGGAAGCGCCTCCATCATATACCGAAAACCGGGAAACTCCCAAACGGCGTTTACGCCCCCGGGTCCTGGGGGACTTTCGGGGCATTTGCGCCCGCCCTGATTGATGATAAGATGGCCTTCCCCGGCCGGCGGACGCGTCGGTGAAGACGGGGCAAAGGAGACCGTTTTGAGCCCGAAAACCTGGATTCCGTTCGATGTGCTGGAAGCCTTCATGGTCGACGTCTTCAGGGGGATCGGCGTCCCCGACGCCGACGCCCGGGTCTGCGCGGAAGTCCTGATCACGGCCGACAAGCGCGGGATCGACTCCCACGGCGTCGGCCGGCTGAAGCCCATCTACTACGACCGCATCGTCAAGACCCGCGTTCAGCGCCCGGTGACGCAGCTGGAGGTGGTGCGCGACTGCAAGGCCACGGCCGTCGTGGACGGGCACCACGGGATGGGCATGGTCATCGCCCGCCGCTCGATGGAAATGGCGATCGAAAAGGCCCGCGTTCACGGCCTGGGGATGGTGGCCGCCCGCAATTCCACCCACTACGGCTACGCGGCCCATTACGCGCTGATGGCCGTCGCGGCCGGGATGATCGGGGTGACCGGGACCAACGCGCGCCCCTCGATCGCGCCCACCCATGGGGTGGAGAACCTCCTGGGCACCAACCCGCTGGTGTTCGGCTTCCCCACCGACGATCCCTTCCCCTTCACCAACGATTACGCCACCAGCGTCATCCAGCGGGGGAAGGTCGAACAGTACGCGCGCGAGGGGAAACAGTGCCCGGAGGGGCTGGTCGTCGACCTGGAGGGGAACACCGAGACCGACCCCGGGAAGATCCTCGAGGACCTGCTCCAGGGGAAATGCGCCTTCACCCCCATAGGGGGCCTGGGCGAAGAGACCGGCGGCTACAAGGGGTACGGGTTCGCCACCGCGGTCGAGATCCTTTCGGCCGCCCTGCAGCAGGGGGCTTTCCTCCGTCAGCTCGGCGGGGTGGACGCCCAGGGGCGCCCCGCCCCCCACGCGCTGGGACACTTCTTCATCGCCATCGACATCGAGTGTTTCACCGACCTCGCGTCCTTCAGGAAGACGGCGGGCGACATCCTGCGCACGCTGCGCGGTTCGCGCAAGAGCCCCGGCCGGGACCGCATCTACACCTGCGGGGAAAAAGAATACCTCGCCTGGCTCGAGCGGGAGAAAACAGGGGTCCCGGTCGACCCCGTCGTCCAGGGCGAGCTGTGCGCCATGCGCGACGAGCTGGGCCTCCCCTACCGCTTCCCCTTCGAGGCGGACGGAGCCCCGCGGACGGGGTAGAGACGGTCCTCTTCGACCCCGCGGAAATAATCGCCGTGCGCCGTCGTCAGGATGAAGCGCAGGGTGGGGGAATATCTCCGGCTGACGAAAGCCCGCTGGAACTGCCCCGCCACCGCTTCGAGGTATTTCTCCGCCCGCTCCCGGGGGCCGTAGCGGCCCGCATTGTAATGGCCGATCGCCTCGAGCACGTCCCCGCCGGCCCCCTCGAGGAAAATGGAAAAGAAGCTGTAGGCCCCCGCGCGGATCGAAACCCACGGTTTCAGGAAGTCGCTGTCGCTGCAGTCCCTGAACTCCGGAAGCCCGCGCAGCCTCCTCCTCAACGGCTCCGATATCTGGAGAAAACCCAGGTCCGCCCTCCCGGTGGCGGGGTCCCGATGCACCATCTTGTCCAGGTCGAACTGGCTCTCGACCCTTCCGATGGAGGCCAGGATCCGCGCGGCCTCCTCCCGCCGCATCCCCTCGGGCGCGTACACCCCGGTCCAGTGGCGCACCATGCGGTAGGCCGCGATCTTGAGGACCGGGTCGGGCACCGTGCGCCACTCCCGGACCCCGATCCCGGGCCACAGCGACGGCTCGAGGTATCTGCGGTATCGATCGATCTGGATCTGGAGGATCAGCTGTCGGAGCGGCCGCGGGAGCTGGTCGTATTGGACGGAGCGGAACACCTCCCACGGCAGGAATTCCCGCCCGTTCCCGAACGACGCTGAATCGAAAAGGCTCATGTGGCCGCGGCGGTAACGGTTGAAAAGGATCTCGTCGCTCAGGAACCGGTGCTCCACTCCGTCGATGACGACCCCGAGTTCCACCGGCGTCAGGCCGTAACGCCACCGGGCGCGGTCGTAGGCGCGGTTTCGGTCCGACAGGGCCCTGGCCAGCAGATCCCGGTCCGCCTCGTCCATCCCCCGCAGGAGACGGTCCGAGTGCGCGGCGAAGACCCTCCGATGCAACCGCGGATCGTGAACGGCCATGGCCCGCAAACCGGCGAACGCGGCGCCCAGGGCCTGGAGCCGGGTCGCCGCGAGCCCGATTCCCGACGTGGAAAGAGCGAGAAGGGCGAAGCCGCAGGCGGCCGGCAGGAGGAGGAGAAGGACGCCCTTCCGGGCCCACGGTCTACCCCGAGGACCGGGCCCTTTCCCGAACCGCAGACGCAGGGGCATGAGCGCTGTCTCCCCTTTTGAATCGAAGGCGCCGCCCGCGGCGCCTAATCTCCGAAGCAGGTCCCCACGTTGCGGCCGGCGAGGATGAGGGGGTGGTCCACCGGGACCAGCCGCTGCTTCCCTTCCGCTTCCTCGAGCGGGATGTGGGTCACCGTCCGCCCCTTCATTACGACCAGGCGCGAGCGTTCCCCCGCGCAGAGGATCTCGATCGCCTTGTAGCCGAATTCGGTGGCCAGGACGCGGTCGGCCGGCACCGGGCTCCCCCCCCGCTGCACGTGACCGAGCTTGACCGTCCGGGTCTCGATCCCGGTCGCCCCCTCGACCTGCTCGGCCAGGACCTGGCCGATGCCGCCGAGGCGGATCGGATCGGGGCTCGTGGGGTCCACCCGGTCGACCACCTGCTTCCCCCCGACGGGGATGGCGCCCTCGGAGACGCAGATGATGCTGAAGCGCTTGCCGTGCCGGGCCCGGTAGGTCACGTAATCGCAGATGATCTTGACGTCGAACGGGATCTCCGGGATCAGGATCACGTCCGACCCGCTGGCGATGCCGGAATGGAGCGCGATCCAGCCCGAGTTGCGCCCCATGACCTCCACGATCATGACTCGGTGGTGGCTGGCCGCCGTGGTGTGGACCCGGTCCAGCGCGTCGGTGGCCACGCTGACGGCGGTGGCGAACCCGAAGGTGACATCCGTCCCGTAAAGGTCGTTGTCGATGGTCTTGGGGACGCCGATGCAGTTGATCCCGAGGCGGATGAAATCGGACGCGATCGCCATCGACCCGTCGCCGCCGATCACGACCAGCGCGTCCAGGTGGTTGTGCGCGATATGCTCGAGGCACCGGTCGGTGACGTCCCGGTTTTCGATCCTGTCGTTGATCTTCACAGCGTAGTTGCGGGGCGACACCTTGTTGTTGGTCCCGAGGATGGTCCCCCCGAGCGTCAGGATGTTGCTGACCGATTCGTTGTCCAGCATCCGCATGCGGTTCTGGATCAGCCCCAGGAACCCGTCCTCTATCCCCATGACCTCCAGGTGGTGCGATCCGAGGGCGGCCTTGGCGACCGCCCGGATGACGGCGTTGAGTCCGGGGCAGTCCCCCCCCGAGGTCATGATCCCGATGCGATGGATGTTGTTCATATCGATTCCCTTCCCTCCGCCGATCCTTCCCTGTGGATCCCTCTCCCGCCCGCGTCTCCCGGGCACACATCCGGATCTCCCCTTACGGCCGCCGGCGGTCCGGAACCGGCGGGGCCCCCCTTATTTCCGGAGCGCCAGCGCCCGCCGCAGGTTGTTCTCCGCCGGCGGGAAGCCGGGGCGGATCTCCAGCGCCCGCGAAAAATGGACGATGGCCGGGTTGACGTCCCCCCCGGCCATCAGCGCCGTGCCCAGATGGTTGTGGGTATCGGCGTTCTCGGGGTCGAGTTCCAGGGCCGCCCGGAAATGGACGATGGCCTCTCCGAGCCGCGACCGCCCCTGGGACGCCAGGGAGAGGCCGAGGTTGACGTGGGCCTGGACGTAGCCGGGGTCGATCTCGAGGGCGCGGAGGTACTCCCGGGCCGCCTCCGCGTGCCGGCCGGCCGAAGCGTAGGCCGTCCCGAGGTTGTTCCGGGCGGCCTTGTCCCGGGGATGGAGCCCGGCTTCGCGCGAAAAATAGTCGATCGCCTTCTCCGGCCTCCGGTTCTCGAGGCTGATCGCCCCCAGGTGGGAGTAGAGCGGGGCCTTGTCCGCCGCCTGCCCGAGACGCGCCGTGACCGCCTCCTCCTGGGCCGCGTAGCACCGCTCGCGGATGGCGGGATCGGTCAGCGCCCGGAACTCGGTGACCAGGTTCAGCCGGCAGAACCGCTCGACGTTGGCCGCATGCCGCTCCCTCTCCGCCGGCGTCGCCGCGGCGAGGTTCACCCGGTACTGCAGGGCCGAGCTGTCGACTCCGCGGAAGTTCAGGAAATATTCCGCGTAGGCCACCTGCCGCTCCACGTCGTCCTGGTTCTCCCGGATGGCGGCCGCCAGCCCTTCGCTGACGCCGTACCCGGCGGCGGAGCCGATCCGCCGGATGATCGTGTCGTCCATGACGTGCATCGCCCGGGGGGCGTGGTACTCGAGCAGCGGGTGGTTGTCGGTGTGAATCGGCCCCTTGGCGAAGAGCGAGGGGAGGCTGTCGCTGACGATCAGGTTCTGGAGGATCCGGCCGTCCGCAAGGCGGATATTGCCCGATCGGGCCGCATAGGCCAGGTTCGCCTCCGCCGTCCGGGCGTCCAGCCCCCCCTCCCCCCGGATCCCCACGAAGAGGAAGCTCGAGGGGCGGGCCGGGTTGGTCGACACCAGCAGGCTCCGGGGAAAGGCGGAGGCGAAGGTCCGCCCGATCATGGAAAAGGCCTCCCAGTCCATCTGGTAGGCCGGGATCCACTGGACGAACATCCCCCCCGGTTTCAGCCGGGAGGCCACCAGTTCGAAGAAGTCCCGGGTGTACAGGGCGGCGATCCCCGACATCCAGGGGTTGGACGGTTCGCTGGTGACGAGGTCGTACTTCCGGCTGGCCAGTTCCAGGTGCGCCCTCCCGTCCTGCACGATCAGCCGGGTGCGCGGGTCCTCCAGCACCCGGTTGTTCCAGGGGGTGAAGAAACCGCTCGCCTCCACCACCTGCTCGTTGATTTCGACGACGTCCAGCCGTTTGACCGGGTAGTGAAGGATTTCGCCCGCCGTTATCCCGCTCCCGAGGCCGATGACCAGTACGTCGTCGGGGGCGGGGTGGTACAGGAGGGGGAAATGGGCCAGGAGCGTCTGCGTGTCCATGTCCCGCGTGGAGGAGGCGTCCGGCTTGCCGCTGTTGCACAGGTTGTAGTTGACGTCCCCCAGCAGTCCGGTCGATTCGAGCACGGTGGTGAACCCGCCGATGCCGTCCCCGTAAAAGAGGAGCTTTTCCGATTTCAGGTCGGGGAAATGCTTCTCCCAGGCCAGGAGCGACTCGAGCCACCCGATGTCACGAAGCTCGGGCCGGTCGAAACGGTGGTACTTCCCCATGGAGAGCATGACGTGGTCCCAGCTGGGGAACGCCGCCATCAGCCCGAACCCCAGGAGCGCGGGGAGGGCCAGGGCGAAGCGGCGGGGGAAGGTGCTCCGCCGAGCGGCGGCGATGACGAGCCACGCCCCGAGCGCGGCGGCGAGCTGGAGGCCGATAACCAGGCGGAGGCCGTTTTCCTTGCCGAGGAAGGGGATCAGGACGAAACCCGCCACGGCGGAGCCCAGGACCGCACCGATGGAATTGACGGCATAGGCGTAGCCGATGGAGCGGCCGGTGGCCGCGAGCGACCGGGTGTAGATCTTCCCCACCAGGGGGAACGCGGCGCCGAGCGAGAAGGTGGTCAGGAACATGAACCCGAAGAGGACGATCCCCTTCATGAGGTAGAGCGAACCGAAGCTGTCCTGATGGAGATGGATCAGCTTGGCGAAGAAGATCTGGCTGTCGCCGATGACCTGGCTCGCCAGGAGCGCCGTGAGGGCGGCGGCCATCTGGGTCAGGACCAGGAGCACGGCCGGGAGTTTGACCCGGTCCCCCAGCCACCCGAAGAAAAAGCTCCCGAGCGCCAGCCCGGTGATGAAGGTGACCAGGACGACGGTGAAGGAGTAGGTGGTCGGCCCGACCAGCAGCCCCAGGAGCCTGGTCCAGATCACCTCGTAGGCCATGGCGCAGAACCCGGTGACGGCGAACACCGCGAGCACGACTCCGACGGGCACCACCTCCCCGGCGGGGGGAGCGGGCTTGCGGGGCCTGGGCGCCCGCGGCCCGGTCCCTTCCTCCGTCTCCTGCGGCGCGATCCAGCCCGTCCGGCGCCGGCTGACCAGGAGGCATAGGAGACCGATGCCGGCGTTGAGAAGGACGGCGACGGCGAGAACCCCTCGCACCCCGACGAGGTTGATCAGCCAGAAACCGCACAGCAGCGACCCGGCGGCCGAACCGATGGTGTTCAGCCCGTACAGCCGCCCCACGTGCGTCCCCACCCGGGAAAGCGTGTTGACGAAAAACCGGCTGAGCACCGGGAGGGTGGCCCCCATGAAGGTGGCCGGGAGGATGAGGACGAGGGCGCACCCGGCGAAGGTCAGGAGGTTATACAGGAGGAAATGGTCGAATAGCCGGTTGTAGATCCAGGCGTACAGGGGCTTGAAGAGGAGGAGCAGCAGGGGGAGGAGGAGGCAGTAGAGCCCGATCCCCAGTTCGAGCAGGCCGTAGACCCGGATCAGTTTTTCCGGCCGGGCGACGCGGTCCACCGTCTTCCCCGCAACGGCGCTCCCCAGCCCGAGCCCCGCCATGAAGACGGCCAGCACGATGGTGACCGAAAAGGGGGAGCTCCCGATGATGCCGACGATCATACGGGTCCAGAGGACCTGGTAGATCAGGCCCGTAATCCCCGAGACCAGAAAGCAGGCGAGAATCAGCAGGTAAAGCATAGTCCACCGTTTCCTCGAATCGACGTTGGCGGCGCCCGCGCCGCGGGCTGCCGCGCGTGCGCCTGGGCGTCAAGGCGAGTAGTATGATCAAACTCCCCGCGGATTGCAAATTGTCTCTGGCCGTCCCCCGCTGGCAATCCGGGGTCCGGGATCTTATGTTGTTTCAGGCCGAAGTCGGCCGGGAAGGAGGGGGGTTCCATGAGACTGCGCACCCGCGTTGCCGTCCTGACCGTCGTCCTGGGCCTCATCGGATGCGGCCCAGGGGCGGACAAGCTCCCCGCCGCGCGGGGGAAAGGATCCGCGGATATGGAGAAAAGAGACGAGGCACGCTTCCGGTCGGCCACCTTCGCCGGCGGCTGTTTCTGGTGCACCGAGGGGATTTTCGAAAGGCTTCGGGGGGTCGAGCGGGTGGTCTCCGGCTACAGCGGCGGGCACGTGGAGCGTCCCACCTACGAACAGGTGAGCGGGGGGGACACGGGGCACGCCGAGGCCGTCGAGATCACCTACGACCCGGCGGTGATTTCCTACGCCGAACTGCTCGAGGTGTTCTGGAAGACCCACGACCCCACCACGCCGAACCGCCAGGGGTACGACGTCGGGCCGCAATACCGCTCGGTCGTCTTCTATCACGACGGGGAGCAGAAAGCCCTGGCGGAGGAGCTGAAAGCGCGCCTCGAAGCGGAGCGCATCTGGGACCGGCCCATCGTCACCGAGATCGTCCCCCGCGGGGTATTCTGGCCGGCGGAGGACTACCACCAGGACTACTACGACCGGAACCCCGAAAAGGCCTATTGCCGCAGCGTCATCACCCCCAAGATCGAGAAATTCCGCAAGATCTTCAGGGATAAGATCAAGGGAACCGGGTAAGAGGGCGGGGATCAGCGGAGCCAGAGAAGGAGGCAGAGCGCCGCGACGAGAGCCAGGAGCGAGGCGCCGGCGATCTTCCAGGCGCTGTAGGGGCGTTCCCCCTGGACCTCGCCCGTCCGCGCATTGATGACGATGGGATAGGCCCTGCCGCGGAAGCGATAGACGCTCGTCCAGACCGGCAGCAGGAGGTACTTGAAGGTGAGGTCGGAATATTCGGTGTCGGTCGAATGGATCCGCTGCTCGTCCCCCCCGATATCGCTCCGGACGGCCGATTCCACCGCCGGCGCCATCAGTCCCCTGGCCCGGGCGAACCCCTCTTCGAGCCCCACCTGGTAGGCCTCTGCCCGGAAGCCGCGGAGGTAGTCGTCCGAGTAGGGGACCAGTCCGGCCAGGTCCCACGGCTCCATGAGTGCGGCGTACCGCTCCGGCAGCGATTTCCCCGCATGGACCAGGATGTCGTCGAACCGCGTCTCCACGCTCCCGCCCGCCGGGCTCCAGCGTGTATGCCGCACCCGCCGGGGCCGGGTTACGGTGCGCCCCCCCTCGCGGACGGTCCGGTTCTCGGTGGTGTAATAATGCTCCCCCCGCTCCCCCACGTACCGCGTGTGCGCGCGGGCGTCGTAGGTCCAGAAGGGGACGTAGAGTCCCGTAACCGCGTCGTCGATCCGCGCGTGGCGCCCCAGTCCCGCCGGCGCGAACCAGAGCCGGGCGATCCAGCCTCTCAGGTGTTCGACGGCCTGTCTGCGGGACAGGCCGAACGGAAGGACGGCATCGGGCCGGATCCTGCGGGCCGCATCCCCGTAGACCATCGGCCGGCCGCAGAAGGGGCAGGGCCCGGCGGTCTGGTGCTCCGGCACGACGGTCCGGGCGCCGCACTGGTCGCACGACACCTCGATCACCTCCCCCGCCTCCCGTTCCCGGGCAGAGCGCTCGAGGGCCGCCGCGTAGTCCCGTTCCTCCACCCCCCCTCCGGGGGGAATCGGGCGGGCGGCCCCGCAGTGGGAACAGCGCAGCTCGGCCGTCCCCGGCTCGAACCGGAGTTCGGCCCCGCACCGACGGCATACGGTCGGGCCGGACCCACCGGGCCCCGTCGCTGGATTGTCGGAATGCATAGGATCGTAAGCCCTATAGTGAATTCGGAATCCGGGAAGCGCCCCCGCTCCCCAGAGCGCCCCCGCTCCCCGGGACCCGATATCTTCGGACCCTTGCGGCCGAATGGCAACAGGAATCGGCCTTCAAATCGGCCCCGACCCCAACTTTACCATTTGGCGGATGCTCTTTTTAGCATACAATGGTGAGCCATTTGCGGTAATCTCCGGGTACGCCCGGAGTGCAATATCGGGCGGGAAGATCGGCCGGCAACCGGGCCGCTCCTTCCCCGGGAGTTGCCGGACGCGCTGCATATCCCCGCAAATACATATGTGTGGACAAACTGCAATATTTCAGAGAATTGAGTGTAACGATAACTCGATGAGCAAGGGGGAGTTCGATGATTGAGACAGAAATGGCCGATGTTTCAAAATCCGGCGGATCCAAGGTCATCTCCGCTGAGGAGGCCGCGGCTCTCATACAGGATGGCGTGACCATCAGTGCGCCCATCATGGGCCTGGCGGGATGGCCCGAGGAGATAGGAAGGGCGATCGCCAAGCGTTACGAGGAAACGAAGCACCCGAAGGATCTTACCCTGGTCTGCGGGTCCGCCATGGGAAACCACAAGGACAAGGGGCCGCACGTGATCGGCATCGAGGGGCTGGTCACCCGCTTCATCGGCGCGCACACGCACGGATCGCCCAACATCGGCGCCCTCATCCAGAACAACAAGATGCTGGCCTACTGCTTCCCCCAGGGGGTGGTGGTCCACATGTACCGCGAGATCGCCGCGAAGCGTTTCGGGGTGATGACCAAGATCGGGCTGGGCACCTTCGTCGACCCCCGTGTCGAGGGGGGGAAGATGAACGACCTGACCCGGCAGGCGCCCGACCTCAACGAGGTCGTGACCTTCAACGGGGAGGAGTACCTGTGGTACAAGCCGTTCCCGATCCACGTCGGGCTGATCCGCGGGACCAAGGCGGACGAACACGGCAACATCTCCATGGACAAGGAGGGGGCCTTCCTGGAAGCGCTCCCGGTGGCGCAGGCGGCGAAGAATTCGGGCGGCATCGTCATCGCCCAGGTGGAATACGTCACCAAGGCGGGGACGCTCCATCCCAAGTCGATCCAGGTGCCCGGGGTGATGGTGGACTACGTGGTCATCGCCAAGAACCCCCAGGAATTCCACATGCAGAGCGAAGGGGTTTACTACCAGCCGGCCTTCAGCGGCGACGTCATCATGCCCCTCGGCGCCCTGCCGAAACTCCCGTTCGATGAACGGCTGTTCATCCTGCGCCGCGCCGCCATGCAGCTCGAACCGAATTCGGTGGTCAACCTCGGCATCGGCATCCCCGACCGCATGGCGACCCTGACCGGGCACGAGGGGGTTTCGCACATGATGACGCTGACGACCGAGGCGGGCGCGGTGGGCGGGGTCCCCGCCGGCTGGCCCAACTTCGGCATGACCTATAACCCCGAGGCCTTCGTCATGCACCCGAACATGTTCGACTGGTACGACGGCGGCGGCATCGACCAGACCTTCCTGGGGATGGGCGAGATCGACAAGTTCGGCAACGTGAACGTCAGCAAATTCGGCGGCCGCCCGATCGGGTGCGGCGGCTTCATCAATATCACCACGACCGCGAAGAGGGTGGTCTTCTGCGGCACCTTCACCACCGGCGGTCTCAAGGTGGCGGCCGAAAACGGGAAGGTGAGGATCCTCCAGGAGGGGAACCGCAGGAAGTTCATCGACGCCGTCGAGCAGATCACCTTCAGCGGCAAGTACGCGGCCAAGGGGAGGACCATCCTGTACGTCACCGAGCGCGCCGTCTTCCAGCTCGTCGACGGCAAGGTCACCCTCATCGAGATCGCCCCGGGGATCGACCTGGAAAAGGACATCCTGGCCCACATGGACTTCAGGCCGGAGATTTCGCCCGACCTGCGCCCGATGCCCGAACACATCTTCCACGAGGAGTGGGGGGCACTCAAAGGGATCATCGAGGCCAAAACGCAGAAGTGATCGGCACCCGCGGGCGCCCGTCCGGGCGCCCGCGTCTTCACTCCCGCCCGCCCAGCCGCCGCTCCAGCAGCCCGAGAACCTCTTCCGCGCCCCCCTGGACCGCCAGGTCGACCCGCCCCGTGGCCGGCGTGGCTTCCCTGTTGATCTCCACGGTAAACGCCCCCCGCCTGCGCGCCGCGTCGACGAGGCCGGCCGCGGGATAGACCAGGGCCGAGGTCCCGACGGCCAGGAAGAGATCGCAATCGAGGGCCGCGTCCGCCCGGCGGAGCACCTCCGGATCGATCCCCTCCCCGAACCAGACCACCCCCGGCCGGACGAGCCCCCCGCACCACGGGCAGGATGGGGGGATGTGCCCGAGGGGCGCCTCGTCGAGCACCCACCGCCTCGGGGACCTCGCGCACCCGTCCAGGCAAAAAACCTCCCAGATCGACCCGTGAAACCGGATGACGCCCTCCGACCCCGCCTTCTCGTCGAGCCCGTCGACGTTCTGGGTGATCAGCCGGAACCCCTCGTACCGCCTGCCCCAGAGGGCCAGGGTGCGGTGGGCCCCGTTCGGCCGGCACCTGGAGATCAGGGTGCGCCGCCAGTCGTACCACTCCCAGACCAGGCGCGGATCGGATGCGAAGGCCTCCGGGGTGGCCAGCCGCTCGGCCGCGTACGACTTCCAGAGCCCGTCCTTCCCCCGGAAGGTCGGCACCCCGCTCGCTGCCGATACCCCGGCCCCCGTCAGCACGGTGACGCGGGCCGACGGCCCGATCCGCCGGACAATGGCGTCGATGGAATTCTCACGCACCGGACACCTCCCTCGCGGGAAACACTCCCGCCCGCCCGGAAGCAAAAAAAAGCCACCCGAAAGGGTGGCTGGATATGAAGGCTTGGTTGCGGGGACAGGATTTGAACCTGTGACCTTTGGGTTATGAGCCCAACGAGCTACCAGACTGCTCCACCCCGCGATGATGAGGACATTATAGGCGCGCGGGCCCGGGGAGTCAAGAAATATCAGCCCTCCCGACGCTCCAGCACGTAGAAGGAGCGCAGCTGCCCGTCCGTCTCGCATACCCAGAAATCGACCGCGGCGTAGTTCTTCCTGAAATAGTGCCGGAACACCTGCCGCATCCTTCCCTGCCACTCAAGCGCGACCCCCAGGTCGCGGTTCTTGATCTCCTGCAGATTGTAGGGGATCTCGAAAAGGAACCGGTCGGCGGTGCAGTTGAGCTTGACCGGCGTGCTGCTGAGCAGCCCCGGCGCCGTCTCCGCCAGCTGGTTGATTACGGTCGCGGCTTTCAGTTCACGGCGCAGGTCGCGCCGCGGCGGCCCCTGCTCCAGGCGCCGCACGGCGGCAGCGTCCTCGAGGTCCCACCGCGTCAGCACCCGGTCCGTCGGCAGGCCCCGGTCGGGGAGGCTGGTCGTTTCACCGTGGAAGTTCTCTTCGTAGGCCTCCGCTCTCTGACCCAGTTTTCCCAGCGCGAAATAGGCCTGGGCCGGCTGCATGGGGTCGAAAGAGGAGGTGATGCATTTCATCCCCCGCTTGAGCGCCTCGCGGCGCTCGGCCGCCTTCAGCTTGTACCCGACGTCGAAATTCCGGTAGGCGGCCCGGACGGCCACCATGAAGGAGTGCTGGATCGGCCGGAGTCCGACGAGCCCGGCCAGGCTGAAGACGAAGCCGACCAGGTCCCCCAGGCTGCTCGTGGCGCCGAGCAGGATGCCGCCGCTCCGTCCGGCCTCGACCAGCAGCGGGGCGGGAACGATGTCGATATCGTGCATGTTCCAGACTTCGCGCTGGATGTCCTCGCACGCCTTGTAGTCCGCCAGGCTGCGGAAGGGACCGACGGAAACCTGGATTTCGTCCTTTCGTTTCTTCCTGCGCACCGCCGGTGCCATCACTCCCCCCCTCTGCCTTGCCCCGATGGTAGATGATAAATCAAAGCGGCCCGGCGCCGGTCAAGAAATTTCAGAAAATCGGGGTGGCGCTCCAGGGCCGATTCCGGGGGGAATCCCCCCTGTTTCAATATCTTCAGGACCCCGGCATTCCCCAGCAACGCCATCGCCTTGTCGATTTCAAATTTGTTAGGGTACAATTCTTGCAGAACCGCCATGAGAGTCAAGCCCAGCTTTACCGATTCGAGCCCTTTCCCGTCCCCGAGCACCAGGCTCACCCCGCCGCATTTCCGCCCCCGGTTCGGGCCCGCCTCCGGGGTGAAGTGGACCGGGACGAACTCCACCCCCGCGATCCCGGCGCCCCGCAGCCGGGCGGCGAACCGCCGCGGGTCCACCCAGGGGGCCCCGACCAGTTCGAAGGGGCGGTCGGTCCCCCGCCCCACCGACACGTTGGTCTGCTCGAGCAGGCAGACGCCGGGGTAGAAGAGGGCGGCGGTGACGGTGCGCATGTTGGGCGAGGGGTTCACCCACAGCTGCCCCGTATCCCAGAAGTAATCGTCCCGGCGCCAGTTCCGCATCGGGACCACCTCGAGCCGGACGCCGATCTTTTTGACCGAGTTGAAATAGCGCGCCAGTTCCCCCACCGTCATCCCGTGGCGCACCGGGAGCGGCATGTAGCCGACAAACGAGGTCCGGTCCGGGTCGAGCATCGGCCCCTCGACGCGCACCCCCCCGATCGGGTTCGGGCGGTCCAGGACGTAAAAGGGGATCCCCGCCCCGGCGGCCGCCTCCATGCAATAACCCATCGTCGTGATATAGGTGTAAAAGCGCGCGCCCACGTCCTGGATGTCGAACACCAGGGCGTCGAGCCCCTCGAGCATGGCGGCCGTGGGCCGGCGCGTGCCGCCGTAGAGGCTGTGGACCGGGAGCCCCGTGGGGGGGTCCACCGAGGAACCGATCTCCTCATCGTCCAGGTTCCCCCGGATCCCGTGCTCGGGACTGAAGAGCGCGGCCAGGGTGAGGTTTCCGGCGCGGTGCAGCACCTCGATGGTGGAGACGCCGTCGGAAGCGAGCCCGGTGTGATTGGTGACCAGTCCCACCCTTTTCCCCGCGAGCGGGGCGAAGCCCCCCTCCCGAAGGACGTCGATGCCGTTCTGCACTACCCGGGCGCCCTCCTCCCCGGGGAGGCGGAACACCCAGGGCAGGGCCGCCCCGAGCAGGATGAGGACTCCCGCGCCGATCCAGACTCTCCGCATCTCTCCCCCCTTCCCCCCCGTCACCGGACCACGCTTTCCCACCCCCGCCGGTTGAGGTCCCGGTAGATGACGGCGCCGGCGGCAAGCGCGATCGCCAGGAACCCGAGGCCGGGCAGGGTCTCTCCGAAAATCAGCTTGCCGACGCCGAAAAGGGTCATGTAGACCATGACGCAGCCCGAGAACCAATCGAGCAGGTTGAACGCGAGGCCGCCGGAGCGGGGCACGTCGGAAGCCGCCGCGGCGACCGGCCCCCAGAGGGAAGCCCCCGGCCGCACGCGCCGGTAAAACGCCTCCAGGACCTCCATCTTTTCCGGCTTCGTCAGCAGCGTGGCCCCGAGCCAGACGACGGTGGAGGCGGCCACCGTGAGGAGCACGATCCAGGCGAAGTCCAGCGGGTCGTCGTTGTCCATCCCCACGACCAGCTGCAGGAAAAGGGAGACGCAGAAGGAGGTCGCCATGGCGGCCACCTCGCTCCAGGCGTTGATGCGCCACCAGAACCAGCGCAGGATGAGCACGCTCCCGGTGCCGGCGCCGATGGCGATCAGGAATTTCCAGGCCCCCGCGATGGAATCCTGGTAATAGGTGACGACGCAGGACAGGACCATGATGAGGAGGGTGGCCGCCTGGGAGGCCAGGACATAGTGCCGTTCCCCGCTCCGGCGGACGATGAATCTACGGTAGAAATCGTTGACCAGGTAGGAGGCCCCCCAGTTGAGCTGGGTGCTGATCGTCGACATGTAGGCGGCGGCGAAAGCGGCGATCATCAGGCCGCGCAGCGCCGCGGGGACCACGGCCGGGTCGATGACGGTCATGATGAAGCCCGACTCCTTGTCCGCGAGTGACGGGTAGAGGACCAGGGAGCAGAGGGCGGTCAGGATCCAGGGCCAGGGGCGCAGGGCGTAGTGCGCGATGTTGAACCAGAGTGTGGCCAGGAGTGAATGCTTTTCGTCCCTGGCGCACAGGATCCGCTGGGCGATGTAGCCGCCCCCGCCCGGCTCGGCGCCCGGGTACCAGGTCGCCCACCAGTTGACGGCCAGGTAGACCATGAAGGTCAGCATCGGCATCCAGACCGACCCGACCTCGGGCACGAAGGAGAGGATCGACCCGCCCCCCTGCCGGGCCGAATCGAGCTCGAGGATTTTTTCCACCAGCGCCTCCATCCCGCCGACGGAGCGGACGGCGAAAAAGGCCAGCAGGATCATCATCCCCATCTTCAACACGAACTGGAACAGGTCGGTGACCAGCACGCCCCAGATCCCCGAGAGGGTGGAAACCAGGGCCGTGAAGAGCATGATGGCGAACACGATCCCGAGCGCCTCGACCTTGCCGATGCCGAAGACCAGCATCAGGATCTTGACCATGGCCAGGTTGACCCACCCCATGATGATGCAGTTGATGGGAAGTCCCAGGTACAGGGCCCGGAACCCCCTCAGGAAGGCCGCCGGACGGCCGCCGTAACGGATTTCGGCAAACTCGACATCGGTGAGCACCCCGGCCCGGCGCCAGAGCCGCGCGTAGAAAAACACCGTCAGCATGCCGCTCATCAGCATGTTCCACCAGAGCCAGTTCCCCGCGATCCCGTGCGCGGCCACCATCCCGGTGACGGCCAGGGGGGTGTCCGCGGCGAAAGTGGTCGCCACCATGGAAGTCCCGGCCAGCCACCAGCTCACCTTGCGGCCCCCCACGAAGAAGTCCGCCGTGGACGCGGTCGCGCGCTTCCGGAACCAGAGCCCGATCAGGATGTTGAACAGAAAATAGGCCGCCACCGCCAACCAGTCCACAAGCCCCAGCTGCATTTTCGCCTCCGCGCGACAGTCATCCGGGCGTCGGGGCCTGCCGCCATTCCTTCACTACACCCGTACGCCCCGGTTCGTGCGTGCTATAATTCCACAAAAGGATGGATCTTATGAACCCCAAAATTCTCAAGGATCGCTGCGTGGGCGCTTTGTTGGGATTTGCGGTGGGGGACGCGCTCGGCATGCCCGCGGAATTTCTGAGCCGCGACGAGATCGCGGATTGTTACGGCGGGCCCATAACAGATTTCATCCAGGCCCATGCGGAACACGCCAACGATTTCCTGCCGCCCGGTTCCTATACCGAAAACACCCGGACGATGCTGGCCACGGCCGAGTGCCTGATCGAATGCAGGGAGATGGACCCGGCCCGCCATGCCGACACCCTGCTTTCGTGGTTCCGGGACATGGTCCCGCACCGGGCTCCCTCGACCTCCCTGCTGCAGGCCTGCCGGCACCTGGCGATGGGGCGCCCCTGGACCAAGAGCGGGGTTTTCAGTTCCGGCTGCTCGGCCTCGATGCGCATGGTCCCGATCGGCATTTTCTTCAGCCGCGACACCGGTCTCCTCTCGCGGGCGGCCCTCGACAACTGCATGATCACGCACACCGAGCCCAGGGCGCTGGCCGCCGCCGTGGCCGTGGCCTACCTGGCCGCCCGGCTGCTGCAATCGGGCGAAAGGTCCTCACCGGGGGACCAGGTCCTGGATACGGCCGATCATGTCGCCTACCTGGACAGGGATCTGGCCGCCGTGCTGCGCTGGTCCACCCAGATCACCCATCTCCCCCCCGAAGAGGCCCTGTTCGAAATCGGGACGAGTTCCGACGCCATGGAAACGGTTCCCGCCGCCGTGTACTGTTTCCTGAAATATCCCGGGGATTTTCCCCGCGCGGTCCTGGCCGCCGTCAACGCCGGAGACGCCGCGGCCTCCATCGGGGCCCTGACCGGGAGTTTTGTCGGACTCTTGTCGGGGGCGCCCGTCATCCGGGCGGGATGGGCGAGCGCGGTGGAAAACTCCGACGTACTGACCGGGGTGGGAGAAAACTTGGCGGCCCTGGTCGCCCCCTGTTGCGGAGAGTAGGGGCCGCCCGAGCGGGTTATTCACAGAATTTGTGGAAAACTGTGGAAAAGCCAGGTTTTTAACAGGTATAAGCGGTTGAATACAGGTTGTTTCTCACCGCTTTGCATAAAGAATGTGCGCCCGCCCCCGCCGGGACCCGCCTGAACCGGCTGGAATCGCGGCGCCCCGGGTCAGGCCCCGACCGCCTGGCAGGACCGGGCGTAGAGGTCCGGGCCGGTTCCCGGCGACGGGCACCCCGGGCGGGGGGACTCGATCGGGCCCCCGCGGTCCATGGTCCTCTTGGTGGCGACGGCCCGGGCCAGCAGGTGTTTGAGATTCCGGCTTTCCAGCGTCCTTCCCTTGATGGTGACGTAATAGACCTTATTCATGATGCCCCCTAATGATATCTGCGCAACACGCTCGTGACCACCCCCTGGATCCTTACCCTTCCGGCATCCAGGACGATGGCCTCGAGGCTCTCGTTGGCCGGTTGGAGCCGTACGCGCCTCCCCTCGGGGTAGAACTTCTTGAGGGTCACGTTCTCGTTGTCTACCAGGGCCACCACCGTTTCTCCCGGCAGGGCCGTTTCCCGCGATTCGATGACGACATAGTCCCCATCCTGGATATGCTCCTCGATCATCGAATCCCCCCTGACCTGAAGAACGTACCCCTTGCCCCCCTTCGGCAGGAACGGCTCGGGAACCGGCATCGTCTCAGGCGCCGCGATCGCCTCGATGGGGCGCCCGGCGGCCACATAGCCGTACAGGGGGAGCGCCGTCGCCCCGACGCTGTCCGAAGCGAGCTGTATGGAGCGCGCCCGGTTGGCATCCCTGCGGAGATAGCCCCGTATTTCCAGGGCTTCCAGATGCTTGAATACGGCGTTGAGGGAGGCGATGCGAAAATGGGCCGCGATCTCCTCCATGCTTGGGGAATACCCGTTTTCTTCGATGAAGCGGGTGATGAAATCCAGGATTTCCTTCTGGCGTTGGGTCAGTTTCATGATTTCACCTTTATTTCACCGCCATTATGGGTGGCGAAAAGGTGAAAGTCAATGAATAATTTTCAGATTTTCAGGCCGCGCGGGTGCGCCCTAGAGCCGGTAGCCCTTCGAATCCGGGTCCCCTGGAAGGGTAACGGTAACGATCGATTCCGTTCTGTTCCGGATGACGGTCAACCTCATGTCTCCGGCCGGTGCGCCCGCAACCGCCCGGGTCAGGTCTTCCGGATCGGCCATCCCCCTCCCGTCGACGGCGACGATCACATCGCCCGGCTTCAGGCGGCCGTCACTTGCGGAGCCCGCGAGCACCGAGGAAACCAGGACTCCCTTTTTCCCCGGCACCCCCAGAAATTCCGCCAGCTGTTCCGTCAGGGGAAGGAGGGTCACCCCCAGTCTCGGTTTTCCCGCCGGGGCCGATTCGGCCTCCTCCCGCCTTTCCCCCGGCCGGGGGAGCAGGAACATTCTCCGTTCCGGGTCGGGCACCCGGTCCCGGAAGTTGTCCGGGAGAGCCCCCCCCCGCTTCCCCAGGGTGGCCGTCAGGGTCAGGGTCTTCCCCGCCCGGCTGACGACCAGGTCGACCTTCCTCCCAACGGGGGTCTCGCGCACCAGCCGGGACAGCTGGCTCGCCGACCATACCGGGAAGGGGCCGTATTGCAGGATGACGTCCCCCTCCCGCACCGTCGCCGCCTCCGCGGGGCTCCCCTTCGATACGGAGCGGACCACGACGCCCCGCTGCCGGTCGAGCCGGTGGACCGACACCGCATCCGCTCCCACGTCCTCCATGCTGATCCCGAGGAAAGCCCCGTCGGTTTCCTGGATGATGGAAAAGCTCTGGGCTCCCGACAGCTGCGCCGCTCCCGGAATCAGCAGCCCGGCCGCCATAAAGGAAAACAGGAATCTACGCAGGTTCATGGCACCCTCCCGTGTAATCGTTGTCCGCAATTTCAATACACGCACCGGCGCGCGGGCGGTTCCAAAAATTGCAGGAGAGGGGGGGCGTCAGCTCAGGGAGGGAAAGCGGGAGGCGAGGAAATCGACCAGCCCGGCAGGGAGGGTCCGCGGGTCGGGGGCCGCGAACACCGCGGCACCGGATAGCGCGTCGGCGTCGATGCCGTCCCAGGGGGGCGCGGATGCCTCCTCCCCTATGACCACCACCGCGTCGGCACGGCCGAGGAAGCCGCGCGCGCTCTCCTTGAATTCGGCGACCTCGTACCGCAGCACCATGATGTGGAGGTCGGGACGGAGGTGATCGAGGACGGCGTTCCCCTCCAGGATCAGAAAGGGGCTGGACCTGAGGATCGGCTCGAGGCGCGCGGTCCAGGATTCGGAGCGCGCCGCGTCGACGCGCACCCAGAAGGAGCGCCGGGCGCCCGCGGCCAGGAACCGGGAACTGTCGTTCTCCCCCCGGAGGCTCGTTTCCTCCGAAATGAGGCAACCGTCGCGGTCCGGGTCCTCCCCGTGGAAATGGTGGCTGATCTTGACGGCGGTCCAGCCTGCCCGGGGGAAAGCGGCGATGATGCCCGCCGCCACCGCCGTCTTGCCCACCTTCCGCGCATGCCCTCCGACGACGAGGATCGTCATCGGTCCCTTTTCGCCGATTTCGGGAAAGCGTGGGCGAACACGTCCTTGAACGTTTCCGCGAAATGCACCACGATCCCTTTTTTCAGATAATCGGGGAGCTCTTCGAAATCCTTCCGGTTCCCCTCGGGAAAAATGAGGACCTTGAGGCGGGCGCGCCGGGCGGCGATCACCTTCTCCTTCACCCCCCCGATCGGCAGCACGTGCCCCGTGAGGGTCAACTCCCCCGTCATGGCCATCTTCCTGAGCACCGGCTTCTGGATCATCATCGACAGCAGGGCCGTCGCCATCGTCACCCCGGCGGAAGGGCCGTCTTTCGGGGTGGCCCCCGCCGGCACATGGATATGAACGAATCGCTCGTCGAAGAAATCGGCCCGGGCGCCGTACTGTTCGAGATGCGCCATTACGTAGGAGTAGGCGATGTCGGCGCTCTCCACCATCACGGCCCCCAGCTGTCCCGTCTGCTTGAAGCCCTTGGATTTGCTGATAACGGCCGTCGCCTCGACCTGCAGCGTGGCCCCCCCCATGCTGGTCCAGGCGAGCCCCGTGACGACACCGGGGGTGCTTGCGAACATCTCGTCGGCGGTGAAAACGGGCTTGCCGAGATAGGGCTCCACGTCCTCCTTGCGGATGACGATCCCCTCCTCCTCCTCCCGCACGATCTTCATGGCCGCCTTGCGACAGATCTTCTTGATGAGGTTCTCCAGGTTCCGCACGCCCGATTCGCGCGCGTAGTTCTCGATCAGCTGCGAGAGCGCGTCCGCCCGGATGGTCACCTGCCCCGCCTTCAGCCCGTTTGCCTTGATCGCCTTCGGGATGAGGTAACGGCGCGCGATCTCCCTCTTTTCCTCGGCGATGTAGCCCGAGAGCCGGATGATTTCCATCCGGTCCAGCAGCGGCCGCGGGATGGTATCGAGCTGGTTCCCGGTGGAGATGAAAAGGACGTTGGAAAGATCGAACGGCACGTCCAGGTAGTGGTCGCGGAAACTGTTGTTCTGTTCCGGGTCCAGGACCTCCAGGAGCGCCGAGGCGGGGTCCCCGTGGAAGGAGGCCCCGATCTTGTCGATTTCATCCAGCATGATCAGGGGGTTGGAGGTTCCGGCCGTCTTCATTGCCTGCAGGAATTTCCCCGGCAGGGCCCCGATGTAGGTACGCCTGTGGCCCTTGATCTCGGCCTCGTCCCGCATCCCGCCCAGGGAGAAACGGTAGAAGGTGCGTCCCAGGGCGTCCGCGATGCTTCTCCCCACCGATGTCTTCCCCACTCCCGGGGGGCCCACCAGGCAGAGGATCGACCCCGAAATCTCACCCTTGAGCTTCCCCACGGCGATGAACTCGAGGATCCGGTCCTTGACGTCCGCCAGCCCGTAGTGGTCGCGGTCGAGGATCCTCCGGGCCCGGTCGACATCGTAGGAATCCTCGCTGAATCTGCCCCAGGGGAGCGATGTCAGCCAGTCCAGGTAATTGCGGGAGACGGTGTATTCGGGGGAATGGGGCTCGAGCAACTGCAGCTTGTCCATCTCGTCATCCACCGCTTTGCGCGCCTCCTCGTTCAGGGTCAGCTCCTTGAGGCGCTCCTGGAATTTTTCGATCTCCGCCGTCTTCCCCTCTTTCTCGAGCCCGAGCTCCTTCTTGATGGCCTTGAGCTGTTCCCTGAGAAAGAACTCCCGCTGCTGCCCCGAGATCTTCTCCTGGATCTGCCGGTTGATCTCCACGTGCAGCTTGGAGATTTCCACCTCCCGCTTGAGCAGCACCAGCACCCGGTTGATGCGCTGCCGCACATCGAAGGTTTCGAGCACCTCCTGCAGCTCGGCCCCGCTGGCCGTTGTCAGGTTCGCGGCGAAATCGGCGAGCCGGCCCGGGTCGTCGAAGGTGGACCTGCCCAGAAACATCTTGATCGCCTCGGACTGCAGGGGGTTGTACTGCACGAGGTCCCGCAGCGTCGTCATCACCGCCATGGCGTAAGCCTTGAGCTCCTCGGTGATTTCCATGTCCGACGGGGCGTGATGCCGCACCCTGGCCGTCATGCCGAACTCGGCTTTCGAGACGTCCAGGATCGTGAACCGTTCGACGCAGTTGATCAGGATGCTGGTGCTGTCCCCCTCCCCCTGGAACACCCTCAGGATCTTCGCCGCCACCCCCACCGAGTGCAGGTTTTCGGGAGTGTCGCTTCCGTTGGGGTCCCGGACCAGTACGACCCCGATCGTCTTGGAGGCGTATTCGAGCGCCCGCTGCACGATCCCCACCTGCTCCGCCCCGATCTCGAGCGGGACCGGGAAACCGGGAAAGAGGGGGCGGGGCCGGATGGGCAGCACCGGGAGGTGTTCGGGCAGGACCTCCGAAGCCAGTATGAGCCGCGGCTCCTGTTCCGCTCCTTTTTCGCCGTTGTCGCGCCCGGGGAAGTTGTCACTCATAGCGGTGTGTCTCCTTGCTTTCCAAGCACAATGTAATCAAGAGGGGGTCAGAATGCAAGCCCGCGCATTCCCATCGGACGCCCGTAACAAAAAAAGGGCCCCAGTTTACCTGAGGCCCTTAATTTTTAAATCCGGCGACGACCTACTCTCCCACATCGTTGCCAATGCAGTACCATCGGCGCTGGAGGGCTTAACTTCCGTGTTCGGGATGGGAACGGGTGTGACCCCTCCGCCAGAGTCACCGGAAACTCGAAAAATCTCACAATCAGATAACGACGGTCTTTCCAGCCGCAGCCTTTGCGCAGGCCTGGATTTCAAGCAGGGCAAATTTTATGGTCAAGCCTCACGACCGATTAGTACTGGTAAGCTTCATGCATTACTGCACTTCCACACCCAGCCTATCAACCTGGTGGTCTTCCAGGAGTCTTCAGCCCCCGAAGGGGAGGGATATCTAATCTTGAGGTGGGTTTCACGCTTATATGCTTTCAGCGTTTATCCCGTCCGAACGTAGCTATCCAGCTATGCCGTTGGCACGACAACTGGTGCACTAGAGGTTCGTCCATCCCGGTCCTCTCGTACTAAGGATAGAGCCTCTCAAATATCCTGCGCCCACCACAGATAGGGACCGAACTGTCTCGCGACGTTCTAAACCCAGCTCACGTACCGCTTTAATGGGCGAACAGCCCAACCCTTGGAACCTTCTTCAGCTCCAGGATGCGATGAGCCGACATCGAGGTGCCAAACCTTGCCGTCGATATGAACTCTTGGGCAAGATCAGCCTGTTATCCCCGGCGTACCTTTTATCCGTTGAGCGATGGCCCTTCCATACAGAACCACCGGATCACTAAGTCCTGGTTTCCCATCTGCTCGACCTGTATGTCTCGCAGTTAAGCATGCTTATGCCTTTACACTCGATGGCTGATTTCCAAACAGCCTGAGCATACCTTCGAGCGCCTCCGTTACAATTTAGGAGGCGACCGCCCCAGTCAAACTACCCGTCAAGCAATGTCCCTCGCCCGGATCACGAGCGTAGGTTAGTACCTCAGAACGATAAGAGTGGTATCTCACCGTTGGCTCCCTGCAGGCCGAAACCCACAGTTCAAAACCTCCCACCTATCCTGCGCATAACGCACCGAAGTACATTGCTAAAGTGTAGTAAAGGTGCACGGGGTCTTTCCGTCTAGTGGCGGGTAACCGGCATCTTCACCGGTATTACAAATTCGCTGAGTCACTCGTTAAGACAGTCGTCAGATCGTTACGCCATTCGTGCAGGTCGGAACTTACCCGACAAGGAATTTCGCTACCTTAGGACCGTTATAGTTACGGCCGCCGTTCACCGGGGCTTCAATTCAGAGCTTCTGAGAATAAATTCCCATGACCCCTCCTTTTAACCTTCCGGCACCGGGCAGGCGTCACACCCTATACGTCGATTTTTTGTCTTTGCAGAGTGCTGTGTTTTTAGTAAACAGTCGCCTGACGCTATTCGCTGCAACCCACTTCGGCTTCACCCGCAAGGGGCTAGACCTAATGTGGGCACTCCTTCTCCCGAAGTTACGGAGTTAATTTGCCGAGTTCCTGAACGAGTGTTCTCTCAAGCGCCTTAGGATTCTCTCCTCATCTACCTGTGTCGGTTTACGGTACGGTCACCTATGCGGCTCGCTAGAGGATTTTCCCGGCAGTGTGGAATCAGCTGGTTTATGCCTTGCGGCTCCCCATCGCTTCTCAGAGTTAATGCCCGACCGGATTTACCTGGTCGAACCTCCTACGAGCTTAGCCCTCCACTTCCAATCGGAGGGGCAGCCTATCCTACTGCGTCTCCCCATTGCTGGTAACGCCACACGGGTGGTTGCCGAATATTAACGGCATGTCCATCGCCTACGCCTTTCGGCCTGAGCTTAGGAACCGACTGACCCTGGGCGGATTAACCTTCCCCAGGAAACCTTAGATTTTCGGCGTCGAGGGTTTTCACCTCGATTATCGCTACTTATGCCGGCAGGGTCTCTTCCAATACCTCCACCAACCGTCGCCGGTCAGCTTCGCAGGCTTATGGAATGCTCCCCTACCATTACTGCTTTTGGCAGGTAATTCACAGCTTCGGTATCGAGCTTTAGCCCCGTTATATTGTCGGCACGGACCCACTTGACCAGTGAGCTATTACGCTTTCTTTAAAGGATGGCTGCTTCTAAGCCAACCTCCTGGTTGTCCAAGTGTTTCCACATCCTTTCCCACTTAGCTCGAATTTTGGGACCTTAGCTGGTGATCTGGGTTCTTTCCCTTTTGACTATGAAGCTTAGCCCCCACAGTCTGACTCCTGAGATAATAATTTCCGGCATTCGAAGTTTGGTTGGATTCGGTAACCCTGTAAGGCCCCTAGTCCATTCAGATCTCTACCACCGGGATTAAGTGTCTCAAGGCTAGCCCTAAAGCTATTTCGGGGAGAACGAGCTATCACTGAGTTTGATTAGCCTTTCACCCCTACCCTCAGCTCATCCAAGCTGTTTTCAACCAACACTGGTTCGGACCTCCGGTAGGTGTTACCCTACTTTCATCCTGGCCAAGGGTAGATCACTCAGCTTCGCGTCTATTCCATGCAACTGAATCGCCCTGTTCGGACTCGCTTTCGCTACGGCTCCATCAGTTGATTTAACCTTGCTGCATAGAATAACTAGCCGGCTCATTATGCAAAAGGCACGCGGTCAGTCCTTGCGGACCTCCCACTGCTTGTAGGCATGCGGTTTCAGGTACTATTTCACTCTCCTAGCAGGAGTGCTTTTCACCTTTCCCTCACGGTACTGGTTCACTATCGGTCGAAGATTAGTATTTAGCCTTGGGAGATGGTCCTCCCTGATTCCCACGGGGTTCCACGTGTCCCGTGGTACTTGGGTACGCCGCCCAGGAAGTTTCAATCATTTCGCTTACAGGACTGTCACCTTCTATGGAGAGCCTTTCCAGGACTCTTCGGCTATGATTGAAATTTGTAACTTCCCGACAGAGCTGCAACTCCGTCCAGCGGCAACCCACAACCCGACATACACAACGCTCGCAGGCTTTAACATGTATATCGTTTGGGCTGATCCCCGTTCGCTCGCCGCTACTTGGGGAATCGCTTTTGCTTTCTTTTCCTCCGGGTACTAAGATGGTTCACTTCTCCGGGTTCGCCTCTCGCTCCCTACTTTACTCAGAAGCGGATATCCCGATTTTAATCGGGATCTCGTTGGAAGATTCGGAAATCCCCGGTTCACAGCCTGTTTGCGGCTAACCGAGGCTTATCGCAGCTTACCACGTCCTTCGTCGCCTTCCTTCGCCAAGGCATCCACCGTATGCCCTTAGTAGCTTGACCATAAAATTTGCTCCACTCGAAATCCTTGCGGATCCCAAGCAGGAAGCCAATCTTTGGCCCACTTGTATTTTTACCCGTCGTTATCTGATTGTCAAAGAACTGATACCGGATTATACCGGAGGTCAGGGACTCGAACAAGCCCCTGACTTCCGATACACCTGGTGGAGGTAAGCGGATTTGAACCGCTGACCCCCTGCTTGCAAAGCAGGTGCTCTTCCAGCTGAGCTATACCCCCAAAGAACGCCAAATATTGACCCGAGGTCAATATTGGTGGGCCTAGGTAGAGTCGAACTACCGACCTCACCCTTATCAGGGGTG
>Ga0209312_1000007_pt1:0-47500 | contig 296165 bp, 239 predicted proteins | sample BioC13SIPDNA_4_FD_185744 | JGI IMG/M metagenome (GOLD analysis project Ga0209312, IMG submission 185744) | Anaerobic biogas reactor microbial communites from Washington, USA - Biogas_R1_B C13 SIP DNA (SPAdes) (version 2) | ecosystem: Engineered > Bioreactor > Anaerobic > Unclassified... | reverse complement strand
CTCGAGCGTCCGCCCGAGCAGCCGGTCGTATTCCTCTCGTCCCATCCCGCGCGAAGGCAGGCAGACAGCGTCCAGGCCGAACTCCCGGGCACGCTCGAGACCCACGGCGTCGGCGCGGTTGCTGATCACACAGCAGATCTCGGCCTCGAGGTCCCCGCGCTCGATCGCCTCGTGGATGGCGACGAAGTTGGACCCCCGGCCCGAAAGAAGTACTGCGATTCTCCTGTTTTCCATCCGCCTCCTTCCGCGCCGCCGGGCGCATCCCCGCGGGCTCCGGCTAATCCTCTTCCCTGTCGAACAGGCTCTTCTGCTTTTCCTCGGGCGCCACCTCGGTCGGATAGCGGTCGGTAAAACACGCCGAACAGTATTGTTTCCGGTCGTCGACGGCCCGGAACACCGATTGGAGGCTCAGGTAACCAAGCGAATCGGCGCCGATGAACCTGCAGATGTCCTCCACAGATTTCATCGAGGCGATCAGTTCGTGCCGGGTGGGGATATCGATACCGTAATAGCAGGGGGCGATGACGGGGGGCGCGGTTATGCGCATGTGAATTTCCCGCGCGCCCGCGGCGCGGACGATCTGCACGATCTTCCGGCTGGTGGTCCCCCTGACGATGGAGTCGTCGATCAGGATGACGCGCTTCCCCCGGAGAATCTCGCGCACCGGGTTGAGCTTCACCTTGACCCCGAAATTGCGGATCGACTGCCTGGGTTCGATGAAGGTGCGCCCGACATAGTGGTTGCGGATCAGCCCGAACTCCAGGGGAATGCCGCTCTCCCGGGAATAGCCGATGGAGGCCGACACCCCGGAATCGGGTATCGGCACCACCACATCGGCGTCCACCGGGTGCTCGACGGCCAGGTGCCGCCCCATCTCCCTCCGGCTGCTGTTGACCGTCCGGCCGAAGACGATGCTATCGGGGCGGCTGAAGTAGATATGCTCGAAAACGCAGAAGGCGGGCCTCTCCTTCGGCAGCGGCATCTCCGACTCCAGGCTCTTTTCCTCGATCCGCACCACTTCCCCGGGCTCCACATCCCGGACATACTCCGCGTCTATCAGGTCGAAGGCGCAGGTCTCGGAGGCGATGGCGTAGGAGCCGTTGACCTGCCCCAGGCAGAGGGGGCGGAAGCCGTGCGGATCCCGGGCCGCGAGCAGGTACTCCGGTGTGAGCAGCGCCAGCGAGTAGGCCCCCTGGACCATCCTGAGCGCCTCCACGAAAGCCTCCGGGAGGGTGCGCCGCCTGGACCGCGACATCAGGTGCAGGATGACCTCGCTGTCGCTCGTGGAATGAAAGATCGCGCCGTCGCGCTCGAGTTCCCGGCGCAGCTGCGGCGCGTTGGTCAGGTTGCCGTTGTGGGCGAGCGCGATCGGCCCGCGCCAGCAGTCGATCAGGATCGGCTGGGCGTTCCAGGCGGCGCTTCCGCCGGCCGTGGAATAGCGCACGTGCCCCAGTGCGGAATCCCCGGGCAGGCGCCCCAGACGGTTCTCGTCGAAGACGTCCGCCACGTATCCCATCCCCTTTTCCAGGTGGAGCTTGTGACGGTCCGAGGTGGCGATCCCGGCGGATTCCTGACCCCGGTGCTGAAGGGCGTATATTCCCAGGTAGGCGATCCTGGCGGCCTCCGGGTGGGAAACGATGCCGAAGACGCCGCACTCCTCTTCCAGTTTGTCCCAGGGTTCCATAGGCAGGATCCAGACCAGTTCTTGTCGTCAGGGCCGCGGTCCCGCCGGGCACACGCCCGCGGGGCCTCGAGTTTCTCCCCGGCACCCCCGGGAGGCTTCCGGCGTTCCGGCAATATTATACACAATCCCTTCCGCGGCGCCCGGCGAAAACCGGGGGGCGGCCGCATCTTTGGCTTCGCCTTCGGCGGGCCTTGATATACCATAGGGGTTGGCCCAGAAAACGGACGGCGTGGCGCGGGATCGATGTTCATCGACGCGACGCGCAGGCAGGCACAGAAAGGATATCGGCTCATGGCTGACATGGATGGGAGCATCGAAACCAAGGATTTCCACCCGGACATTCCGTCGCGCAACACCCCCTTCTTCCTCAAGGGTTCGGGCGCGCTCGACTGGGGCATGCAGAGCCGCCTCGCCAGGATTTTCAGCGCCTCCTCGGGCAGAACCGTGATGCTGGCCATCGACCATGGGTATTTCCAGGGCCCGACGACGGGGCTGGAACGGGTGGACGTCAACATCGTCCCCCTGCTCCCTTACGCGGACGCGCTCATGCTGACCCGCGGCATCCTCCGCACGACCATCCCCCCCTCCTTCGCCCGGGGGACCGTGCTGCGGGCGAGCGGCGGCCCCAGCATCCTCAAGGAGCTGTCCAACGAACAGATCGCCGTGGACATCGAGGACGCGCTGCGGCTCAACACCGCGGCCATGGCGGTGCAGGTTTTTGTCGGCGGGGAATTCGAAACGCAGTCGATTCATAACATGACGCGCCTCGTGGACCTCGGCAACCGGCACGGCGTCCCTGTGCTCGGAGTCACCGCGGTCGGGAAAAACATGACGCGCGACGCCCGGTATTTCCGCCTCGCGTGCAGGATATGCGCGGAACTGGGGGCGCATTTCGTGAAGACCTATTACGTGCCGGAAGGCTTCGAGACCGTCACCGCGTCCTGCCCCGTCCCCGTCATCATGGCCGGAGGGAAGAAACTCCCCGAGACGGAGGCCCTCGAGATGGCGTACCGCGCCGTCAGCGAGGGGGCCGCCGGAGTCGACATGGGAAGGAACATCTTCCAGTCGGAGGCCCCCGCCGCCATGATCCAGGCGGTGAGGCTGGTGGTCCATGAGAATGCAAAGCCCGCGGAGGCTTTCGAACTGTTCCAGGACCTGAAAAACCGGCAGGCGTAGCCGGCGGACCGGGCTCGGGCGGGGCCCCTCCGCCCCCGGGCAAGTCTAAGAGGGGATCACCCAGACGAGGACAGCATGATCAACCGCTGGTCGGACGACAGGGCCGCTCAATTCATCGAACAATACCGCAAGAAATACGGCGAGGACCTGGCCGTCGGCCTCTACGTGGCCTCCCTGATCGGAGCCGAGACCCGATTGGTGCTGCACGGCGGGGGCAACTCCTCCGTGAAAACGGTCCGGACCAACCTCCTGGGCGAAACCGTCCGGACTTTGTTCGTCAAGGCCTCCGGTTACGACATGGCATCCATCGAACCGGACGGATACACGGGACTGGAACTGGACTACGTGGGAAAACTCCGGTCCCTGGAAAAGCTGTCCGACGAGGACATGGTCAACGCCTTCCGCACCCATTGCCTCGACGCCCGGGCGGCCACGCCGTCCATCGAGACCCTCGTCCACGTTTTCGTCCCGGGTAAATTCGTCGACCACACCCACCCCGATTCCATCCTGGCGCTCACGAACCAGGTGGAGGGGGAAAAGCATCTGCGCGCCGCCCTGGGCGAAGGCGTTTCGATCCTCCCGTACGCCCATCCCGGGTTCCCCCTGGCCAGGGCCGTGGCCGCCGAACTCGAACGGAACCCGGGGGCGAGGGCGATGGTCCTGATGCGGCACGGGCTTCTCACCTGGGGGGAGACCGCCAGGGAATCGTACGACACCACCATCGCCCTGGCCTCCCGGGCGGAGCAGTACGTGGAGCAGCACGCCCGGAAACCGGTGATCACCGCGGCCGCCACTCCCCTCCCCCTGGCCCTTCAGCGGCTGGCCGCGGCGGCCCCCGTGATCCGGGGCCTGCTGGCCCGGCCCACCGGGAATCCCGACCGCCCCTGGGACCGCGTCATCGTGCGTCCGCTGATCAACAGGAAGATCCTGGATCTCGTCGATTCGGGATACGCGCGGGAGTTCGCCGCAACGCCCCCCCTGACGGCCGACCACCTCATCCGGACCAAGCCCTCCTACCTCTGGGTCGAGAATCCCCCGTTCGAGGACCCCGCGGCGTTCGGCGAAAAGGTGGCGCAGGGGATCCGCGATTACGCCGCCGCCTACGACGCCTATGTCGACAGGTTCTCGCGCAGCCGCCCGGAAGGGATCGAGGCGGCCGATTCCCTGCCCCGGGTGATCCTCATCCCCGGCCTCGGGGCGATCGCCGCGGAAGGGAGCGCGGCCGCCGCCGACATCGCCAGGGACATCGCCGAGCACACGCTGGAGGTCAAGGCCCAGATCGCGGCGATGGGCGATTACCGGGGGATGGAGGAAAGGGATATCTTCGAAATGGAATTCCGGGCGATCCAGCGCCGGAAGCTCCACGCGCGCCCTTCGCCGCCGCTGGCCGGGCACGTGGCGCTGATCACCGGCGCCGCGGGCGCCATCGGCGCCGGCATCACCCAGGAACTGCTGGAACAGGGATGCCATGTCGCCGTCACCGACCTGGACGGCGACCCGCTGCACCAGTTCACCGAGGAGATGCGCTCGCTGTACGGGCCGCGCGTCCTGGGGATCGCGCTCGACGTCACCGACTCGCAATCGGTCGCGGACGCCTTCGGCTCCGTGATCGGCGCGTGGGGCGGCATCGACCTCGTGGTTCTCAACGCGGGCATCGCCCATGTCGCCCCTATCGAGGACATGGACCTCGAGACCTTCAGGAAAACCGAAAGAATCAACATCGAGGGGACCCTCCTCATGCTGGCCGAATCGGCGCGCCTGTTCAGGAGGCAGAACACCGGGGGGGACATCGTCATGGTCTCGACCAAGAACGTCTTCGCCCCGGGGGCCAACTTCGGCGCCTACAGCGCGACCAAGGCCGCCGGGCACCAGCTGGCCCGCATCGCGAGCCAGGAACTGGCGCCGATGGACGTGCGCGTGAACATGGTCGCGCCCGACGCGGTGTTTTCCCACGGCGCCCGGAAATCGGGGTTGTGGCTGGAGGTCGGCCCCGAAAGGATGAGCGCCCGCGGACTGAGCGCGGAAGGCCTGGAGGAATATTACCGGAACCGGAACCTGCTCAAGGCGAAGATCACGGCGCGGCACGTGGGCAGGGCCGTCCTTTTCTTCGCCACGCGCCAGACCCCCACGACCGGCTGCACCCTTCCGGTCGACGGCGGGCTTCCGGACGCCACGCCAAGATAGCCTGGCGCCACGCCAGGATACCCTGGCGCCACGCCAAGATAGCCTGGCGCCACGGCACGTGGCCCACGCTAAAGGATATATGATCGGTCAATTGAGAGGAAAGCTGCTGGCCAAGAGCCCGAACCTTCTGCTGGTCGACGTGGGGGGGGTGGGCTACGAAGTGATCATCCCCCTGACCAGCTTCTACGAACTCCCGGAAGAGGGGAACGAGATCACGCTCAAGATCCACACCCACGTGCGGGAAGACGCGCTCCTCCTTTTCGGTTTCCGGTCGCGGAGCGAGAAGAGCCTTTTCCTGAAGCTGATCTCGACGAGCGGCATCGGCCCCAAGCTCGCGATCACGATCCTTTCCGGGGCGCGGGTGGAAGAGCTGGCCGCGGCGGTGGCTGAGGGGAACGTCCCCCGCCTCACCTCCATCCCGGGCGTGGGGCGTAAGACGGCGGAGAGGATGATCCTCGAGCTCCGGAGCCAGATGACGCCGTTCCTCCTGCCCGAGCACGCGGAAGCGGCCCGGCAGGGAACGCCCGGCGGGGCCCTGGAAGAGGATGTCGTTTCGGCGCTGACCAACCTGGGCTACCCCCGGGCGGCGGCGGAGAAGGCCCTGTCCCTGACGCTGCGCGAGCCCGAATGCGGGCGGACGTTCGAGGAAATTCTGCGCAACACGCTCCGGCGGCTGGCCGGTTGACACGGTTTTAGGCTATGACAGAACGCACCTTCACACACGCCCTGCTGAACCCGACCCCGGTTTCGGACGAGAAGACCTACGAGCAGAGCCTGCGCCCCCAGACCCTGGCCCAGTACATCGGCCAGCAGAAGGTCAAGGACAACATCGAGATCAGCATCCAGGCCGCGCTCAAGCGCCGGGAGGCGCTGGACCACGTCCTGCTCTACGGCCCCCCGGGACTGGGGAAAACCACCCTGGCGACCATCATCGCCGGGGAGATGAACGTCAACGTCCGCACGACCAGCGGCCCCGTCATCGAGAAGCGGGGAGACCTCGCCGCCATCCTCACCAACCTGCAGGCCAGCGACGTGCTCTTCATCGACGAGATCCACCGGCTGCACCCCTCCATCGAGGAGATCCTCTACCCGGCGATGGAGGACTTTTACATCGACATCGTGATCGGCGAGGGGCCGGGAGCCCGCAGCATCAAGATGCCGCTCCCCCGCTTCACCCTCGTGGGCGCCACCACGCGGGCGGGCCTGCTGACCGCTCCCCTGAGGGGGCGTTTCGGCATCATCCATCGCCTGGAGTTCTACACCCACGCGGACCTGTGCACCATCGTCGAGCAGTCGGCCCTGACGCTGGGGGTCCCGATCGATCATGACGGCGCGCTCGAAATCGCCTCGCGGAGCCGGGGGACCCCCCGCATCGCCAACCGCCTCCTCCGTCGCGTGCGGGATTTCGCCGAGGTACGGAGCGACGGCCGGATCACCCGCCCCGTGGCCATGCAGGCGCTGGAGATGATGGACGTCGACACCTACGGCTTCGATGAAATCGACCGCAAGCTGATGCTGACGATCCTGGAAAAATACAACGGCGGGCCGGTGGGGGTGGGATCGCTTTCCGCCGCCATCAACGAGGACGAGGACGCCATAGAGGACATCTACGAACCGTACCTCATCCAGATCGGCTTTCTCGACCGCACCCCCCGGGGGCGGATGGCGACCCGGAAGGCCTACGAGCATTTTCAGATCACGCTGCCCGGGAACCAGAAGAACCTCTTCTAGCGGCGGCCCAGCCGACGGCACCGCCAGGAAGGGGATTGATCTCGGCCCGCGGGTTGTGGTATCGAACCTAGCCTGGGAATCAGGCGCTATTATAAACCGGGGGGCCCCGGGCTTCCTGAAAGGAGACAGGATATGACAGCAAAGCTCATCAAGGGAACGGAGATCCGCGAGGAGATCCTGAAGGAAATCGAACAGGAGGTCCAGGACATCAAGGCGAAGCACGGCAAGGTCCCCGGCCTGGTCACCATACTCGTGGGAAGCAACCCGGCTTCGATCTCCTACGTCACCCTGAAGATCCAGACGGCGGAGAGGCTCGGCTTTCACGAGATCCAGGACAACCAGCCCGAGACCATTTCCGAAGCGGACCTGCTGGCCCTCATCGACAAATACAACAGGGACGAGTCGATCCACGGGATCCTGGTCCAGCTCCCCCTCCCCAAGCACATCGACGAGAAGAAGGTGATCAACGCCATCGACCCCGACAAGGACGTGGACGGATTCCATCCCGTGAACGTGGGGCGCCTCATGATCGGCGGCTCGGAGCTGAAGTTCCCCCCCTGCACCCCGGCCGGAATCCAGGAGATGATCGTACGCGCCGGCATCGAAACCAAGGGGGCGGAGGTCGTCGTGGTGGGACGTTCGAACATCGTCGGCAAGCCGATCGCCAACCTGATGCTGCAGAAGGGCCCCGGCGCCAATTCCACGGTGACCATCGCCCACACCGCGACCAAGGACCTGGCCTTCCACTGCAAACGGGCCGACATCCTGATCGTGGCCGCGGGCGTCCCCGGCCTGGTGAAGCCCGAATGGATCAAGCCGGGCGCGTGCGTCATCGACGTGGGCGTCAATCGCGTGGGCGAAAAGAAGAGTGAAAAGACGGGCAGGATGGTGGCCATCCTCAGGGGGGACGTGGACTTCGACGCCGCCAAGGAGATCGCGGGCTTCATCACGCCGGTCCCCGGCGGGGTCGGCCCCATGACCATCACCATGCTGATGAAGAACACCCTGAAATCGCTGAAGTACGCGCTGGGGATCGCCTGATCCCTCGCGGCGGGGTATGCGAGAGGGGCCGGGGCCACCCGGCCCCTTTTTGTTTTCCCCCGCGCAGCGCTATCGATAGTATACTGGGGGCCATGGCAGAACCGGGAGAACCGCAGGACCAGGCCCGCCGGCTGCAGGCCGCGATCGAAACCGTCGTGCGCGGAAAGCCGGACGCGGTCCGGCTCGCGCTCGTCTGTCTTTTCGCCGAAGGGCACCTCCTCATCGAGGATGTCCCCGGGGTCGGGAAAACCACCCTGGCCCAGTCGCTCGCCCGCGCGGTCGATTGCTCCTTCCGCCGCATCCAGTTCACGAGCGACCTGCTCCCCTCGGACATCATCGGCGTCTCCATCTTCGACCGGGAGGAACGCGATTTCGTCTTCCGCCGGGGGCCGCTGTTCGCCAACATCGTCCTCGCGGACGAGATCAACCGCACCACCCCCAAGACCCAGAGCGCCCTGCTTGAAGCCATGGGGGAGGGGCGCGTGAGCGTCGACAACCGCACGCACCCCCTGCCGCAGCCGTTCATGGTGATCGCCACCCAGAACCCGGTGGAGTTCCACGGCACCTACCCCCTCCCCGAATCGCAGCTCGACCGTTTCCTGCTCCGGGTCCGGATGGGTTACCCGGAAGCGGGCGCCGAAAAGGAGATCCTCCGCCTCGCGCACGGTTCCACGTCCGAGTCCCCGCTCCCGAGCGTGATGACGGGCGAGGATCTCATGCGCTGCCGGGAATCGGTCCGTCGCGTCCGGGTCGACGACTCCCTGCTCGATTACATCCTGGCCCTGGTGGACTCCACGAGGCGGTCGGAGTACCTGCTCACGGGGGCGAGCCCCCGGGGGTCGCTCGCACTCCTCGGCGCGGCGCGGGCCGAGGCCTTTCTCGACCGGCGCGATTACTGCACCCCCGACGACATCAAGCGGCTGGCCCTGCCGGTGCTGGCCCATCGCGTGGTGGTCGGTTCCAGCTATTCCTCTCCCCATGAAAGGAGCCGGGAGGCCGAGGCGATTCTTGCGGAAATACTCGAGAGCATCGAAATCCCGCTCTGACGGGGTCCCGGGGGAGTCCGGGGAAGGCGGCGACCGGAGAATTTTCCCCCTTTCCTTCTCCGTCACCGCGGCGGGCGGGCTGTACATCCTTCTCCTGCTGCCGCTCTCCCTGGCCGCCATCCGGACGGGGAACAACCTGCTCGTCATCGTCCTGGCCGCCATGCTCGCAGCCGTCCCCGTGTCAGGGCTTGTTTCGCTCGCCTCCCTCAAGCGCCTGTCGCTTTCGCTCGAGATGCCCGAAAACGTCTTCGCGGGTGAACGGGTGGCCCTCAAGGTCGCCGTGAAAAACCGGAAAAGGGTGCTCGCCTCCTTCTCCCTCCGGGTGGAGGAGCGGGGGACCCCCGGCGCGCCTCCCCTGCTCCGGCGCCTCCGCGCCGCGCTCCCGCGACACCGGAAGCGGGACGGGGCGGCCGGGACGCCCGACGGCCTCATGGACCGGCCGGCCTATTTCCCGGTGGTGGGACCCGGCGAAAGCCGGACCGCGCTGGTCCTGAGGTCCTTCCCCCGTCGCGGCCGTTACACCCTTCACGGCTTCCGGGTGTCCACCCGCTTCCCTTTCGGGCTCTTCGAACGGGCCAGGCTCGCCCGCGCGGAGGGGGAAGTCTTCGTCTACCCATCGCCGCGGTCGATCTCCCCCTTTTTCCATCTTCTCCCCTTCCTCCCGGGGGCGCTGGAAAGCGCCCGCCCCGGCCCGGGGGAGAACCTCCGCTCGATACGCCGGTACCGGGAGGGGGAAAGCGCCAGGATCATCGACTGGAAAGCCACCGCCAAAACGCTCCGGCTCATGGCGCGCGAGTATGCGCGCGAGGAGGAGAGCAGGTTCTGCCTGATCCTGGATACGCGCGCCCATGCGCCGCGCACCGCGGCGGGCGGCGAGGCCTTCGAAAAGGCCGTGTCCATGGCCGCCGGAATCGCATCCCATTTCATCGAGGAGGGGACCGCCATCGCCTTTCTCTCCCCGGCGGCGTACCTCGCCCCGGGCGGAGACGCGCGGCATCTGGACCGGATCCTCCGGGAGCTGGCCGTGATCGCCCAGGACGAGGCGCCTGCAGCGGAAACCGTCGGGCCCTGGGAACCCGGGGCGTTCCGGGACGCCGCCCCGCTGCCCGAACTGGAAGGGATTTTTTCCGATAAGCATTACAAGATCATCCTGACCCCCCGCCCCAGGGGGACCTTCCCGGCGGCCGTATGGCGGTCGGCGCACGTGATCTTTTTCGACCAGCTATGACCTTTTGGCGCTGTTTCAAGGTGTCCTCCTATGGCCTGGCCGGGTCCGGTTTCGGCGCGCTGGCCTCGACCGGGGCGCTCCCCCCCGCCGCCGTCGCCCTCTTTTCGATCGTCTTCGCCCTCAGCTGGTTTCTGGACCCCCGCGCGCTCCGCCGGTCGCTCCCGCCCCGGATCGCCGGCAGCCTCCTGCCGCTCTGTATCGCGTTCGCCGCGATCGACGGCGCCTGGCTGTCGCGTTCGTGGCCGGCCGCGCTGGTGCACCTGCTGCCGCTCGTCACGGCGGTGCGCCTCCTCGTCCGCGCGCGGGAGGGGGACCACGGCGTCCTCGCGCTCCTCGGCCTCGCCCAGCTCCTGGCCGCCGCCACCCTGACGGGAAACCTCGTTTTCCTCTTCTGGTTTCTCCTCTTCCTCCCTTCGGCCAGCGCCTTCCTGATCCTGCTGGAAATGCGCCGGGGCCACGGCAGGAGCCTCCGCCGGACGCCGGCCCCCGCCGCCGCCCCCCCCCCGGCCCCACAGCGGGCCGAACCCGACATCGTCGTCCCCTTCCCCGCAGGCGCCTTTGCCTCCGCCTTCATCGGGGTCGCACTGCTGCTTCTGGCCGGAGCGATCCCCCTCTTCTTCCTGCTGCCGCGGGTCACCCTCGGACTCTACCGGCAGCCGGCCGGACCGACCCGTTTCGTCACCGGGTTCTCGGACCGGGTGCAGCTCGGCCGCGACGGCCGGCTCGAGCCATCGGACACCCTGGTGATGCGCGTGAGAACAGACCCGCCGGACCCGCGGCGGGAGCTGCGCTGGCGGGGGCTGGCGTTCGACCATTTCGACGGCCGGGCCTGGACCCGCAGCGACACCGGGACCCGGCCCGTCCCCGTCCAGGGGCGCTTTTACAAGCTGGAGGAGACCGCGCAGGGGACCCGGTGGATCGAGCAGACCTACTTCCTGGAGTCGCTCGACACCCCCGTGGTTTTCCTCCTCGGCCGGGCCCTGGCCGTCGGCCGCGAAGCGGGCGCCCTCGGGCGCGACGCTTCGGGCAACCTGTACGCGCAACGCCCCCGCGGCTCCAGGCTGAGCTACACCGTCCTCTCCGACGCCGTCGAGCCCGACCCGGCGGCGATCTCCGACCTGTTCCCGGTCCCGAAGGAGATCGGGAGAAAATACCTGCAGCTGCCCGACCTGGACCCCGCGATCGCCCGCCTGGCCAGGGAGGTGACCCGCGCCGCTTCCGGCCGCTACGCGCGGGCGCTCGCCCTCGAGCAGCACCTGCGCCGCGGCTACACCTACTCCCTGGAACTGGACGGGCTTGCCGGTCCCGACCCCCTGGCCGCGTTCCTGTTCGAGGCGGGAGAGGGTCACTGCGAATATTTCGCCTCCGCCCTGGCCATCATGATGCGCCAGGTGGGGATCCCCTCCCGCCTCGTCAACGGGTACCGCGCCGGGGACTACAACCCCTTCGGCGGCAACTGGACCGTCCGGCAGCGGCACGCGCACAGCTGGGTCGAGGCCTGGCTCCCCCCCTACGGCTGGATCGAATTCGATCCCACCCCCTCCCCCCCTCCCCCGTCCCGTCATGCGTTCGTGCGGGCGCTCACCGATATCGGGGACGCCGTCGGCCTCTGGTGGTGGGCGGGGGTCGTCCGCTACGATTCCTCCAGACAGCATCGCGTCGCCGGCCGGGCAGCGGCCTGGGTGACGGAACTCGGCGGCAGGGCGGCGGCGGCCGGACGCCTGGTCCGGGACCGCTGGCCCGGCCGCCTCCTTGCGCGCTCCCCCGACCACCCGCCCCGGATCCCCTGGCGGTGGGCAATATGGCTGGCACTCCCCTTGCTGCTGGCGGCGCCGCCGGTCCGCAAAGCCCTGCTCCGCGCCCGGGCGCGCCTCCGGCGCCGGAAACTTCCCCGCGCCACGGCCGTCTACCTCGAAACCCTGGACCTTCTCGAGGCGCGCGGGTTCGGCCGCCGGCGGGGGCAGACGCCCATGGAGTTCGCCCGCAGCATGGAACCGCATCCCGCCGCCGCCCCGCTCGTCGAACTGACCGGCCTCTACTACGCCGCGCGCTTCGGCAATCCCGCCCCCCCGGCGCCCGGACCCGGTTTCGCCCCCCCGCTCCGCTCTCTCCGGAGCGCCCTTAAAAAAAACCCGGAATCCCCGATATAAGACCTTCTCCCCGGATCGCCCGATGTGCCATTATTCGCGGTCCCGAGGGGAGGGTTCGGCCGTGGAAAAGGATTTTGGCGGGAAAGGGTCCCGGCGCTCCGACGCCCCGGTGGAGGCCGTCGACGCCGGACGCCGGGCCCTCCTGGTCCGGGGGGTCGTGCAGTCGGTCCACCCGGATGACGCCGCCACGGGGTACTGGAGCCGGATGCTCCCCGGCAGCGCGCCCGGGAGCGCCCTGCTGCTCGGCATGGGGGGCGGAACCGTGGCGCGGCTGATCGAGAGGACCTTCGGCCCGACGGCCATCACCGGGGTCGACGAGTCCGCCGCGATGCTCTCGGCCGCGGCCGCATTCGGGGCGCCGCCCGGGCGGGCGCGCATCATCGAGGGCGACGCCTTCGTCTTTCTCCGCGCCGACGCCGCTCGCTACGGCTTCATCGCCGTGGACCTCTACCGGGCCGAAAAGTTCGACCGGGGCGTTCTCGCCCTCCCTTTTCTGCGCGCGCTCTGCGACCACCTGCAGCCGGGCGGCACGGCCGCCTTCAACCTGATGGAGGACCGGGCGCTGGCCCGGTCGCTCGCCCGCATCGAGCGCGTGTTCGAGCGCCTGCGCCTGTCGCCCGCCGGGGGCAACGTCGTCTTCCACGGCCGGCCCCGGCCGGATGCGCAGCCGCGGGGGAAACGGCCGTCCTATTGTCCTTGAACCCGCCCGGCGCCGGGCTTACACTTTCACCTCCCGGAGATCGCGCATTGGCCAGAATCGGTTTCATCAGCCTGGGGTGTCCCAAAAACCTCGTCGACAGCGAGGTCATGATCGGTCTGCTCGAAAGAGAGGGGCACGCGATCACCCCGGATGCGGAGCGAGCCGAAATCCTCATCATCAACACCTGCAGCTTCATCGGGGACGCCAGGCGCGAATCGATCGACGCCGTCCTCGCCGCCGGCGAGCTGAAGAAATCGGGAAGCCTGCGGCGGCTGATCGTCACCGGGTGCCTCCCGGAACGGTACGCGCGCGAAATCCGGATGGAGTTGCCCGAAATCGACGCCATCCTGGGGGTCAACCAGATCCCCCTGATCGCGCGCGCGGTCAGGGGGGAGGCCCTCCCCCCCCCCGACTCTTTCGGCCGGCGCGACGCCGATCTCTACCTGTACGACCACACCACCCCCCGGACCCTGTCGGGCCCGCCCCACGCCGCCTACATGAAGGTGTCCGAGGGGTGCGACCACCGCTGCGCCTTCTGCGTCATCCCCAGGATACGCGGGCGCTTCCGGAGCCGCAGCCTGCCGTCGCTCGTAAGCGAAGCCGAACAGCTCGCCGCGCGCGGGGTGCGCGAGATCACGCTGGTTTCCCAGGACACCACCGCCTACGGCTCCGACCTGGGGATGAAGGACGGGCTGGCCCGGCTCCTGCGGGAGCTCGGCCGGGTCGAGGCCATCGGCTGGATCCGTTTCCTGTACATCCACCCCGACCGCGTCAGCCGGGAGTTGATCGAGGCCGTCAACTCCAGCCCCAGGATCTGCCGCTACATCGACATGCCCCTGCAGCACGCCAGCGGCGCGGTGCTGCGGGCGATGCGGCGCGCGGGGAACCGTTCGACCTTCACCCGCATCATCGAGCGCCTGCGCAAGGGGATTCCCGGGGTCACGCTGCGCACGACCCTGATCGTCGGTTTCCCGGGGGAGACGCGGGCCGATTTCCTCGAACTGAAGGAATTCTGCCGCGAAATGGAATTTGACCGCCTTGGAGTCTTCACATATTCGGATGAAGAGGATACGATAGCGTGCGGCCTCGGGCCGAAGGTCTCCCGGAGGACGGCCGAGCGGCGGCGCAGGATCCTCATGGAGCAGCAGGCCGAAATCTCCCGGCGCAAGAACCGGGAGCTGGTCGGCAGGCGGTTGGAGGTTCTGGTCGAAGGCCCGGCCGAGGAAAGCGACCTGCTCCTGGAGGGAAGGCTCCGGTCCCAGGCGCCCGGGATCGACGGCGTCTGCCTGATCAACGATTCCGAGGTCGGCGAGGTCCGCGCCGGCCAGTTCCGGACTCTCCGGATCACCCGTGCCCTGGAACACGACCTGCTGGGCACCATCGTCGCCTAGGTGAGGGACCGAATGATTGTCCGCTGTCCCCGCTGCGGGAAGGAAACGGAAATGACGGGAAACCCGCATCGGCCCTTTTGCGGCGAGCGCTGCAAACTGGTGGACCTGGGGAACTGGGTCACCGGGGCCTACCGGATCGCGGGGAAAGAGGACGAAGACGAGGACGGCCAACCACCGGCGCCTCCGGAAGAGCTGGAATGAAGAACCGCCTGGCGTTCATCATCGGAACCGTGTTTTACATCGGGCGGATTCCCGGGGCTCCGGGAACCTACGCCTCCATCGCCGCGAGCCTGGCCTTTTACCTGATCCACGCGCCTTCGCACTGGGTCCGGCCGGAACTTCACATCAGCGCCATCTGCCTCGTCACCTTCGCCGGCATCCTGGCCTCCGATGCGATCAGCCGGGCCACCGGCATCGAGGATCCCCAGTTCGTGGTGATCGACGAGGTTGCCGGGCAGTTGATCGCCTTCCTGTTCCTCCCCTTCGGCGTCGTCAACCTCATTCTCGGGACGCTCTTTTTCCGCCTCTTCGATATCTGGAAGCCTTTCCCGATCCGCAGGCTGGAATCGCTCGGGAGGGGGGTCGGGGTCATGGCCGACGATGTGCTGGCGGGCGTCTACGCCAACCTGCTCCTGCACGCCGTCAACAGGGTCCTATAGGAGACCGTACCGCCGCCATGAAAGCCGAAATCATCGCCGTCGGATCGGAGATGCTGACGCCGGACAGCATCGACACCAACTCTCTCTACCTGACCCGGCGGCTCGGCGAGGCGGGCTGCAGCGTCCACCTCAAGACCGTCGTCGGGGACGAACCCGGGGAGATCGTCGATGCGCTCCGTGCGGCGCTCGACCGCTCCGACCTCATCCTCGTCAGCGGCGGGCTGGGACCGACGGAGGACGACCGGACACGCGAGGCGGCGGCCCGCGTCCTCGGCCGCCCGATCCGGATCGACCCGCACCTGCTCGGCGCCCTGAAAGGGAAATTCGCCGCCCGCGGCCTGCGCATGAACAAAAACAACGAGCGTCAGGCGGAGGTGATCGAGGGGGCCGAAGTCCTCGACAATCCCTTCGGAACGGCGCCCGGGATGTGGCTGGAGGAACGGGGGCGCCTCCTGGCCCTCCTCCCCGGCCCCCCCCGCGAGCTCGAACCCATGTTCGAGGCGTCGGTAGCGCCGAGGATCGCGGGGCTGGGCGGGGGCGAGCGGCTCGCCTGCCGGTCGCTATACGTCACCGGGATCTCCGAATCAGAACTGGACGCCCGGATCGCCCCCCTGTACGCGGCGTATCCCCGGGTACAGACAACGGTCCTGGCCGGCACCCGGCATATCGCCGTCCGCCTCTACCGGTGGGTGCCGGCCGGGGAGGAGGGGGGGGATCTCGACGAACTGGCCGCCCGGATCCGGGCGGAATTGGGGGACGCCGTTTTCTCCACCGCGGGGGAAACGATGGAGGAGGTGATCGGACGCCTGCTCCGCGATTCGGACCGGACCCTGGCCGTGGCCGAATCGTGCACGGCCGGGATGCTGGGGATGCAGATCACGCGCGTCGCCGGGAGTTCGGCCTGGTTTCTGGGCGGCGTCCTCTGCTACAGCAACTCATCCAAACGGGATCTTTGCGCCGTACCGGAGGAGGTGCTCCGGCGCTACGGCGCCGTGAGCGCGGAAACCGCCGAGGCGCTGGCCCGGGGGGTGCGCCTGGCCTTCGGGAGCTCGATCGGGCTGTCGGTCACCGGGATCGCGGGACCGGGAGGCGGGTCGGAAGAAAAGCCGGTGGGGCTGGTCCATGTCGGATACTCCGACGGGGAGAGGACGGAGAGCCTGCGCCGGATCCTGCCCGGGGACCGGGAATCGATCCGGGAGCGTTCGGCCGCCCTCGCCCTCTCCTGGCTGCGCCGATTCCTGCTGCGCCCCGGGGAAGACGGCTGAACCATGCGCACCTTCATCGCCATCCCCCTTTCGGCCGAATGCCGGGACACCCTCGGCCGGATGCAGCGGACGCTCCGGGAGACCGGGGCCGACGTCCGATGGGTGGCCGTCCCCTCCATTCACCTCACCCTCAAGTTCCTGGGGGAGGCCGACAGCCTGACGATTCCGGCCCTCGCCCGGGAACTGCGGGCGGAGGCGGGGCCGGCTCCCTCTTTCCGTCTCCGGGTGCGGGGTCTGGGCGCGTTCCCCCACCCCGGCAGCCCGCGCGTCGTCTGGTGCGGTCTGGAGGGGGAGACCGGAGCGCTCGAACTTCTGCAGCGGCGCGTGGAGGCGGCCTCTGAGCGGTGCGGGTTCACGCCGGACAATCGGCCCTTCCGCCCCCACCTGACGCTGGGGCGGGTCAGGGGCAAAAGAAATTTGTCCCCCCTCGCCGACTGCATTAAGATGGGATCGGAGCTGGAGGCCCCCCTCCGCGTGGACCGGTTCCACATCTATGAGAGCACCCTGAAACCGCAGGGGGCGGTGTACACGGTACTCGAGACCATCCCTTTGACCGGGGCTTGAAAATGCGACCTGAATACTGGATCCCGCTCCTGGCCTACCTCCTCGGTTCCATCCCTTTCGGCTTCCTCCTGGTGCGCCTCGGCGAGGGGAAGGACATCCGCAGGTACGGAAGCGGCAACATCGGGGCGACCAACGTCTACAGGAGGAGCCGCGCGGCCGGCATCCTGACGCTGGCCCTGGACGCCGCCAAGGGAACCCTGGCGGTGCTGGCGGCCGGGTGGCTCGGGGGGGGCGTGGAGTGGCAGGCGGTTGCGGCGCTCTTCGCCATCACCGGACACGTCTTCACCCCCTGGCTTCGCTTCAAGGGGGGCAAGGGGGTCGCCACCGGGTGCGGCGCCTTTCTCGCGCTCTCCCCGCTGGCCGTGGCGACAACCCTCGTGGTGTTCGCGCTCGTTCTCGCCCTCTCCCGCTACATTTCAGCCGCGTCACTGGCGGCCGCGGCCACGTTCCCCCTCTTCGCCGGCTTCTACGGGGCGCCCGCCCAGGTGCTTCTCTGGGCTTCACTGGGGGCGGTGTTGATCATCGCCCGGCATCATGAAAACATACGGAGGCTCCGGGCGGGAACCGAGAACAGGTTCCGGCCCGGGTCGCGGTCCTGAGACCAAGGAGGGATTCATGCCGATCAGCAAGGAGTTACTGGACATCCTCGCCTGCCCGCTCTGCAGGAAGCCGGTCGAACCGACCCCGGACGGGACCGGCCTCAAGTGCGTCGAATGCCACCGCGTCTACCCGATCCGCGACGATATCCCGGTCATGCTGGTCGACGAGGCGAGGATCGAAAAGCCCTAGCGGCCGGTCGCATCGCCCGCAGGGCGGCGGTCAATTCCTCCGGGCCGGCCGACGCCGTCCCCAGCTTGCCGACCACGATCCCGGCCGCGATATTGGCCAGCACCGCCGACTCCAGGACCCCGAGTCCCGCCGTCAGACCCAATGCCAGGACCGCGATGACGGTATCCCCGGCCCCCGTCACGTCGAAAACCTCCCGGGCGACCGTGGGGATGCGGGTCACCCCCGATCCCTTGCAGAACAGGGCCATTCCCGCGTCCCCGCGGGTGACGAGGAGGTTTTCGAAGCCCGCCCGGCGCACGATCCTTTTCCCCGCCCGCACGAGTTCCCGGTCGCCCGTGACGGCTACCCCGGCGGCGCGCTCCAGTTCGGCCGTGTTCGGCGTGATCACCGTGGCGGGCCGGTAGATCGAAAAATCGTTCTGCTTGGGGTCCACGCACACGATCTTTCCCGCGTTCCCGGCAAACGGGATCGTGCGCTTCAGCAGCGCCGGCGTCAGCATCCCCTTGGCGTAGTCGGACACGACGACCGCATCCGCGGAGGGGACCAGGGTGCGGAATTTCCGGACCGCGTCCCGTTCCGCGGCCGGAGAAAGAGGGGAGCGGTCTTCCCGGTCGGTGCGGCACACCTGCTGATGGCCGGCCATGATGCGCGTCTTCACGGAGGTCGGGCGCGCGCGGTCGACAACCAGCCCGCCCAGCGGCGCCCTGATGGCGCGGAGCTCCTCCCGCAGCAGGGCCCCCTCGGCGTCCTTCCCCACGATCCCGACCGGGACCGCGGTCGCTCCCAGGGCGGCGATGTTGGCGGCCACGTTGGCCCCCCCGCCCAGGTAGGCTCTTTCCTCCCGGATCTCCACCACGGGGACGGGCGCCTCCGGGCTGATGCGCGAAACCGAACCGAAAACGAAGCGGTCCAGCATCAGGTCTCCCAGGATCAGGATGCGTTTCCCCCGGAAGAGCCCTACCGCACGGATCAGAATCTCAGGATCGCAGCCGGTGTGCTTCATACCCCCCCCTCATGGCGCCACGATGGAGCCGTCAGCCTCATCCCCGGGAAAGAACCTGGCGAGAAAATCGACATAGGCGGAATCCTCGCCGTACTCGGCCCCAAAGGCGTCGATGAGCGCCCGGACGAACGCGAGGCACTCGACGACGGCGCCGGGGGGGAAACCGGAATCCCGGAGCCCCGAAATCCCCTCTTCCTCCCGGGGACGGCGCATCGAATCGACCGCGGCCCGGATTTCGCGCCGCACCCCCTCTACGCGCGGGTCTTCAGCCGTCCGCTCGTACACGATCCCGGCGTCCCCGGCCCGGCAGCTTTCGAGCAGGAGGTCGACCGCATCCCGTGCGTGCCGGTCGGCCAGGTCGCGCTGCCGGATCCGCTGGCGCGCCAGGGTGTATTCGAGCCGCGCGATCGCTTCCGGATAACGTTCCAGGACCCGCTCGTGGATCTCCCGATCGCGCGCCGGCAGCCGGCCCAGCACCTTCCGGTAGGCTCGCGCGTCGCGCTCCCGCCCCGACTCGAGAAAGGGGCAGGAGTCCGGGCAGGGGATCTCCAGGACCCGCTTTTCACCGCAGCACCGGGGACAGATGGGCTCCCTCTCGGCGGGGCACTCCCGTTTCGCCTTCCTCTCCCCGCACAGGATGCATTTCATGCGCCCCCCTCCCGCCTCCGCCGGCGGCAAAACTCCCGGAGAAACCCCCGGGCGCTCCCGTAATCCGGATGCGCCCTCTCCGCCCTGCGGAATTCGGGAGGGTGGTGGCCGGCCGCCCCTCCCCCCTCGAAAACCGCGTGGAGCATCTCATGATACACGATAAATTCCAGCACGAAGCGGGGGACTTCGGGGGAATCGAGGACCGGGCTCACGGTGACCGTATGGTGCGCCGGGTCGTAATGCCCCAGCCGGGTGCGGCTCCGGCGCACCCCCCACCCGATCCGCGCGACCTGGACCTGGCCGTTGAAAAAACGGCGGTTGACCTCCGCGTAGACATCGGGCAGGCGGTGGTGGAAGCCCGCATGGGGGGCGAAACGCTTTTTCCCCTTCTCGATGCGGCGCAACCGGACCGATTCCACGACCGACTCCCGGCGGCGGAAGCCCTCGTACGCCTCCAGGACTTTCCGGGAGGCCTTCCGGCGCAGGATCTTGCATGCCAGGATCGTGACGACGGCCTCGAGCACCGCCGGCGGCGCCTGGCGGCAATGATCGCTGATGCGGATCTCCCAGTCCCCCGAACGGTTCCGGCGGATGGTATGCGTCAACCCGATGTAGGGATAAAAGCGGGCGTGCACCCGGGCGTTTCCGAGCGCGGGGATGCAGCTTGCGAGGACGACTCGGCAGAACCGTTCGAGATCCATCCCGTCCGTCCGGTCGCCGCTCCCCCCCCCCGGCGCGGGAACGGCGCCCGTCATGCCGTGCCCAGGAAGCCCCTGAGCCGCGCCACTTCCCTTTTCAAGGATTCCAGTTCGGCCTTCATTTCGGGCAGCTTCCCGAACAGGGCGTTCAGGCGCTTGTATTCCCCGAGCGGCCGGACCGGCACCCCCCAGTAGACCCCCCCGCTGCGCACGATTTTCCCGGGCAGGATTCCGGCCTTCGACCCGATCACGACTCCAGGTTCGACCCGGGCGTGGTCCCCGAAACCCACCTGCCCCCCGATCACGGCATGGTCTCCGATGACGGTGCTCCCGGAGATCCCGGTCTGCGCCGCGATCACCACGTGCCGCCCTATCTCCACGTTGTGCGCGATCTGGACCAGGTTGTCGATCTTCGATCCGGCGCCGACGCGTGTCGTCCCGAGAGACCCCCGGTCGATGGTGGTGTTGGCGCCGATTTCCACGTCATCCTCGAGGACCACCGACCCGACCTGCGGAAACTTCCAGTAAGCTTCGCCGTCACTCACGTAACCGAACCCGTCCGCACCGATGACGGCCCCGGCGTGCAGCACGACGCGGCTGCCGATCCGGACCCCCGGATAGAGCACGACGCCGGGATGGAGCACACATCCGGCGCCCAGGACGCACCCCCTCCCGACCAGGACCCCGGCGCCCAGGACGGTGCCGGGACCGATACGGGCGCCCGGCTCCACGACGGCGCAAGGCCCCACGTCCACCCGGGCGCCGAGTTCGGCGTCCGCGGCGATCTCGGCCGACGGGTGGCGCGTCCCCCGCCCCTCGGGCCTCGGGTGGAGCCACCCGGCGGCCCGGGCGAAATCAAGCTTGGGCCGGGGGGAGAAAATCACGTTGACGCCGGCGGGAGCGCAGTCGGGGGGGGCGATGACGCACCCGCACCCGGACGGGGGCCCGCTCCCCTTCGCCCCCTCCAGGAAAACCAGGGAGGAGGCGCCGGGGGACTCCCACCCCGACACCGAGGTTATCAGGAGCGCGCCCTCTCCCTGGAATTCGCGGCCGAGGCGCGCGGCAAGCTGCTGGATCGTGTAGCTCATCGATACCTTCCCGAAAAGGATGCCCGGCCGGGAACGCGGCCCTCCAGGAGTGGGCTTCAGGGCAGGATGAGGTCGTGCTCCGCCGTCTCCAGCTCGACCCTCTTCCCGTTGGCGTAGATATCGTGCCTTCCCCGCTGCCGGTTCCACTCGGCCAGGTCCGCCGTGCGGTGGGCGCTCTCGACGATCTGCCGCCACCCGATGCCGGTGTTGTAGGCGCAGAAGGAGATCTCTCCATCCTGGGTGCCGTAGGGGATGACGCACATTTCGGTGCGGCGGAAATCGTAGGTCCAGAGATCCTGGAACCACATTCCCTCCACGCAGAGCACGCGCCACTCGTCCCCGGCGGCGCGCCCTTTCAGGCGATCGCTCCGGTCGCCGTCCGAACGCTCCGAGCTCGGCCGGAACAGGCTGACTATCCGGGACAGGCTGAATCCCGCGGGCGCCAGGTCCGGCCTGCTGTTGCGCAGGACGGCCAGGGCGAGCTGCGCTTCGGTGAGCCGGCGCCCGCGCGCGGCATTGGTGATGACGCGCACGTCCCTGAGAAACCGTTCGTAGTCGAAGAACCGGAACACCGGCATCCATTCCTTCGTCCGGCGGTTGACCAGCAGCAGGGTGAAAACGCCGCAGTCCGGGTGGCAGTTGCAGGCGCTCCAGCCCCAGGGGGCGTCCGGTCCCTGAAGGATGTCCATGAGGGTCGTGAACGCGCTGTAGGTCGACAGCGGGAACCAGTCGCGCATCGGCTCCGGGCGGCCTCCGAGCTGCCGCCGGAGATCCTCCACGAGCTGGGTCAGGGTGTAGCGGCGGGCGGCGCGCGAAGCGTCGTCGATCGTCTCGTCCCGGCCGGTGAAGGAGACCGGCTGGAAGACCACGGTCTGCACCTTGTCGGAGTTGCTGATGGCGAAATCGACGATCGAACCGACGGCGTCCTGGTTCACGGTCTGGATCACCGTGGTGACCAGCGTCGTCTTCATCCCGACCCGCGCCATGTTCTCGATCGCCCGCGCCTTGACGTCGAAGAGGTTCCCAACGCCGCGGTGACGGTTCCGTTCGTTGCCGATGCCGTCGAACTGCAGGTAGGTGCCGTCGAGCCCGGCCTCCCGCGCCTGGCGGGTGAATTCGGCGCTCTGGGCGAAGCGGATGCCGTTGGTAGCCGCCAGGATGCGATAGAACCCGATCTTCCTGGCGTAGGCGACCGCCTCGAGGAAGTGGGGGGACAGGGTAGGTTCCCCCCCGGAAAAAAGGATGATGGTCTGCCGGCGCGGCTTGAAGGAAACGGCGCGGTCCAGGATCGCGCGGATCTCATCGAGCGGGGGCTCGTGAACGAACCCCACCTGGTTGGCGTTGGTGAAACAGGGATTGCACATCATGTTGCACCGGTTGGTCAGATCGACCGTCAGCACCGTGCCCCGCCCGAAGCGGATCGACGAGGATCCGTGGTGGTGGACGGGGTCCTCCCCGGGACCCTCGAAATCGCGGCCGAAGAAGAGCCCTTCGATCCTGCGGGTGAATTCCGGCCGGGTGGAGATCACGTCCTCGAAATCCCCGTGAACGGGACAGGACTTTCGGATCAGGATGCGGCCGTCCTCCTCGACCAGGCGGGCCTTGATTTCGCCGGGACGGTCCCGGAGGAGCGCCTCGAGCGGCATCTCGCCTTCGACCACCCTGCGCCTGATTTCGGGCACGCAGACGGGGCAGAGCGAATCGGTTTCCCTGGGAAAACCGAGCGGCGGGGCGGAACGCTCCCGGCTCTTCGGGATCCTGCCCGGCGCCCATTCCGGCTCCGGCAGCCGGCCCTCGGGGATCGTGCGGTTGACCGCCTGCAGCACCCTCCAGGCCGCATCGGCCGCGGACCTGAGGAGCACGCCCCCGGTCCGGCGGAGGAGGGAATCTTTCGGAGCAATGTCCGGCGGCGGGCCGTCCCCCCGCATCGGTGGCTTCGGTTCCATACAGCCGTAAAACTACCAGCATTTTCCGGCAGCGTCCATCCAATTATCGGACACGCCCTACAGGTACCGCTCGAGCAACAGCCTCCCGACGAGGATCGCCAGCACGAGGAGCAGGCTGGCGCTGTTACGGTGCTCGCGGTTCTGGACCACGCGGGACCAGAGGAAGGCGGAGCCGTCCCCACGCGACCCCGACCAGCGGGGGAAGAACAGGGGCACCCTGCGGGCGTACCCGAGGAACCGTTCCCCGTGCGCACGGTACAGGTCCCCTTCCTCGGCCCGCATGACGGGGAGGTAGAAAACCAGGAAGAAGGCGAGAAAGAGGGGGAGCAGCCAGTATCCCTGGCCGGCGAGGATGACGCCCAGGGCCATGACGAAGGAGCCCAGGTAGAGGGGGTTGCGGGAGAGGGCGTAAGGCCCCCCCTGGGCCAGGACCCGACCCTTTTCGATATACCCCGCGGCCCACAGCCGCCAGAGCCCCCCGGCGACCGCGATCGCGCCGCCGATCCAGAGCGACCGGACCGAGGGGTGCATGAAGACGAGGAACACCACCCCCAGGACCGTGCCGACGGGGACCCGGAACCTCTGGGCCGTTTTCTTCCAGCAGCGGGTTTCCTTCATGCCCGTGCCCCCGCTATGGCTCGGGCGCATCCATGACGGTGCGCTCGCGGGTGAAGGGGGTGGTCAGCCACCGGGCCGCTTCCATCTGCGCGCCGTCGGTGTCGTCGTTGGTGTTCAGGGCCTTGGTGTACTCGGCCATCGCCCTCTGCCGCTGCCCCAGGATATCGTAGATCTTTCCCAGATGGATGTAGCACCACACCTCGATCCACTTCGGGTCCAGGTCCCCGTTCAGCGCATCCCGGAAGGAATTGGCCGCCGACTGCAGGCTGAACTGTTCGTAAAAGACTTCGGCGAGCCGGAAGTGGGCCAGCGACCTCCGGGGGGACAGTTTGAGCGCGGCTTCATAAGCCCGGATCGATTCGACGAAATTCTGTGCCCGTTTCAGATCGTCGCCGAGCGATATCTGGACCGCCGTCTTCAATTCGGCGGAATCCCTCAGCAGTTTGTTGCGGGGATCCACCACCAGCCGGTCGGGCCGGGTGAAGACGTCGATGTCGAAGGGGGTCGAGGTCCCGGACAGGTCCACGGTCTGCACGGTCTCCCGGTCCCTGGTGATGACGGCGACCTCCACGGGCATCCGGAAGAGGTCGCGCTCCTGCCGAAGCGATCCCGTAATCCGGAAGCCGTCGACCGTCTTGAGCAGGACGTAGTCGGCCTCGAGCGTGGGGATGCCGACGGCATCGATCCACTGGGAGAAGAACCATCCGAGCTCCCCGCCGTGGATCTCCTCGGCGATTTTCCGGAACATCTCCCGCCCCCCCCCGCCGGCGGCGGTCCCGGCGCGGGCATATTCCCGCACCAGGCGGTCGAACTTCTCTTCCCCCGTGATCCCCCGAAGCATGTGGAGGATCCAGGCCCCTTTGCCGGCCACCACGGATTCGTACCGGTCGGACCGGTACCCCAGTTCGAACCCCGAGCGGACGGCCGCCTGCTTCTCGAACTTGAGCGCCAGCACGGCCAGCCGGTCGATCTCATCCTTGAAAACGGCGTCCCCGCCCACGCTCCCCAGGTACCGGGCCGCGGAGTAATACGCCATCCCGTCGGCAAGCCACAAATCCTCGACGCCCCGGACCCCGACCGTTTCCTGCCACCACTGGCCGGCGATGCGGCGGGCGAGTTCCCGCGGCTCGGGGGGGGATTGGGACAGTTCGCGCCGGCTGACGAAAAGGGTCCCGTACATTCCATGCTGCCCCCCCTGCGCCTCGTCCACCTCCACCAGGCGCAGGTGCCTTCCCGCCCCCGCGGGGCCGAACGCCGCCGCGTACCAGGAGAGAATCTTCCCCGCCTCTTCCGCCATCCGCTCCATGGCTTCGAGATTGTTTTCCCGCGCGAAACACTCGATCTCGAATTCCCCCGCCTGTACCGTCCGGAGGAAGTACTGACCCGCGATGAAGGACCCGGGCAGGATCGGGGCTTCCGATTTCCAGGCAAAGGTTTCGGCGGCTCCCCGGGTGACGACGGGGAGCCGCTCGCCGGGACCGATGACCGTCATCCCCAGGGGGACGGTCACCGACAGCGTCCCCGTGGCCCGGTCGGCCAGAAACCGGTTCAGGGGGAACCATTTCGCCGCGTACATCAGGGCGGTCCCTTCCATCCCGATGTAGGCCGACCCGAGGTCCCGGGAGAATATCCGGCTGTAGCGGTCGCTGTCGAAGCCCCCGTCGTATTCGATCCGGATCGTGCCCGTACTCCCCGCCTCGAGCCCCCGGGGGAAATGCACCGTCAGGGTTTCCGGGCCGGCCCGGTTCCGGTCGAATTCCAGTTCGACCCCGTCCTGGCCGAGCACCTTCGACACGAACAGGTTGTCGCTGAGTTCGAAGACCGCGTAGTCCGCCTGCTGGAGCGCCTGGAACGTAATCGCGGCGACGGCTTCCAGTTCATGCACATCCGGAAGGAGCGTCACCTCGATGTCGCAGTTCTTCACATCGATGCCCGGGGCTTTCCCGGGCGCCGCGGGCGCCTGCGCCGACAAGGACGGCGCCGTCAGGACGAGGCCCAGGACGATCCCGGCGGCCCATGAGTGTGTTCGATGCATAGCCCATCCTTATAGAAAGCCGTTTACGGCCGCGGCCGCTCTTTCCGAAGCCCGGTGCGCGCCCAGCATCTGCCTCACCCCGCGGAGCCGGTCGCGCATCGCGGCGCTCTCCGCGGGGCTTTCCAGGTATCGCAGCGCCACCCGCGCGAGCGCCTCCGGGCTGGCCTGGTCCTGGAACAGCTCCGGGACGATCCGTTCCCCGGCGATCAGGTTGACCAGCCCCTTCGTGCCGCCGCGGATCAGGAGCGATCCCGCCAGCCAGCTCAGCCGGGATATCTTGTACATGGTCAGGAAAGGGACCCCGGCCAGCGCGGCTTCCAGGGTGCTCGTCCCGCTCTTGACGAAGGCGAAATCGGCCCCTGCGATAATGTCGCGCGAACTGCGCGTGAGAATGTGAAAGTGGCTCCGGCCTTCCCTCCCCCCGAGGGTTTTTTCCACGATCCTTTCGATCTGCCCGGCATCGACGGTGGGCGCCGCGGAAACCAGGAACCGGACCGGCACCCTCTTCATCAGTTCGCATCCGGCCAGCAGGAGGGTGGGCAGGATATGGTCGACCTCCCGACGCCGGCTCCCGGGCAAAAGGGCCACGGTCCGGCGCTCCGGTTCGGGCGGCAGGGCCGGGAAGCGGTCCGGCCCCGGGGATACCTCGAGCAGCGGGTGGCCCACGAACTCCGCCTCGACGCCGCGCGCGCGGTAGTAGGCCTCCTCGAAGGGGAGGATCACCAGCATCCTGTCCACGCACTCCCGGATGGTCCGGATACGGCCTCCGCGCCACGCCCAGATCTGGGGGCTGATGTAGTAAACAACCGGAATCCCCAGCCGCTTCATCCTTTTCGCGAGCCTCAGGTTGAATTCCGGAAAATCCAGGAGCACCGCGACCCGGGGCGGCTCCGCGGCCGACGCCCTGAGGAGCAGTTTAAAGGTTCTGAAGTAGGTGCGCAACCCCGTGAGCGCTTCCCTGGGGCCGATGTGCCCCAGCTCGCGCACGTGGCACAGCAACTCCACACCGGCCGCCTGCATGGCGTCCCCGCCGGCCCCGTAAAACCGGAGGTTTCCGTTCCCGGGAAGCGCGCCGAGGCGCCGCACCAGTTCCGCCCCGTACCGGTCGGCCGAGGCTTCGCCCGCCACGACGAGCACCCTTGCGGATTTCCCCCCCGCCCCCTTCATCTCCCCTCCGCCGACGCGCCTGACGACTCCGGCGGGCGGGCACCGGTCGCGCTCTTTCGGATCCACCCCCCCCCGACGACGGCCCCGTCCCGGTAAAACACGCACGCCTGGCCCGGGGTGACCGCCGGCTGCGGCGAATCGAAAACCACCTCCACGCCGCCGTCTTCGAGCGGCGAGATGACGGCCGGCGCGGCCTCGTGCCTCGACCGTATCCTGGCCCTGACGGCGAGGGGCCCATCGAGCGAGGGGATGGCGATCCAGTTGGGCCGGACCACGCGGCAACGGCGCGAACCGAGCAGCGCCCGTTCCCCCACGACCACGGTATTGTCGCCGGTCCGCAGCTCGAGGACGTAGAGCGGCTCCCGGTGGGCGATGCCCAATCCCCGCCGCTGGCCGACCGTGTAGCGGTGGAGCCCCCTGTGCCGCCCCAGGACGCGGCCATCGACGTCCACGACGGGGCCGTCTCCGGGCGTCCCCGGTCCTCCCCCCGCGCCGCCCGGAGCGCCGTGAGCCTCCACGAAGGAGGCGTAGTCCCCGTCGGGGACGAAGCAGATCTCCTGGCTCTCCGGTTTTTCGGCGACCGGGATCTCCTGGGCGCGCGCGATCCGGCGCACCTCCTGCTTGTCCAGGTCGCCGAGCGGGAACAGGGCCCGGGCGAGCTGGTCCTGGGTGAGTTCGAATAGAAAATAGGACTGGTCCTTGTTCCGGTCCCGGGCCTCGGAGAGCACGAACCTCCCGCTCGAACTGTCGCGCCCGAGCCGCGCGTAATGCCCGGTGGCGATGCGCCCCGCCCCCACCTTCCCCGCAAGCAGGAGCAGCCGGTCGAATTTCATCAGGGAATTGCATCGGACGCAGGGGGAGGGGGTCAGGCCGCTGCGGTAAGCCTCGACGAAGGGGCGCACGATCTCCCGCTCGAACTCCTCCCTCAGGTCGGCCACGTGAAACGGTATCCCGAGCCGGGCGGCCACCGCGCGGGCGTCCCGCAGGTCCCCGGGGAGTCCCGTCTCCTGATCCCGGAACTTCAGGGAAAAACCGACCAGGTCATAGCCGGAGTTCTTCAGGATGACGGCGGCGACGGAACTGTCCACACCGCCGCTCATGGCAATGGCCACCCTTTCCATGGGTCATGCCCCCCGGGGCATCCACAAAACGCCGCTCCGGACAAAATGGATGTCCTTCAGATTCGGATGGAGCCGGTATTCGTCCAGGGCACGGGCCTTTTCCTCGTATTGCGCCCGCAGCGCGGCGATCTCGCGGCGCGCGTCCCGCTCCAGCCCCCGCAGCCGCTCCTCCTGCTCCGAACCGTCGGACGCGGCCGCCGGAAGGGGGGGGAGGTCCCCCCGCAGGAAGAGCCGGGCGATCCGTTCCGAAAACCGGGAGAAGAGGTCCCGGCTGCGCGACTGCAGCCGTGCCTCCTCGAGGTCCTCCGACCCGGACGGGAGCGCGCATTTTTCCCTCAGCTGCTCGAGCCTCCGGTTGTAGCGGTCGCGCAACCGGTCCAGTTCCCCCCGCATCGGCCCCTCGGCAAGCTCGAGGCAGCGGTCGACGAACTCCGGGAGGGCTTCGCCGGAGGCGGACCAGACGCCCAACTCGGAATTCCGGTAGATGCGCACCGCGAAGGCCCTGAGGAGGTACCGGACACACTGTGTCTCCATGAGAGCCAGAAACGGGGCGTCCACGAACGCCGGAAGCGGGCGCGGAAGGGCCCCCTCGGGAAGGGAGGTGCCGATCCTGGAAGGGTCGACATCGACGGCCATATCGTCGACCCAGGGCAGTTCGGCGGCACCGGTGGAAAGATCCACGGCTTTGGCCAGATCGATGCTGGCCCGGAAACCGGTCCGTACATCGCTGAAGTCGATCCGAACCTGCGCGAAGTAGCGGGGGACGTAGTCCCCGGCCCCGGAGGAGAGGTACAGGCAGTCGATATCGCCGCGGGATTCCGGCCGCCGCCCCGGTTCGTCATCGCCCCATTTCCCGCCGGTCATACGCCCCCGATCAGCTCCATGCAAAAACCAATTTTATCATGAAGATAAAACGATTCACAAATGCCGATCGCGGACCGCGGGGATCGCGCGGCAGCTAATTCAGGCTGGGCGCGGGAGTCCGTCCGCCCCCGCTCGTCAGGGAGCGGAAAATGTCCTTGAATTCCTGCCGGCCGTAAAAAAGGCGCGACTTGACGGTGCCGGCGGGACAGTCGAGGATTTCGGCGATCTCCTGGATGGTGCTCCCCTCCATGTCGTGCATGCGTACGACATCCCCCTGTTTCCCCGACATGCGCCGGAACGTCTCCCGGACCGCCGAGCGCAGCTCCGCGAGCGAAGTCGAGGCCAGCGGATCGGTGAAGGCCGTGGGCTGCGCCGGGAGGCGGCGCGCCAGGTCCTCGTCGAGGTCCACCTCCCGGTGGTTTTTCCCCTTGCGCAGCATTCCCAGGCAGACGTTGATCGTGATGCGGCTGATCCAGGTCGAGATTTTGGAGTCCCCGCGGAAACTGGAAATCCCCCGAAAAACATTGATCAGGGTCTCCTGCAGGGCGTCTTCGGCCGAAGCCTCTTCGCCCAGGATCCGGTAGGCCGTGTTGAAGATCCTCCGGTTGTAACGCGAGAAGAGCTCGCTGCAGGCGTCGGGGTCGTTGGATTTACAGCGGCGAAGCAGGGCCATGTTGGCTTCTTCGTTTCTCTGGATATCGATTGCCGGCATAACCTTCCTCCATTTCTCCGTCGGGTGCCCGGGGATGGATCGCCGGGCTCGCCCTTCTGGTGCAAATGGAGGGCCAGACTTCGTCTGAAACTCAATTCATTTATTTACAATACTTTATATAACAAGTGCTCAAACACCGATCCGGGCCGAAGTGTCCACATCCTGGACACCTTTCCGCTATCAACCCCCAAGTTCATTAAATACAGAGGATATGGGGTGTCTAATAATTGGACACTTATCGGAATGAAAATGGACAGATCACTTCATCCGCCGGAGCTTCTCCAGCAGGGACTGGCGGCTGATTCCCAGGGCGCGGGCCGTACGCGACCGGTTCTGGTCGTGGCGCGCCATGGTTTCGCGGATCATCGCTTCCTCCAGGTCCCTGACCGCCGATTTGAGATCTCCGCCCGCGGGCACGGGAGGAGTCTGGCGCCGGCGGATGTGGTCGCTCAACAGGTCCGGACCGATCGGCTTCAGCCCCTCGGCCAGCAGGACGAGCCGCTCCACCTCGTTCTGGAGTTCCCGCACGTTGCCGGGCCAGGAATAGGCCAGGAGCCGCTGCCGGGTCTCCTCCGTGAAGCGCCCGGCCGGACGGTTCAGCTTGAGCGAAAACTGCCGCAGGAAAAATTCGGCGATCGGGAGGATGTCCCCGGTGCGCTCCCGCAGGGGGGGGATGGTGACGGAGAAGACGTTGATCCGGAAGAAAAGATCCTGGCGAAAACGGCCGGACTCGACTTCGGCCTTCAGGTCCCTGTTGGTCGATGCGATCAGGCGGACATCCACCTTGCGGGGCTGGTGCGTGCCCACGGGCATGATCTCGTCCTCCTGGATGACGCGCAGCAGCTTCACCTGGAGTTCCGGCGGCGCCTCGCCGATCTCGTCGAGGAAAATGGTCCCCCCCTCGGCCATCTCGAAGTATCCCTTCCTGTCCTGGGTGGCCCCGGTGAAAGCCCCCTTCGCATGCCCGAAAAACTCGCTTTCCACCAGGTCCTTCGGAATGGCGCCGCAGTTGACCGGGATGAAGATCCGGTCCCTCCGGTGACTCTCGGCGTGGATGAAACGGGCGATCAGCTCCTTCCCCGTGCCGGTTTCCCCCTGGATGAGGACCGTTGTCTCCGTCCCGGTCACCCGGCGCAACAGGCCGAGGATGTGGTCCATTTCGGGACTGCCGTGGATGATGTCCCGGGGATAGGCCTGCGTTTCCATTTCGCGGCGCAGGAGGATGTTCTCGGTCCGGAGCCTTTCGTTGACCGACTGGAGTTCGGAGGCGAGGCGCTCGTTTTCCCTCACGAGTTCCATCTTCTCGAGCGCGTCCCGGACCGCCAGCCTCAGGCTGTCGGGCTCCCACGGCTTGGTGATGTACCTGTGGACCTTGCCGGTGTTGATGGCGGCGATGAGGTCGTCGACCTCCGTGAACCCCGTGAGCACGATGCGGACAATATCCGGCCGGTTCTTCTGGGACAGCTCCAGCAGTTCAATGCCCGTCATTCCGGGCATTTTCTGGTCGGTGATGATCGCGTCGACGGGCACCCGGCCGAGAATTTCCAGCGCCTCCTCGCCCGACCGCGCCCGGTGGACCCCGTACCGGCCCATGAAGGTCCGCTCGAGCTTCTGCAGGTTGGCCAGTTCGTCGTCCACGAGCAGAAGCTCGTATTTCTTCGGGGTCACCGGGACTTCTCCTGAATGACGGGGAGGCGCACCGTGAAGACGCTCCCCCCCCCGGGGGCGCCGCTCACCTCGATTTTGCCCTGGTGCTGCTCGATGATGCCGTAGCTGATGCTCAGGCCCAGCCCCGTCCCCTGGCCGACCGGCTTGGTGGTGAAGAACGGTTCGAAGATCCGCTTGAGATTCTCCGCGGGGATGCCGACCCCGTTGTCCTCGATTTCGATCTCCACCCCGTCCCCCTGCCGGCGGGTGCGGATCCAGACGTCCCCCTTCTCCCTGACGGCGGCAAAAGCGTTGGAGAGGAGGTTCATCATCACCTGGTTCAGCTTGCCCGCGTAGCCCTGGATCCTGGGGAGGTCGCCGTATTCCTTGTGGATCTCGATCCGGTTACGGTACTGGTTGCGCAGCAGGTTGAGCGACATCTCGATCGACGCGTGCAGGTCCACGTCCGAAACCGCGTCGGTATCCATGCGGGAGAAGGTGCGCAGGTCGGAAACGATCGTGTTGATCCTGTGCGCCCCCTCGGCAAAATTGCCGATCAGGATCTTGAGGTCCTCCTTGATGAAGGCGTAGTGGATCTCCTCCTTCCGGCGGGCGATTTCCTCCCGGTCCTCATCGGAAAGGCTGGGGAGACGGTCCAGCCCCTCGACCAGCGACTGGAGCTTTTCGGTGTACTCGCCCAGGAAACCGGTGTTGCCGTATATGAAGTTGAGCGGGTTTTTGATTTCGTGCGCGATCCCGGAGACCAGCTGTCCCAAGGACGCCATTTTCTCCGTCTGGACCAGCTGCTCCTGGGCGCTCTGGAGATCGAAATACGCCCTCTTCAGGGCTTCATGGGAATTCTCGAGCTCCAGCGTGCGCTCCCGCACCATCGCTTCCAGGTTCCGCGTCAACTCCTGAAGCTGCACCTCCCTGGCAAACAGGGCGTCCCCCATTTCGTTGAAGGTGGCCGCAAGGATCCCGAGTTCATCGGAGGAACGGAGCGGCACCCTCTGACGGAAGTTGCCCCGGGCCATCGTTCTCGCGGAACGGATCAGGGCCCTGAGGGAAAGCGTGATGCGCCGCGCGGTCATCCAGGTGAAGAAAACCACCGGCAAAGCCAGTGCCCCGGTGGTCAGCGCCAGCCAGAACCCCAGTTTCCGGAGCGGCCGGAGGATGTCGGTCTCATCCACCTCGACCCCCACATTCCAGCCGAAGGCGGTGTCGGAGACCGGCGCGATCCCGGCGAGCTTGCGCGCTCCGTCGGGCATCCGGTATCCGCTGCCGCGCTCCCGGTCGCGCACGGCATCGCCGAGGGCGAGGATCCCGAAGTCCTCCGTGAACCGCGCCCCGTAGGCATCGGCGGGGGACGCCGACCCGGGCCGGTTCTTCCGGTCCCGGTGGCCGATGACGGTATTGGCGTCCCCCGCGGTCAGGAAGCCGAACCCGGTCGGGAGCTCCATGCCGGCCAGATCCAGTTCCACGTTGTCGAGCACGTTCTGGAAGAGGGACCAGTTCACGATGTTGATCCAGACCCCCGTGATCTCCCGCGTCGCGGGATCGCGAAACGGCTCCGACAGCGCGATGTTGTACCGGTGGCTTCCGTCCTCGTCCTCGTAATCACAGAGGGCCCCCGCAATCGCCGACGCGTACCAGTCGGCATGGGAATGCTGCCCCTGGATCGAGGCGGCGAACAGCCTCCGCTCCTCGGGGAATTCCGAAATGTTCCTTCCAAGGACCCTCTCGAGCCTCGCCCGCGGGATGGGGGCCATGTTCCGGTCCGTGGTGTTCACCGCGACGACGGCACCCGTGGCGTCGACGACCAGGAGCGCATCGTAGCCTTCGTGGTTGAAGCAGTAGTTGTTCAGCAGCGGGATCATCCGGTCCCACCCGGGGGGACTCGCGCGGCGCAGAACCAGCGGAGCGGTGGTCGCCATGGAATGGAGCTCCTCCTTCTTCGCGCGCAGGAGCAGGTCCATCTTGTCGGCGGTGTCCTGGGCCATTTTTTCGAGCGAAAACCGGATGCGGTCCCGGATCTGATTTCCGCCGGCGACATAGGAGAAGATCGACAGGCCCGCCAGGGGGAGGAGCGCCAGCACCGTCACCAGCATCAGGAGCTTCTGCCTGACGCTGTGGAAAAAACGGATTTTCGGCTCTTCCGGTGCCGCGCTCGTTCCGGCGTATGCCTGTCGCACCTCTCCCCCCGGATGCACTGTCCAGACGGCCGCGCCGCGAGGATCCCTTGGCCGAGACCCCGGGCTGGAATGTCTACTTGTTGGACATGCCGATTGTCCATACTTTTAACAGAGATGTCAATCCCCCGTCCCGGCCGGCGGCCCGACGATTCCGCCGGACCGGCATTTCCCTATTCCCAAGAATCGCCCTAAAATAGTATGTTGATAGGGCATGATGCGGAAAGATCCTCTCCTCCTCCCCAGGAGTCTTCTCTGTGCCCTGGTCGTTTTCCTGACCGGCTTGTCCGGATCGGCCGGGGCGCAATCCTATTTCGCCTTTCCCCTCCCCTATGGAAAAATCGTGCGCGAAATAAGGATCCGGGGGTTGGTCCAGACCCCGGAATCCACCGTCATCCGGCTCCTGGAGTCCAAGGTGGGGGAACCCTACACCGAGGAGACGGAAGACCATGACCGCCGCTACCTGGACCGCCTGGGACTTTTTGCCGCGGTGCAGGCCGATCCCGTGGTCGTCGGGGACGAAGTTTTTCTCACCCTGAGCATCCGGGAACTCCCCAATTTCGTCCCCTTTCCCAAACTGACCATAAGCGACACCAACGGGACTTCCGGGGGGATGGGCGTCAGGATGGCCAACCTCCTGGGGCGCACGATCTCCCTCTCGGGATCGTTCAAGCTGGGGGGCGCGACCCACGCGGACCTTTCGCTCGAAACCCCGTGGCAGGCGCCCGGGGAAAAATCGTACGGCGTGCAGTACGACTACCGCGACCGCAGGGACAAGCATGACGCCCACCGCGAGAATTCGCACGAGCTGGACCTGCGCCTGGGGGTGAACCTCCATTCCGACTGGATGTTGAGCGCCAGGGGGGGGTATCTTTCCTTCGGAAGCGACACCCCCGGGATCACCCTTTCCCCTGCCAACCGGGACCACACGCCTTTTCTCGGGGCGATGCTCGAGTACGACCACCTCGATTCCGCGTCCGTTCCCCGCAACGGCTGGAGGGGCATATTCGATTTGACGCAAAACGGCGGCTTCCTGGGGGGGGACGGCGATTTCGTCACGGCCCAGTTCGATCTCCGGCGCTACCAGTCCCTCGCACACCGCCACGGCCTGGTTCTCTTCACCTTCGCCTCCCTGCAGAGCGGGCGGGTCGGGGGGGACCTCCCCGTGTATCGCGATTTTCACATCGGAGGCACGAACACGGTGCGGGGGTGGGAATCGGGCGCCCGCCAGGGAAAGAACCAGTTCATCAACACGGTCGAGTATCGCTACGACCTGCTCCACCCCCGGCTGTTCCGCGTGCGGAGGTACAGCCTCTATTACGGCCTGCAGCTGGCGGCCTTCGCCGACATGGGAACCGCGTGGAGCGAGGGGGGGGACTTCACCCGGAACGTGATCGCGGGAGGGGGGGTGGGGGTCCGGTTCCTCGTCCCGTTCCTGGATGTCATCCGCCTGGATTTCGGTTTCGGGCAGGCGGGCGCGTCGATCCAGCCCCACCTGCACATCCACGAAAAGGCTCACTATACCCGCAAACGGATCCGCTAGAACGCGCCCTTTCGGGCCGCGCGATCGTACGGGATCGGGGGGAGGGGGGAGAAAGCGGGGACGCGCGACCGGCGCAGGGCGCCGGTCGCGCGCAGACGGCCTAACCGACGTCGGCCGGCTTCGGGTTGAGGAGTTCGATATCCAGGCCGGAAGCGAGGAGATCGCTCTCGCCCCCCTCGTCCCCTTCCGGCAACTCCATCGGGACCAGTTCTTCCGTCAGTTTGATGTTGTGGTAGTACTCCATCCCGGTGCCGGCGGGGATGAGGCGCCCCATGATGACGTTTTCCTTCAGCCCCCGCAGGTAATCGACCTTGCCGCTGATGGCCGCCTCGGTCAGCACGCGGGTGGTTTCCTGGAAGGAGGCCGCGGAGATGAAACTGTCGGTGGAAAGCGAGGCCTTGGTGATGCCGAGCAGCAGCGGACGCCCCTTGGCGGGGATTCCGCCCGAAGTTTCGGTCCGGTCGTTTTCCTCGTAGAACCGGAATTTGTCCACCTGTTCGTCGAGCAGGAACTCGGTGTCCCCCACCTCCTCGACCTTGATCCACCGCATCATCTGCCGGACGATGACCTCGATGTGCTTGTCGTTGATATTGACCCCCTGCAGGCGGTAGACCTCCTGGATCTCGTTGACCAGGTAGCCCTGCAGTTCCTTTTCGCCCAGGACCCTGAGGATGTCGTGCGGGTTGCGCGGCCCGTCCATCAGCGCCTCGCCCGCGCGCACGTACTCCCCCTCCTGCACGTTGATGTGCACGCCGCGCGGCAGCAGGTATTCCTTGATGATGCCGCTTTCATGGTGCACCTCGATCTTGCGCTGGTTGCGCACCAGCCCGGCGTAGCGCACGACGCCGTCGATCTCGGTGATGACGGCCGTCTCCTTGGGCTTCCGGGCCTCGAACAGCTCCACGATGCGGGGCAGACCGCCGGTGATGTCTTTGGTCTTGCGGGTTTCCCGCGGGATCTTGGACAGGATGCTCCCCGGGTACACCTCTTCGCCGTTGTCCACCCAGAGATGGGCCTTGGAGGGGAGAAGGTAGCTCTTGACGATCTTCCCCTTCTCGTTCCGGATGCCCACCTGCGGCTGATATTTTTCGTCGGCCGATTCCATGATCACCTGGCGTACCAGCCCGGTGTTTTCGTCGCGCTCCTCCTTGACGGTCAAGCCGTCGTGGATGTCCTTGAAAACGACGGTGCCGCCGAACTCGGTCAGGATCGCGAAGGAGTAGGGGTCCCATTCGATCAGCGTCTGTCCCGGCTTGACCCTCTGGCCTTCCTTCACCTTCAGCGTGGCGCCGTAGGCCGCCGGATACCGCTCCCTCTCGCGTCCCGCCTCGTCGGCGATGATGAGCGTCCCGTTGCGGTTCATCACCACCAGGTTGCCGTCCTTGTTCGTCACGTGCAGCACGTTGAGGAACTTGGCGATACCCTCGTTCCTCGCCTCTTCCGTCGAATGCTCGTGTGTCCGGCTCGCCGTGCCCCCGATATGGAACGTGCGCATGGTGAGCTGCGTTCCCGGCTCCCCGATCGACTGCGCCGCGATCACCCCCACGGCCTCGCCCAGGTCCACCAGGTTCCCGGTGGCCAGGTTGCGACCGTAGCACTTGATGCAGACCCCGCGCTTGGCCTTGCACGTGAGCACCGACCGGATCTTCACCTTCTCGATCCCGGCGGCCTGGATCTCGGCCGCCAGCGACTCGGTGATCTCCTCGTTGATCCCCAGGATCGTCTCGCCCGTCAGCGGGTCCTTGATGTTCTCGAGCGACACGCGGCCGACGATGCGGTCGCGCAGCGGCTCGATGATCTCCCCCCCTTCGATGATGGAGGTCACGTAGATGCCGTCCAGGGTGTTGCAGTCGTCCATGGAGATGATGACGTCCTGGGCGACGTCGACCAGGCGCCGGGTCAGATAGCCCGAATCGGCCGTCTTCAGCGCCGTGTCCGCCAGCCCCTTGCGGGCGCCGTGGGTAGAGATGAAGTACTGCAGCACCGTGAGCCCTTCCCGGAAGTTGGCCGTGATGGGGGTCTCGATGATTTCGCCCGAAGGCTTGGCCATCAACCCGCGCATGCCCGCGAGCTGGCGGATCTGCTGCTTGCTCCCCCGGGCACCGGAGTCGGCCATGATGTAGATCGGGTTGAACTCGTACCCGCTCTGGTCCTGCTGGGCCATCTTGCGGAACATCTCGTCCGATACCCTCTCGGTCACATCCGACCAGACGTCGATGATCTTGTTGTAGCGTTCGCCGTCGGTGATGGCCCCGTCCTGGTACTGCTTCTCGACTTCGATCACGGCTTCGCGGGCCGCGTCGACCAGTTCCCCCTTGTTGTCCGGAACGATCAGGTCGTCGATGCCGATCGATATCCCCGCCTTGGTGGCGTGGAGGAATCCCAGGTTCTTGAGGTCGTCCAGCATCGGCACCGTGGCGTCCAGGCCGAAGCGCAGGTAGCAGTAATTGACCAGCTGCTGCAGCCCCTTCTTCTTCATCAGCCCGTTGACGAACGGAATGCCCTCCGGGAGGACGGAGTTGAAGATCAGGCGACCGATGGTGGTGTTGATGAACTCGTTGTCCACGTCGCGCACGTCGGCCCGCATGACGGCCTGATCGTCGTTCTGCGTGGTCAGGTCCATCAGCGCTCCGGTGTAGCGGTACCGGATGGGCGTCAGCCGCTCGACCATCCCGTTCTCCAGCGCGAACATCGCCTCGTCGAACGAACCGAAAACCCTGCCTTCGCCCCGGGTCCCCCGCTTGGCCTTGGTGAGGTAGTAGCACCCCAGCACGATGTCCTGGCTCGGTATGGCGATCGGCTGGCCGTTCGCGGGCGAAAGGATATTGTGGCTGCTCAGCATCAGGACCGAGGCCTCGATCTGCGCCTCAGGGGAGAGCGGGATGTGCACCGCCATCTGGTCGCCGTCGAAATCGGCGTTGAACGCGGCGCAGACCAGCGGCGGAATCTTGATCGCCTTCCCCTCCACCAGCACCGGCTCGAATGCCTGGATCCCCAGCCGGTGGAGCGTCGGCGCGCGGTTGAGCATCACCGGGTGGTCCTTGATCACCTCCTCGAGGATGTCCCAGACCACCGATTCCTGGCGCTCCACCATCTCCTTGGCGCCCTTGATGGTGGCCGCATGCCCATCCTTCTCCAGGCGGTTGTAGATGAAGGGCTTGAACAGCTCGAGCGCCATCTTCTTGGGGAGGCCGCACTGGTGCAGCTTCAGTTCCGGCCCGACAACGATGACCGAGCGCCCGGAATAGTCCACGCGCTTCCCGAGCAGGTTCTGGCGGAACCGGCCCGATTTGCCCTTGAGGGTGTCGCTCAGCGATTTCAGCGGCCGGTTATTGGCGCCGCGGAGCACGCGCCCCCTGCGGCCGTTGTCGAACATGGCGTCGACCGCCTCCTGGAGCATCCGCTTCTCGTTGCGGATGATGACTTCCGGGGCGCGGAGTTCCATGAGCTTCTTCAGGCGGTTGTTCCGGTTGATCACGCGCCGGTAGAGGTCGTTGAGGTCCGACGTGGCGAACCGTCCGCCGTCGAGCGGCACCAGGGGGCGCAGCTCCGGCGGGATGACGGGGATGACGTCGAGGATCATCCACTCCGGCTTGTTGCCCGATTTGCGGAACGCGTCGACCACCTTCAGGCGCTTGGCGTATTTGAGTTTTTTCAGCTGCGAGGTCTCCGTCTTCATGGCCGCGCGCAGTTCCTCGGCGGCGACCTCGACGTCCACCTGCCGGAGCAGCTCCTTGATGGCCTCGGCCCCCATCATGGCCCGGAATTTCCCGGGGAAATCCTGGACCAGCGAACGGTATCTCTCCTCGTTCAGCAGTTCGCCCGCCTTGATCGGCGCTTCGCCCGGGTCGACGACGACGTAGGCCTCGAAATAGAGCACGCGTTCCAGGTCCCGGAGGCTGATGTCGAGCAGGTGCCCGATCCGGCTGGGAAGCCCCTTGAAGAACCAGACGTGGGAGCAGGGGGAGGCGAGCTCGATGTGCCCGAGCCGCTCGCGGCGCACCTTGGAAAGAGTGACTTCGACGCCGCACTTGTCGCAGACCACGCCGCGGTATTTCATGCGCTTGTATTTCCCGCACAGGCATTCCCAGTCGGTGACCGGGCCGAAGATCCGAGCGCAGAAGAGCCCGTCCCTCTCCGGCTTGAAGGTGCGGTAGTTGATCGTCTCCGGCTTGGTGACCTCGCCGCGGGACCACGCCCTTATCTTTTCCGGAGACGCCAGACTGATGCGGATGCTGTCGAAATCCGTGCTCAAATCCGATTTTTCCATCACATCTTTAAAACTTCTCAATGGACTCCCCCAATCGTGGATGAAGTTTCCTTCAATTCCCTCTCGCCCCTGTCCGGCGATCCCTTCCCGGTCTCACCGGGGACCGCGCGCGGCGCCCTTCATTCCTCCGCCGGCACCTCGACGTGCCGCGCCTTCTGCTTCTGGATCAGCTCCACGTCCAGGCAAAGGCTCTGCAGCTCGCGGATGAGAACGTTGAACGACTCGGGGATGCCCGGAGTGAACTGGGACTCCCCCTTGACAATGGCCTCGTAGATCTTGGTCCGGCCCTGGATATCATCCGATTTGGCCGTCAGCAGTTCCTGCAGGATGTTGGCGGCGCCGTAGGCCTCCAGCGCCCAGACTTCCATTTCCCCGAAGCGCTGGCCTCCGAACTGGGCTTTCCCGCCCAGGGGCTGCTGTGTGATGAGGGAGTAGGGGCCGATGCTGCGGGCGTGGATCTTGTCGTCGACGAGGTGCGACAGCTTGAGGATGTAGATGAACCCCACGGTCACCTGCTGGTCGAACCTTTCCCCCGTCATGCCGTCGTAGAGGTCGATCTTGCCGCTCTCCGGAAGCCCGGCGCGGCGGAGCATCTCCTTGATCTCCGATTCCGAGGCGCCGTCGAACACCGGGGTCGCGAAATGCAGCCCGAGGGCGGACGCCGCCCATCCCAGGTGGGTTTCCAGGATCTGCCCGACGTTCATCCGGGAGGGGACCCCCAGGGGGTTGAGCACGATCTCGACCGGCGTGCCGTCCGGCAGGTAGGGCATGTCCTCTTCCGGCAGGATGCGGGCGATCACGCCCTTGTTCCCGTGGCGCCCGGCCATCTTGTCGCCCACCGAAAGCTTCCGCTTCATGGCCACGTAGACCTTCACCATCTTGATGACGCCGGGAGGGAGCTCGTCGCCGCGCCGCAGCTTGGCCAGCTGTTCCTCGTGGAGGCTCTTGAGAATCTGGATCTGTTTTTCCGTCTTCTCCTCGAGGCTCCGGATGCCTTCGTAGACCTTCCCCTCCTTCTCGGCCTTGAAATCGTTCTTGACCCTGCCGAGTTCGGTGGAGTTGAGGCCCTGGAGGAGCGACCGGGTCAGCTTGGTGTTCTTCTTGATGACCACCTCCCCCGCCCGGTTCACGAGGTCCTCCTGGAGGGCTTCGCCGCTGAAAATGAGGATGAGCTTCTTGTTCCGCTCCTCCTTGATGATGCGGATCTCGTCGTTGAGATCCTTTTCCATCTTGTCGACCTGTTCCTGCTCGATCTGCCGGGCGCGCTCGTCCTTCGGAACCCCCTTGCGCGAAAATATCTTGACGTCGACGATCGTCCCCTCGATGCCCGGGGGGGTCACCAGGGAGGCGTCCCGCACCTCTCCAGCCTTCTCGCCGAAGATGGCCCGCAAAAGCTTCTCTTCCGGGGACAGCTGGGTCTCCCCCTTCGGTGTCACCTTGCCGACCAGCACATCCCCGGGCCGCACCTTGGCGCCGATCCGGATGATGCCGCTCTCGTCCAGGTCGCGCAGGCTTGCGTCGCTGACGTTCGGGATGTCGCGCGTGATCTCCTCCGGTCCGAGCTTGGTGTCCCGGGCCTCGATTTCCAGCTCCTCGATGTGGATGGACGTATAGCTGTCTTCCTTCACCAGCTTCTCGCTCACCAGGATGGCGTCCTCGAAGTTGTAGCCGCGCCAGGGCATGAAGGCCACCAGCACGTTACGCCCCAGCGCGAGCTCGCCCTTGTCCGTGCACGGCCCGTCGGCCAGGACCTGCCCCCTGACGACGGCTTCGCCCCGGCTCACCAGCGGGGTCTGGTTGATGCAGGTGTTCTGGTTCGAGCGTTTGAACTTGGTCAGGGAATAGATGTCCACCCCCGCGTCCCGGTTCGGGGATTTCCCCCCGTCGCTCTCCCCCTCGACGCGCACGATGATACGGGTGGCGTCGACGCTGTCGACCACGCCCGAGCGTTTGCAGGTCACGACGGCGCCCGAGTCCTTGGCGGTGATGTATTCCATCCCCGTGCCGATGTAGGGGGCCTCGGCGCGGAGCAGCGGAACGGCCTGGCGCTGCATGTTGGAACCCATCAGCGCACGGTTCGCGTCGTCATGCTCGAGAAACGGGATCAGGCTGGCGGCCACGCTCACCAGCTGCTTGGGCGACACGTCGATGTAATCCACCCCCTCGCGCTCGACCAGGACGAAATTCCCCTCGTTGCGGGCGTTGACCCGCTCCTGGACCAGCATCCCGTCTTCGCCGATGTCGGCGTTCGCCTGGGCGATGTTGTACTCCTCGGCCTCCCAGGCGGTCTGATAAAAGGAATGCGGTTCCCACTGGGCCGGCCGCTTCCCCGAGGCCTCGCACCTCCGGTTCTCCCTGTCCACGGCCTCCTTTTCCGACTGTTCGCCCACCTTGAGGTGGGTGTCCCCCGGGAATACGATCTGAACGAATTCCAGCACCTTGCCGTTCTTCACCTTGCGGTAGGGGGACTCGATGAAGCCGTACTCGTTGATCCGGGCGTAGCAGCTGAGCGAGGAGATCAGCCCGATGTTGGGCCCTTCCGGGGTTTCGATCGGGCAGATGCGGCCGTAGTGGGTCGGGTGCACGTCGCGCACCTCGAACCCCGCCCGCTCGCGGCTCAGCCCGCCCGGCCCCAGGGCCGACAGGCGCCGCTTGTGGGTGATCTCGGAAAGGGGGTTGGTCTGGTCCATGAACTGGGACAGCTGGCTGCTGCCGAAAAACTCCCGGATCGACGCCATCACCGGCTTGGCGTTGATGAGGTCGTGCGGCATCGCCGTCGTCATTTCCTGGTGGACCGACATCTTCTCCTTGATCGCCCGCTCCATGCGCACGAGCCCGATGCGGAACTGGTTTTCGAGCAGTTCGCCCACGGCGCGCACCCTGCGGTTCCCGAGGTGATCGATGTCGTCCACGGTCCCGATGTTGCGCGGAAGCTTCAGCGCATAGCTGATCACGGCGTAGAAGTCCTCCGCCTGCAGCGTGCGCTGCTCGAGCGGCGTGTTCAGTCCCAGCTTGATGTTGAACTTCAGCCTGCCGACCTTGGAGAAATCGTACTTGCGCGGGTCGTAGAACATCCCCTCGAAAAGCGCGGTCGCGGTCTCGATCGTCGGCGGGTCGCCCGGACGCTGCTTCCGGTAGATCTCGATGAGGGCGTCCGACTGCGATTTGATATGGTCCTTCCGGAGCGTCTGGGAGATGGTCACGCCGGTGTCTTCGTGCTCCGGGTAGAACACCTCGAGCGACGAAATCCCGTTCTCGGCAAGTACCGCGATCGTGCGCGAGGTCACCTCGGTGTTGGATTCGACCAGGATTTCGCCCGTTTCCTGGTTGATCACCTCGGAAATGGACAGGGCGCCTTCCAGCGCGTCCATGTCGATGACGATCTCCTTGACCCCCGCCTTGACGAGCTGGTTGTAGGCGCCGGCGAGGATCTTCTTCCCCTTGGCGACCAGAACGCTCTTCCCCTTCGGGTCCTTGATGTCTTCCGCCGCCCTGGAGCCGACGAGGTCCCGCCCGAGGCCGCGGTACAGCACGTTTTCCTCCCACCGGATCGTGACCGGCGTGTAGAACGTGCGCAGGATTCCGGCGTCGTCGCTGAGGCCGAGGGCCCGCAGGAAGGTGGTCGCCAGGAATTTGCGCTTGCGGTCGATCCTCACGTAGAGGAGGTTCTTCTGGTCGTACTCGAACTCCACCCACGAGCCGCGGTAGGGGATGATCTTCGCCAGGAAGAAGGTGTGCCCGGCGCTGGATTCGAAAAACACCCCGGGGGAGCGATGAAGCTGGCTGACGATGACGCGTTCGGTACCGTTGACGATGAAGGTGCCGTTTTCGGTCATGAGCGGGATGTCGCCGAAATAGACCTCCTGCTCCTTGATGTCGCGCACACTCTTCCCTTCGGTCTCGGCGTCCTTGTCCCAGACGACGAGCCGGACGGTCACCTTGAGCGGAACGGCGAACGTCATCCCCCGTTCCTGGCACTCCTCGACGGAATACTTGACGTTCAGGTCCACCGTTCCGCCGCAGAATTCGCAGCGCGGGTTCTCGATCTCGTTCTTCCCCCCGCAGTGCCGGCAGGTGCCGGCGTCCGGGTTGTAGGGGCTGTTGATGATGGCCTTGCCGCACTCGGCACAGTTCGCTCGGAGGTAATTCAAGCCCTTCAGGTTGCCGCACTTGCACTGCCAGTTCCCAATGGAGTATTCGACGAATTCCAGAGAGGAGGTGCCGCGAAAATCGTTGATCGGGAAGACGGAATTGAACACCGCCTGCAGCCCTACGTCCTCGCGTTCCGCGGAGGGGACGTCCATCTGCAGGAACCGATGGTAGGATTTTCTCTGGACTTCGATCAAATTCGGAATGGGAATGCTGGTGTGGATCTTGGCGAAGTCCACGCGGTCCCGATACACATTCGAAGTGCTGATATTGGTCATTGAAAAATTTACCTCGAAAAGCTCAATATGGGTTTTGACGTGCCTTTAGGGAGAGCCAGGACTGTGGGGTAGAGGACGGAAGACACACCACTGCCTCTACCCTCCTGAGAGAGCAAGACCTGTTCTTTCAGTTTCCCCGTATCTGAAGGCCCGTGCACATTGACCTCAAATGGGGTTGGCAACGCAAAAGCCTGCCGTAGCCGGCAGGCTTGACCGGGTAAAACCAATGCGCGCGGAGAGGCCTGCTGGAGCCCTCTCCGCACGCACGCATCGGCAGGAACCCGACGTCTACTTGATCTCCACGGTCGCGCCGGCTTCTTCGAACTTTTTCTTGACGGCCTCGGCCTCTTCCTTGGCGATGCCTTCCTTGACCGCCTTGGGAGCGGCCTCCACCAGGTCCTTGGCTTCCTTGAGCCCGAGGCTGGTGACTTCGCGGACGACCTTGATCACGTTGATCTTCTTGTCGCCCACGGCGCTCAGGATGACGTCAAATTCCGTCTTCTCCTCGGCCGCCGCGGCCGCCTCGCCGCCGCCCGCGCCGCCGGCGACAACCATGGGCATGGCCGCCGCCGCGCTGATGCCGTATTTCTCTTCGAGGTTCTTGACCAGGTCGGAGATCTCCAGCATGGTTGCCTGATCGATCCATTCTAAAACTTCAACCTTTGTAATCGCCATCATAGACTCCTGTGAGGAATGGGTAGAGATGTATTGCCGAATCTGCCTGGGCTCCCTATTTCGGGACCTGTTTCAAAACCAGGCCCAGGTCGCGTAATGGAGCGTTCAGAACCGAGGTAAGCTTCTGCAGAGGCGCCTTGAGAAGGAAGACCAGCTTGCTCAGCATCACCTCTCTGGAAGGCAGCGAGGCTATCGCCTGGATTTCGCCCGGCGACACCACTTTGCCTTCGACCAACGCCGCCTTGAACTCAAAGTGGGGATTGCTCTTGCCGATATCGGAGAGCAGTTTGGCCAGCCCCACGACATCCTTGGGATGAAACGCGATGGCGGTCGGACCCTGGAAATACGGCGCCAGTTGCTCGAGCGCCGTTTCCTTGGCCGCCCTCAAGGCCAGGGTGTTCTTCACCACCACGTAGCTTCCGTCCATCGCCCTGATCTTCCGCCGGACCTCGGTCGCCTCCACCACCTTCAGCCCGCTGTAATTGATCAGGAAGGCGTTGCTGGTCGAACGGAACTGCTCGTTCAGGAATTCCACGTTCTGCTGCTTTTCGTTTCTATTCATGAGCTCAGACCTTTGGGGCGCCCTCTCGCGCCGCGGATCGTCCGCGCCGCCCGGGCGCCAGGCTTGTCCGGCACGGGCCGGACACGATTTAGCATGTGTCTACAGCGCAGCCTCGTCCACCCGGATACCGGGACTCATGGTGGAGGAAATCGAGATGCTCCGGACGTACTTCCCCTTGCTGCTGGCGGGCTTCGCCCGGAGGACCGCGTCTATCAGGGCCTTGGCGTTTTCACACAGGTTCTTTTCCTCGAACTGGATCTTCCCGCAGGGAGCGTGGATGATCCCGGTCTTGTCCACCCGGAATTCCACCTTCCCGGCCTTGATCTCCTGGACCGCCTTGCCCACGTCGAACGTGACGGTTCCCGTCTTGGGGTTCGGCATCAGCCCCCGGGGGCCCAGCACCTTTCCCAGCTTGCCGACGCTCCGCATCATGTCCGGGGTGGCCACGACGGCGTCGAAGTCCATCCAGCCCCCGGAAATCCGCTCCACGATATCGTCCCCGCCGACCTCTTCCGCCCCGGCATCCCGCGCTTCCTTCACCTTGTCCCCGGAGGCGATGACCACGACCCGCTTGCTCTTCCCCAGGCCGTTGGGAAGGATCACCGTGCCGCGCACCATCTGGTCCGCGTGCTTCGGATCGACCCCCAGCTTCATGGAAACCTCGACGGTTTCGTTGAACTTGGCGAAGGAGATCTTCTTGAGCAGCGTCACCGCCTCGTCCAGACTGTAGGCCTTCTTCTCCACGGCAGCGGCAGCCTTGGTATAGTTCTTTCCCGCCTTAGCCATTGCTTTATACCTCGCAAACAATTTACGACTCAAGATCGACGATCGACGATTGAGGACCCCGCGGGGCCCCGTCAACCGCGAACCGCAAATCGCTAATTTAGCTCGACCTCGACCCCCATGCTGCGGGCCGTGCCCATGACGATCTTCACCGCGGCATCGATGTCCGAGGCGTTGAGGTCGGGCATTTTCAGCTGTGCGATTTCCCGCACATCCTTCATCGTCACCTTGGCCACCTTGTTCTTGTTCGGCTCGCCCGACCCCTTGGCGATGTTGGCCGCCTTCTTGAGCAGGATGGCCGCCGGGGGAGTCTTGGTCACGAAGGAGTAGGTGCGGTCGGCGTATACCGTAACCACCACGGGGATGATCAACCCCTCCTGCTTGGCCGTCTTCGCGTTGAACGCCTTGCAGAAATCCATGATATTGAGCCCGTGGGGCCCCAAGGCCGACCCTACCGGCGGCGCGGGAGTCGCCTTTCCCGCCGCGACCTGCAACTTGATGTTTGCCACAATCTTTTTAGCCATCGAACAACTCCATCGAGCGAATTCCGAATAACGACTTACGAATAACGAACAGGACCCGCCCCTTCGTAATTCGTCATTCGTAAACCGTCATTTTTCAAGCCTTTTCCACCTGCTCGGTTTCCAATTCCACCGGCGTCGCGCGCCCGAGGATGGTGAGCATCACCTTCAGGGTGTTGCGTTCGGGGTTCACGTCCTCGACCACGCCCGTGAAATCCTTGAACGGTCCGTCGTTGATCTTGACCGCTTCGCCGCGGTCGAAGCTGAACTTCGGCTTCGGCTGTTCCGCCGTGATCGAAACCCGGTTGACCACCTCGTTGATCTCCTCTTCCGTCAGAGGAGTGGGTTTCTTTCCCGTGCTGATAAAGCCCGTCACCTTCGGCGTTCCGCGCACGATGTGCCAGGCCTGGTCGGTCATGTCCATTTCCACCAGGATGTACCCGGGAAAGGTCAGCTTGGTGCTGATGACCTTTTTGCCCCCCTTCATCTCCACCACGTCTTCCGTGGGGATCAGGATCTGCCCGATACACTCCCCAAGTTCGTACGCCTGGATGCGGTTCATGAGGCTTTCCGCCACCTTGCGTTCATATCCGGAGTAGGTGTGAATGATGTACCACTTTTTCGTGCTATCCATACATCCGTTTCAAGGTAGTGCCGACAGCGCACTGGAAATGCAGGTCACTCCGCTTCTGACGGCGGGATCCCTACAAGAAGGATGAACTGAGAATGTAGTTCATCCCGGTTCGAACGAAAAGATCCACGACAAAGAGAAAGAGTCCGAAGAAAAACACCGACACGAGCACCACGATGGTGGTCCCGGTCACTTCCCGCCGCCCCGGCCACGAAACGTTATTCAGCTCTTTCCGCGTATCCTTGAGGAACTCGACGATGCTCCGAATCCTGTTCCCAAGCCTGGCAAAAAATTGTTTCATTCGCTTGACTCCGCAGACATTCAGCCGACTGCAACGAACCCGGGGTTCGGAGCGCCGGACCGGATCTGGCAGGCCAGGAGGGACTCGAACCCCCAACATGCGGTTTTGGAGACCGCCGCTCTACCAATTCGAGCTACTGGCCTGTGTGTCCGATCCGATCGCCCGGGCCTCACCGCGTTTCCTTGTGCGGCGTATGCGTACGGCAGTGGTTGCAGAACTTCTTGAATTCCAACCGCTCCGTAGTGGTCTTCTTGTTCTTGGTCGACGTGTAATTACGGCGTTTGCACTTCGTACACTCAAACGTGATGATGTCTCGCATGGCTGCCTCGGATTACTCCAGGATATCCGAAATGGTGCCGGCGCCCACGGTCCGTCCGCCCTCGCGGATCGCGAACCGCAAACCCTTTTCCATCGCTATCGGGGTGATCAGCTTGATGGTCAGG